>OFFF01002261.1_pt1 | contig 11044 bp, 10 predicted proteins | sample 1521301 | NCBI WGS metagenome assembly OFFF01 (sample SAMEA3504101, study PRJEB24116) | mouse gut metagenome | biome: mouse gut; feature: mouse-associated habitat; material: faeces | place: Denmark | collected 2011
CGATCTTGGTGAACGCCTGGGAGCGCTTGGCATCCGCCGCGCCCTTGGTCTTCTGGATATTATGCCATTTGGAATGTCCGGACATACTGTTTTGTCTCCTTCCCGACGTTTACACCCTTTTTCTCTGTGAACAAGCACCGTCTTTGGCGGACCTGGAGAAAAAGAATGAAAAAGAAATTAGTAAGCGTGCTGTTGGCTGCTTGCCTTGTAACAGGGCTTCTTGCCGGATGCGGAAGCAGCGGCAGCGATGCGGGCACACAGGACACAGCGACTGAAGAAGCAGGGACAGAGGCCAGCGAAGAACCTGCTGCAGAGGAACAATCGGAAGTGGCAGCTGCAATGGAAGAAGCTACAGTGGAGGAGACTCCTGTGGATGCAGGGGAAGCAAAATATGGTGGGGTTTTAAAATATGCTTCCCATAATACAGTATCCACACCGGGTTATACGCCGGAATGTACAAATAATGCATCCCTGATTTTCCTGACAACAGCGTACGAATCTTTGGTTACATATGCGGATGATGGAAGCCTTGCACCTCTTCTTGCTACCGAATGGGAAGTGGATGCAGAAGAACCCAGCATTACATGGACGCTGCGCGAAGGTGTTCAATTTGCAGACGGAACGCCTTTCAATGCGGAAGCTGTGAAGAGAAATATCGAAGAATATCAGAAGAGTGAACGTAATGAAACTGCAAACGTTGCAAGCTGTGAAGTGATTGATGATACGCATATTAAGATGGTCCTTAATTCCTGGAATTCATCTACGGTAGAATCTGTTGGTTTCTTCGTATATTATATGTCTCCGGAAGCATTGAACGATGTGGATTCCCTGAGGAATAGTTCCTGTGGAACAGGCCCTTTCCAGGTATCCTCTTTTGATCCGGGCGTATCCGTAAAATATACGAAAAATGAAAATTACTGGCAGGAAGGCAAACCTTACCTTGACGGTGTAGAAATCTATGTAGTAGACGAGCCTACCACAAGGTCTTCTGCATTCCAGGCTGGGGAATACGATATGATTCTGATGAACAACCTGACAGTAGCAAGCGAATTATTATCCACCGGAAAATTCGTAGTTGGAAAGAATATAACAGGGCAGGGCCTTGTTATGACAGGGCTTATCCCTAACAGTGCAGAGGACGGACCGTTTGCAGACCCGAAGGTACGTCAGGCAATGTGCTATGCATTGGATGTAGATGCTCTTTGCGAAGCATTTGGATATGGGTTGTTGACAACACTTGCTCAGTGGGGTTCCCCGGATGCGGTTACTTATGATACTTCTTTAGAGTGCTTCTCCTATAACCCGGATAAGGCAAGGGAACTGTTGGCAGAAGCAGGATATCCGGATGGATTTGATACTACTCTTACTACAGATGCGGGTAACTCGGATATGTTCACCGCAGCAGCTAATATGCTGAGTGAAGTAGGAATCCGCTGCGAAATCAACCTGGTAGACGAAAGCGCTCAGGTAAATCTGTACTCCACAGGTACATGGACCGGTATTATGGGCCACTTTGCAGCAATTTCCCCTGACTTAGGCCTGTATATGGGCCGCCACCTGGATACGAACGGTGCATTCTATGCAAAAGGTATTCAGCATCCTGATGATGCAATGGCACTTTTGGAAGCAATCCGCACCGCTCCTACAGATGAAGAAAAGATTAAACTGGAGCATGAAATGCAGGCATTGATTTATGGCGCAGAAGATGGCATCGCATTATTCGGAAGACCGCTCTTTATCCAGAATGAGCCTGTTTTCAAATATGATTATGTAAAGAATGACGGCAGAAGCGTATATCATGTAGGAACATGGACATTGGCTGACTGCTGGTTAGACAAATAAAAGATGAATAGAGCTGTTCTATAAAGAACGAATCTAGGGGCTGCTGTACTCAGTGTGCAGCAGCCTTTATATCCTTATAGGAAACTGTATCGCCAGACGCATGTATTCGCAAGTTCGTTCTATGGTTTTGGGAAGGGGCCGGTATTTTTCAGGGTGAGAGATGCAAGGCCGGAAAGATGATAAATATTAGGAGGTATGCACGTGAGCAATAAATTGTTGAAAATGATAGGCAGGCGCATTGTTCAGTCCATTATCGTTATTTTTTTAGTGACACTGATCGTATTCCTGCTGAATCAGATGGTGCCCGGAGACCCGATTGTGAACTTCTTAGGCTCCAATGCGACAGAAGAACAGATTGAATATTATACGAAGCTGTTCGGTTATGATCAGCCGGTGTTGGTGCAGTATTTTAAATGGATTCAAGGGCTGTTCCGTGGGGAAATGGGCCGTTCCGTAGCGATGCAGGCGGAGATTTCCACTATTTTGTTCCAGCGTTTGAAGGTAACTTTATCTATTGTTTTCCCTGCATTTATCCTGGCTGTGGTATTGGGCGTTGTACTAGGGATTGTAGCGGCGAAGAACAGGGGAACTGCAATAGATTCCGTGATTTCCTTTTTCGCTAATATCGGTATGTCCATGCCGATGTTCTGGTTCGGTATGATTTTGATTCTTATTTTTGCTTTGAAGCTGGGGGTTCTTCCCACTTCAGGGTTTACTGCATTTAACGAAGGGGCAGGGGAATGGGCTTCCCATATTATACTGCCGATGATTGTGCTGGCCATGGGGCCTTTGGCACAGTTCACCAGGCAGACCAGGTCGTCCATGCTGGAAGTCATCCGTCAGGATTATGTAACCACTGCCCGTGCGAAGGGCATCAGCCAAAAAGCGATTACTTTTAAGCATCAGCTGAGAAATGCTTTTATCCCGATTATTACGGTTATGGGCGTGACATTGGGCGGTATGATTGGCGGTACGGTGCTGGTAGAAAGTATCTTCGTTGTGCCGGGGCTTGGTAACCTGATGATTACTTCGATTAAAGGAAGGGATTTCATGGTAGTGCAGAACGGCGTGCTGGTGATTGCCATTGCTGTAGCTATCTGTAACCTGATTGTGGATATTTTGTACGGTGTGATTGACCCGCGTATCAGGAATGATTAATTTGCCAAGATGCCAAGCATAGTGCTTGACTCGTTGCCCGCGGGAATAAATGCGAGGTATGCACGAAAGTTTACAGATTGAGAGAAAGGCATGGATGGAGGTTAGAATGAATAAAAAATCGGCATTTCAAAAAATAAAAAACTCCAGAGTGGTGCGAGTTATTTTTGCCAGAAAATCAGTGGTGTTTTGTCTGGCAGTTTTGCTGCTTTTAATTCTGGCAGCAATTTTTGCGTCCATAGTGGCGTCTTATGACCCTTACAAACAGGATTTGAAGGGGATGCTCCAGGGGATGGGGCCGAAACATATTTTTGGTACGGACGCCATGGGGCGTGACGTTTTGACGAGGATTATCTACGGCGGGCGCGTATCCTTTACGGTAGGCCTGGTATCCGTGTTAATTGCGGGAACCATAGGCATGATTCTCGGGCTGATTGCCGGTATGGCAGGCGGCATCGTGGATGCGGTGATTATGAGATTTATGGATGCGATGATGTCTGTTCCAATGATTATCATGGCTCTGTTTTTGGGGAGTATTTTCGGAAAGGGGCTGGGCAATATCTGCCTTGCTATCGGTATTTCCATGATACCCAGCTACGCCCGTGTGACCAGAGGGCAGGTGCTTACGGTAAGGGAAATGGACTATGTGACGGCAGGTACTCTCTGCGGCGCATCTAAATTAAAAAATACGGTTTTCCATATTTTCCCTAACTGCGTTTCATCGAATATCGTTCTTATGACAATGAACCTGGGGAATGCGATTCTGAATGAAGCAGCCCTTAGCTTCTTAGGAATGGGAATCAACCCGCCCACAGCCAGCTGGGGCAGTATGGTAAATGACGGCTATAAATATATGGGCACCAATGCGGTCATAGCAATCGCCCCCGGCCTGTTCATTATGATTACTGTGCTTTGCTTTAACATGGTAGGCGATGCGTTAAGAGATGCAATGGACCCGAAGCTGCGCGGAACATTGGGTAAAAAGGGTAAAGGAAAGAAGAAGAAAGGATAGGCGTTATGGCAGATAAACTTCTGGAAATAAAAGATTTGAGTATAACATATAACACAGAAATAGCGACTGTTTATGCGGTAAACGGTATGAGCCTGTCGCTGGAATATGGGGAAACCCTGGGCCTGGTAGGGGAAACGGGAGCCGGCAAGACTACCACCTGCCTCAGCATCATGCGGCTTTTGCCGGAAGGTATAGGAGAAGTGACCAATGGCTCAATCATACTGGATGGAAACGATATGCTGAATCTCCACGAGGATAAGGTAAGGGATTTGCGGGGAAATATCGTGTCCATGATTTTCCAGGACCCTATGTCCAGCCTGAACCCTGTTATGACGGTAGGCGACCAGATACTTGAAGTGCTTAAGACCCATAATAAAGATATGAGCAAAGCCGATTTGGATAAAGCGGTGGATAACATGATGGAAATGGTGGGGATTCCGGCTAACCGCAAGAACGAATACCCTCATGAATTTTCCGGTGGTATGAAGCAGAGAATAGTCATCGCCATCGCATTGGTTTGCGAGCCGAAGCTGATTCTTGCCGATGAACCGACTACCGCGCTGGATGTGACCATCCAGGCACAGATGCTGGGCCTGATTAACGATTTGCAGAAACGTCTGAATACGGCCATGATACTGGTAACCCATGATTTGGGTGTTGTGGCTCAGACTTGTGAAAAAGTGGCGGTTATGTATGCCGGGGAAGTGATTGAGTATGGTAAGGCGGAGCATATTTTTGACTCCGAAAAGCTTCATCCATATACCCGCGGCCTGTTCGATGCCATTCCCAAGCTGGATGAGGATACGCAGCGCCTGGTGACGATTGACGGGATGATTCCGGATCCTACGCAGGTAATCAAGGGCTGCCGCTTTGCGGACAGGTGTAAATTTGCCGCAGATAAATGTAAAATTGCACCGCCGGTAGTGGAAGTGGAGCCGGGGCACCTGATTAAATGCCATAGATATGGCAAGTAGAAGACGGCAGTGAAACTAAATCATTTCTCGAAAAATGCCCAAAAAGCGGCATTTTTCATCCGCAAGTTTGTGCCTGCGGCCCAAAATTTGCAGGCTACGGAAAGGGCGTGGTTATTAGAATGGAAGAAAAAGTATTAGTTGAAGTAAAAGATTTGAAGAAATATTTCAAAACAACAAAAGGAATGCTGCACGCTGTGGATGGTGTTAATTTTCAGATAAAAAAGGGAACTACCTTAGGTGTGGTAGGGGAGTCCGGGTGCGGTAAGTCAACCCTTGGCCGGCTGCTTTTGCATCTTCACAAGTCTACGGGCGGACAGATTATCTATGACGGAGTTGATATTACGGGTTATAACGAAAAGCAAATGCATGAAGTCCGTAAGAAGATGCAGATGATTTTCCAGGATCCTCAGGCTTCGCTGGACCCCAGGAAAAGCGTAAAGGATCTTATCGGGGAGCCTTTGAAAAATTATAAAGTATGTAAGACAAAGGATGAATATGAGGCCAAAGTAAAAGAGATTATGGAGACGGTAGGGCTGGCAGACCGCTACGCGGAAAGCTATTCCCATGAACTGGACGGAGGACGCCGCCAAAGAATCGGGATTGGCAGGGCGTTAGCCATGAACCCGGAATTCATCGTCTGTGATGAACCGGTATCCGCTTTGGATGTTTCCATCCAGGCACAGGTGCTGAACTTGTTAATGGATTTACAGGATGAAAAAGGGCTGACCTATATTTTCATCACCCATGACTTAAGCGTGGTAAAACATATCAGCCATGAAATCGTAGTTATGTATCTGGGGCAATGCGTGGAATATGCGAAAACGGATGCGCTGTTCAAAAACCCTATGCACCCGTATACCTGCGGCCTGCTGGATGCGGTGCCGATTCCCAGCCTGACGGGGAAGAAGCTTTCCACGGAAGTCATGAAAGGGGAGCTTACCAGTCCTATCGAGCCGAAACCAGGCTGCCGTTTCGCACAGCGCTGTCCTCATGCTACGGACAAGTGCAGGGGAAAAGATATCCCGCTGCGTGAAATTGAGCCGGGACACTTTGTGGCTTGTACGCTTTATGAGAAATAAGGAAAAAACTTTCTTTTGTATGGATGTGCATGGCCCATGAATAGTAACAGTGAAGCCATTGGCCAAACTGTTGCCATGGAATGGGGAGAATTAGAAGATAAAAAAGCAGCAGAGAGGGTGTGGGCAATAGAATGACAGAGCAGGAGCAGTTAGAGCAGGAAAAGTTTGAGTTGGAAAGAATAGAAAAGCAGTTTGCGCAATGCGGACATCCCGTGGTGTGTGAAGAGGTCCATGAGGAAGAAATCATGCTACCTATGGAGGATGGTATTTCTTTGAGGACGATCATTTACAGGCCTGAATTGGAGGGGCAGATTCCGGTAATCGTAGTGAGGACCTGCTATCCCAACAATGATTACATATACCGTGCCACGGCGCGGGAGTATAGCAGAAGAGGGTTTGCTTATATTTATCAGTATTGCAGGGGAAGCGGCGGTTCGGAAGGTGAATGGGAACCCAATGTAAACGAGAGGGCGGACGGAAAATGCATGATAGATTGGGTTTGCGGGCTTCCCTGGGCCGGCAATGTGGGATATTGGGGATGTTCCTATCTGGCTTTGACAGGATGGCTGATTGCGGACATTCTTCCGGAGAAGGTAAAGACCATGTATTTGACCCACTATGGCACATTCCGTCATGTTTCGGCTTATAAGGACGGGCTCTTCCGCCATGACGTGCTGACGGCCTGGGCTATGGAAAATGCGGGCTATCCGGTGACAGCGGACTATCTGGAATCCTGCCGATTCCGCCCTCATGCGGAAGTGGATGAAAGGCTATGGGGCAAAAAGCTGGAATGGTACCGAAAGTGGGTAACGAGCACCGATGCCAGCGATGAGTACTGGAATACAGGGGTGTGGGGATTATTGAAGGAAATCCCTTCCCGGGTGAAAGTGCCTATTTATATGGGGGAAGGCTGGTATGACCACCATCTGGGATCGGCCATTGAGACGTACCGAAGCTTATCGGAAGAGGCGAAGAAAAAAAGCAAATTCGTAATTGGGGCCTGGGATCATAACTTTAATGTAGTAGTGAAGGGGCATCAGGGAGAGCACTTTGAAAATGATGATATCTTGCGGGCATTTGACTGGTTTTATGAGATTCTTATGGAAGGAAAGATGCCGGAAGGAAGCATTGATACTTATATCATAGGAGAAGACAAATGGTATCAGAGGGCAGATTATGATTTGGAGAACCAGGAGGAATACCGGCTATGGCTGGGGGCGGAGCGGTCGCTTTTAGCCAAACAGGGGGAAGAAGGGGTAGAGGAATTCACTTTCTGCCCGGAAAATCCGGTTTCCACCCACGGGGCAGAATCCCTTCTGGTGACGGCACAGGAGCAGGGGAGCCTGCTGCAGCCGGGGCCGGATTATCGGGAAGACGTCATAAGCTTCCTGTCCGGGCCATTGGAAGAGAGCATAACAGTATTGGGGAAAATCAGGGCGGAACTGGATGTGGAAACGGATACGGAGGATACGGCATTTGTTGTGAAGGTAATGGAAGTGATGGAAAACGGGGAGGCGTATAATGTGCGGACGGGGATTACTACGCTTGGGTATCGCAACCGGAGCAAATCCAGGGTCGCATATGCTTTCGATACCATAGTTCCGATTACCATTGATATGTGGGATGTAGCATGGAAATTCCAGAAGGGCTCCAGGATTCGGATCGATATCACATCGTCCGACTTCCCGCAATATGCCGTACATAGCAATTACGCGGGCTGTTGGGCTTTGGCAGCGGAGAGCAGGGATGCCCATCAGAAAATACATTATGGCAAAGGGCACATTTCTTCCGTGGTATTTCCCAAGCTTGGGTGATGCGTAAGCGGCTGGAGTGCATAGCGAATGGAAGAAGGGAATCGGCAGGTTTGTGTCTGCGCGGCATCCACAAACTTGATATGCGTAGAGTCTTGGCAAAGCTGAGTAATCTTAATAGAAATAAGATATAAAAAACGCGCAGAAATGAGGTAAAATGATGGGAAGTCAAAGATTGGATAATATAAATAAGGAAGAAATACAAGCGCTGCAAAACCTGAAAGTACTGGATCTGACAAGAGTAGTCGCAGGACCTTATGGGGCTTCTATTTTGGGGGACTTTGGAGCGGATGTATTAAAAATCGAGATGCCAGGCAACGGGGATGATGCCAGGGGTTATGGCCCTTATGAGCATGGGGAGAGCGTTTACTATGCAAACCTTAACAGGAACAAGAGAGGGATCACCCTGAACCTGAAATCCGAAAAGGGGAAAGAAATTTTCCTAAAGCTTGTGGGGGATGCGGATATCTTGCTGGAAAATTACAGGCCGGGCGTAATGGAGAGGCTGGGGCTTGGCTATGAGACGCTGCATCAGATTAACCCTAAGCTGATTTATGGCGCAATATCGGGATTTGGCTCTTATGGCCCTTATTCCCAGAGGCCTGGGTATGATATTATTTCCCAGGGGATGGGCGGCCTGATGAGCATTACAGGGGAAAAAGGCGGCAAGCCTACCCGATCCGGCAATGCCATGGGGGATATTCTGGGCGGTTTGAATCTGGTAATCGGCGTCCTGGCGGCAGTAAATGCCAGGAATATCACGGGCCTTGGACAGAAAGTGGATGTTTCACTGGTGGATTCCGTGGTGGCCAGCCTGGAAAATGCTTATATCAGATACTTTGAATCCCGGGAACTGCCAGTGAGGAACGGGAATGCATATGCTTCCATCGCCCCTTATGATACCTATAAGGCGAAGGACGGATATGTCATTATCGGGTGCGGCAACCAGAAACTGTATGAAAAGTTCTGTAATGAAGTGGTGGATATGCCATGGATGATTACCGATGAAAGATTTCTGACAGTGCCGCTGCGCGTGGAAAATAACGAGATTCAGAAAGGTTATATTGAGGAGTGGACCGGGGGGCGCACGGTGGATGAAATCGTGGATTTGGTACTTTCCAAGGGAATCCCCGCGGGGCCGATTTATAATGTGAAGCAGATCGTGGAAGATGAGCATATCGCAAAGGCCAGGGAAATGTTTATCGACATCGAACATCCCCGCATCGGGAAAATGACTGTGAACGGAAACCCGGTGAAGCTGATGGATATGAAGCCCAGAATCAACCGCCCCGCCCCTGTATTGGGGCAGGATAACCATGATGTGTTTGTGGGGAAACTGGGGTATTCGGAAGAAGAGTATGAGAGGATGAAGGAAGAGAAAGTGTTTTAGGGGAACGATGAGCGGGTAAGAGAAGTTAATAGTGGATACTTAGTGGGTAATATGAAGTGCTGCCTTCCTGTGTAATGAGCGGGAGGGCAGTATTTTTTTATACTATAGGATATTACGCCACAGCGTTGTAAGTCGCCAGGAAAGAATGCGAAGCATTCTTTGGAATTGGCCGCCGGGCCAATTCTTTTTTATGCGCAGGGGCGCACAGATGAAATTGTTGCTTACGCAACGTGCGCCCTGCGCGGCGAGTAGGGGGAATCTTCCCTACTCGATAAACTCAATGCCACTTCCTATACAAACTTAACAGCTGTACCATAGGCCATAACTTCTGCGGCGCCCTGCATAACGGCAGCGGAAGCGTAACGCACATTAACAACAGCATCTGCACCCAAAGATTCCGCTTCAGCAACCATTCTCTTGGTGGCTAAAGCCCTGGCATCATTCATCATTTCCGTATAAGCGCCTAACTCTCCGCCCACAAGGGTCTTGAAGCCCTGGGTGATATCCTTTCCGATATTTTTGGACTGTATGGTGCTCCCTTTGACAAGTCCGAGCATTTCCAGATTTTTACCTGAAATGTAATCAGTATTTACTAAGATCATCTTCCTCACCACTCCTTATCTCTTTAATTCTCTCTATTAGGACATAAATGCTCACCCCGGCAAGCAGGAGCGGCATAAGCCCAAACAGAATCCTTAGCGCAGAAGGCATCGGGATACATATGCAGAGAATGAAAAAACCTATATAATAAAGGATTAAAAGTGAAACAATAATAACAGGTGCAATCATTTTCTTCGTGTGTGTATCCATAACCAAAGCCTCCTTATTGTATTAGTTCAATAATACAATAACTATTATAAGCGATTGAGGGCATAATGTCAATTGCTTTTTTATTATATCATTTACAGGGCATTGCCCGTATATGCTTTGTCCACCTGGATAACGGCAAAATACGAACTGTCAATACGGTGGATTTCTTTTTGCAAAAAGTCCGTGATTACATCATCCCGCTCTTTATAGTCGAAGGGAACTACGATATCAAAAATAATATTCGTATGGGTAGGCCCTTTGACCATACGGAAATCGTGAAAGCGGATTTCTGGATAATTGTTATGGAGCAAATCTGCCAGCAGCTTTTTCAAGTAGTTTGTCTGTTCGTCATCGGTGATGACCGGGTCCATATGTATGACGGCTTCACAATGAAGCTCGTTATGAAGCCTATGTTCAATATTGTCAATCATATCATGTAATATGAGAAGGCTTCCGTCTGCAGGAACTTCCGCATGAAGGGAAATCATGACCCGGCCGGGGCCATAGTCATGGACTACCATATCGTGGATGCCCTGTACATGTTCGTAACTCATTACAATAGTTTCCACGTTTTTCACAAAGTTCGGCTCAGGGGGCTGGCCCAGCAGAGGGCTAATGGTATCTTTGGCGGCGGAATATCCGGCGTAGAAAATAAACAGGCCCACCAGGATGCCGCAGTAGCCATCGATTTTAAGCCCTGTAAAATGGGCGGTGAGGGAAGCTGCCAGCACAACGGTGGTAGCGAGGGTATCGCTTAAGCTGTCGGTGGCTGTGGCCCTCATGGCAGCGCTGTCGATTTTTTTGCCGATATTTTTATTGTAGTAAGCCATATAAATCTTGACCGCGATAGATACAAGAAGGATAATGATAGTAAGTGAGTTGAATACAACGGGCTGTGGATGAAGGATTTTATCCACAGAGGATTGAATGAGTTCAATGGCCATGATAAGGATGGCCACGGATACAAACAG
>OFFF01002262.1_pt1 | contig 11044 bp, 8 predicted proteins | sample 1521301 | NCBI WGS metagenome assembly OFFF01 (sample SAMEA3504101, study PRJEB24116) | mouse gut metagenome | biome: mouse gut; feature: mouse-associated habitat; material: faeces | place: Denmark | collected 2011
CCGCCATGGCGTCGGTGTTGACGGTCATGGTGCGCAGACCGATTTTTTTCTGCCAGGAATCCAAAGGCTCTCCGGCGTCCTCTGTCTCCGGCACCAGCAGAACCTTTGCCTGATAAAGGGCCTGGTCGCCATAGCCGTTGGGCCACCAGAGCTGCGGGTTCTCAACGTTCATGGATACGCTGATATGGCTGCTGCGGAGCCCGCACCCTAATCCGGTCAGATTTAAGGAAGGAGCCGAATCCGTGAAAGCGTCTGTGAGGGCGCTTTGGCCTGATAAAGTGGTACTGCCGTCGGGTGAGGTTAAAAGAAGAACGGCTTTTACTTTCTCAGAGGAAGCCCCTGGCATCCATTCGATTTCAACGTCCGCCGTAAGGCGTACGGAAGAAACAATATTTCCGTGCACGGATTTGCCGGTGACTTCATGTCTTTGTCCCAAATAAACCTGAGCAATACGCGCGGTTTTGTAAGCGTCAACGGAAACCTCGCGGAAAAGTCCGGCGTCAGGAAGCCTTCCGCCCCAGTCCCAGCCGAACATGCAGGCCGCCTTGCGGATGTGGGGGAAGCCCGGCATAGCGTCGCTGGAACCGCCTACGGGACATTCCTCGTTTGCCTTTTCAATAAAACGGGTAGGAGAGTGCAGGACTACCTTTAAACGGTAAAGGGTATCCTTATCGTCCTCCATTACCATGGAAGTGATGTCAAATTCCCAGACGCGGTTCATGTTGTCCGCAGAGCCGAGGTGCCGGTCGTTCAGATAAACGTCGGCAAGTGTGTCGATGCCGTCGAAGCGAAGGAACAGCCGGTCGGATTCTCTCTCTTTTTCCGGGATGGAAAATTCGGTTTCGTAGGCAAAGTCGTTTTCCATGAGCTTTGTCGCCATAAGCTCGTTATCGCGAAAATAGGGGTCGGGAATCAGGCCTTTGCTAAGAAGGGTTCCGTACACGGTGGAAGGAACCTTTGTTTCGATTGGGGTTTCGGGGATATGGTAGACGTTTTCCCCTAAAACGGTCAGGGTCCAGTTGTCTTGCAAACTCATTCTTGTCATTTTGAGTCCTCCTAATTTGAGTTCCGCAGACGGCCTTCCAGTACACTTTTGTCTGGAAGCATTTACGGCTGCGCTTGCATCCGCAAATACTTCCGTGCACTGTGCGGCCGTCTGCTGTTTTTAAGTTCCACAGACGCCTTTCGGCACACCTGTAACTGGAACAAAGTGCGGCCGTCTTTGCCGTCCGCAAATTGTTCCGTGCGCTTACAGGCGTCTGCTGTTTTCTTTTTTCTATTGTATAAGCATTTAATTTTTTGTGGTAAGAATAAACTCTGATAAAATAGTAAAAATCTCTGAATTAAACTTTTGAGGGGGCGGTCATATAATAGAAGAAAAATGACGGAGATTTTGTAATGACAGACCGTGAAAGAGCAATTTCAAACGATTACTACGGATTATATTCTTCCGGAGGAAATAAGGAAGGGACTGGGCGAATACGCGGTACAGCCTGTCAGCGACCAGCTCAGCATCACTTATGTGCCCCGGCGGGGGCTTAAGCCGGTGAGCATCAGTACTTTTACTTATCCCGTTATGCCTAACATATATGGGCTGATGCAGGAACCTGACAGTCCTTTTGACCCGTCCCCGCTGATTCGCAGCGGTATCGTGCGGGTGCAGGGGGAAACCTTGAATCTTACGGGGCAGGGAGTGGTTATCGGCTTTCTGGATACGGGTATCCGTTACGACTATGATGTATTTCGGAATCCGGACGGGAGCACAAGGATTCTGGGAATATGGGACCAGACGATACAGAGCGGCGAACCGCCGGCAGGTATCCTCTATGGCACGGAATACCGGCGGGAAATAATAAATCTGGCGCTGCAAAGCGATAATCCCCGGGAGATTGTACCAAGCTACGACGAGGACGGACACGGAACCGCGCTTGCCAGTGTGGCGGCGGGAAGTTTCCTTGGCGTCGGTCTGCGCTTTCTGGGGGCCGCACCCGAGGCGGATATTGTGATGGTAAAGCTTCGGGAGGCAAAGCAGTATTTAAAAGACTTTTATCTGATAGCAAACGGAGCCGCCGCCTATGCGGAGAGCGATATTCTGGTAGCGCTCAAGTATCTGGACAGCTACGCCGTTTCCCTGTCAAGACCTCTGGTTATCTGCTTTGCGCTTGGAAGCAATATGGGGGACCATGAAGGGCACTCGGTTATGGCGGGATTCTTAAATCAGATTGCAACCAAAAGAAGCAGAGCCGTGGTGGTATGCGGAGGGAATGAGGGGAACAGCGCCCACCATTATACGGCGACTTCCGTTGAAGGGCTGAAAGAAACCATTGAAAATGTGGAAATCAGAGTGGACGGGCGGGGAAAAGGCTTCACAGCGGAGCTTTGGGGAAGCGTCCCGGCAACCCATGCCATATCCATCCGCACGCCGGGCGGGGAGATAACGCCCAAGGTTGATTTCCGGGAACAGAGCGGCAGGGAATTTGTATTTATTTACGACAAAAGCAGGGTGCTTGTGGACCATGTGCTTGTGGAGCAGGGGTCGGGGGAGGAGCTTATCTTTTTCAGGTTCATAGACCCCACGCCCGGCGTATGGACGATTCACGTGACAATCAGCGGGGGAGGCGTGGGGAATTGTTTCCATATCTGGCTTCCTTTAAAAGAATTTCTGGATAATGAAACCTATTTTTTGCGGCCGTCTCCCTATCAGACGCTGACGGAGCCTTCCAATGTGCGGGAGGTGATTACGGTTACGGCCTATAACGATTCCAACAACAGTTTCTGGACGGATTCCAGCCGGGGCTTTACGCGGACGGGACGCGTCAAACCGGATTTGTGCGCGCCCGGGGTGGATATTGATTCGATTCTGGGAAGCAAGACGGGAACCAGTATGTCGGCGGCGCTTACCGCCGGCGCGTGCGCGCAGTTTTTTGAGTGGGCTGTTGTAGAAGGCTACCAGAATACGGTGGAAAGCAGGGAAATTAAAAATTATCTGATTCGGGGAGCGGACCGGACGGAGGGGGAGAATTATCCCAGCAGGGAGTGGGGATACGGACGGCTTGATATTGCGGGGACGTTTGATGTACTGGCGGGAATATAAGTAAGAAAGGGGATTAGGGGATGGGTCAGCAGGGAGCCGGTAAATTAAGGTGCTCCGCTGATTAAGCCCCAATATTTTTTTGCTGTGGAAGCAGCAAAAAGGGATTGGGACAAGTATGCTCTAAGGAGGAGCGGCGACTATGTGGAGAAGGTATGTTACCAGAAAGAGGGGCAACTATAGATGAAAAAAAGGAAGAGTACATACGCAGGTTTGCAGAAGTTTATGTATAATAAACTTGAATAAAACGTAAAAACGTGATAAAATATAATCAGGACTAAACTGGCGCAGCACCTGGCTTGAAGGTTTTTTATGCGGGTCAAACATAAAAGTCAGGAGTGATGCGTGTATGAAGGAAAAGATATTCTATACGGCTATGTACCTCCGTCTTTCAAGGGATGATGCTGCCGATGGCGGCAGTGCAAAGGAGAGCGGGGGCAGGGTGTCTGCAAAAACGAGAGTGAGAGCATCGCAAACCAGCGGGAGCTGATCAAAGCCTATATCCGTGAACAGGAAGATATCGAACTGTATGATATCTATGTGGATGGCGGATTTTCAGGTAGCAATTTCAACTGACTGGAATTTAAGAGAATGATGTGCAACATCAATGCTGGAATGGTAAACTGTGTCATTGTGAAAGACCTTTCCCGTTTCAGGCGTGATTACATCGAATCCGGAAGGTATATCCAGAAGACCTTTCCGGCTCTTGGTGTACGTTTTATTGTGCTGGGCGGCTCTTATGGCAGCAGGGAGGATAATGGGAAGGCTATAGGTCAGGAAAAGATGAATATGCGCTTGTTCCTGTAAAATGACAAAGATATTATAAAACCAAGAAATACGGAGGATTTGGTATGGGGAATATTTATGATGGGGCATTCCGGACAATTTTAAATGACTGCAGGCGGCTAATCATTCCGGTCATCAATGAGATATTCGGGGAAGATTACACAGGGAATGAAAAAATTGAGTTTCATCCAAATGAACATTTTATTGACCAACAGGATGCGCCGAACCAAGGGAGAATCACAGACACTAACTTTACAATATTTGGACGGAAAAGGAAGAAATACCACCTTGAATGTGAGAGCAGTCTGCCGGATGGGAAGATGACAATCCGGCTGTTTGAGTATGATGCCCAGATTGCATTGGACGAAGGAGAGGTTATCCATGAAACGCTGACTGTAACATTCCCGAATACAGCAGTATTGTATCTGCGGACATATAAAAAAACACCTGACAAAATGCGGTATGTAATAAGGACACCAGGTGGTACAGTAGAGTATGATGTGCCGATTATGAAAGTGCAGGAATATTCCCTGGATGAAATTTTTGCTAAAAATTTACTATTGCTGATTCCATTTTATATTTTTTCACATAAAAAGGATTTTGTGGTGTATAATACTGATAAGAAGAGATTAGAAGAACTAAAAACAGAATATCAGGATATTCTGGCCAGGCTTGAGAAATCAGAACATGAAGGAATTATCGGTGCATTTGATAAACGCACGATTATAGAACTTTCCGGCGATGTGATTAAAGAAATCACGCAGAAGTATGAAAATGTGCAGAAAGGTGTAGGTGGGATGATGAGAGGAGCATTGATAGAGACAGAAGCGAGGAGAATTAAGAATGAAAATAAGAAAGAAACTGCTCTCAGAATGTTGCTGGATGGGGAACTGCCAATTGATAAGATTGCAAAGTATTCAGGGCTGGATATTGCAGAGGTAGAGAGACTGGCGGAACCTTTGACAGTATGAAGCAAATACAACTTGACATAAGAGGGATACGGGTGGCTTGATATTGCGGGGACGTTTGATGTACCGGCGGGAATATAAGATGAAGACAGACTAATGAGAAATTCTGGTAACGGTTTGAGATAGACGGATAGTAAATACTGTTTTTTACATCAGTTTCAGTGAGAAAGGATGTTTTCTGATTTTTGAAAGCAGATATTTTGCGCTTATTGTACGGTTGCTTACATCGTTGAATTGACGGATAAATTTGTGTTCAAAAACGGTTCTTTCTATTTTGGATAAACCTATTCGGTGTAAGTGAACCGGAACTTACGGAATTTGGCACTAATTTGCCGCGCTTTTTCATTAATTTGCTACAAGCCCAGCAAACATTTTACTCGGAACAAACCGACTCGGATAAAACCGAGTAAAAATTGATTTTCCTTATCCTATATGTTATACTGCTTTTACAGAAAAACATTTAAAAGGAGGCTTGAGGAAATGAAGTTTTTGGGCAGGGCGGAGCAGAGGAAAAAGCTGCACCGGATTTTAGATAAGGATTCTCAGGCAGTCTCTTTGATTTATGGGCGCAGGCGCGTGGGGAAAAGTGAGTTAATCAAGCAGGTTCTCCGGGAATCAGATATTGCGGGCATTTATTATGAATGTAAGCAGACGACAGAGATGAATAATGTGGAAAGTCTGGCGGTGCTGATTGCGGGAGAATTTCATCTGCCGCGGCCGGCCTTTGCGAATATGGAAGAGGTTCTGGATTTTCTGTTCCAAAAAGCATGCGGACAGAAGATGATTTTCGTTCTGGATGAATATTCCTATCTCCGCGATTGTGTGACGGGAATGGACAGCATTCTGCAGTCTTTGATTGACAAATACAGTGAGAGTTCTTCCATAAAGTTGATTTTGTGCGGATCCTTTGTGGACATTATGAAGTCGCTTCTCTATAATGAAAATCCGTTGTACGGACGTGTGGATTTGACGATAAATCTGAAACCCATGGATTATTTTGAGTCGTCGCTGTTTTATCCTGAATTTTCGGATGAAGACAAAGTCAGGTTATACAGTGTGTTTGGCGGCATTCCCTATTTTAACAGGCTGATTGAACCGGGGCTTACGGTAAGGGAAAACATTACAGAGCTCATCGCTTCTCCGGGGGCGAGGCTGGAAAACGAAGTGTCTATGTATCTGAAATCGGAGATATCAAAAATCATCAATGCCAATGAGGTATTCGACGCGTTGGCCCGCGGCTTTTCAAAGTACAGCGATATTCTTTCGCAGTCCCATGTATCCAGCGGGCCGGCTATGGTGGATGTTCTGGATAAACTGATGCGCATGGAGATGGTGGAGAAGCAGGCGCCGATTAACGACGAAAATAACCGAAAAAAAATGAGCTATCGCATCGTTGACAATTTATCTCTGTTTTATTACCGTTATATTTTTCGCTATTTATCCCAGATGAATGTCATGGAGCCGGAGACTTTTTATGACCGCTATATTAAGGAAGATTTTGAGGCGGTTTATGTGCCGCGCATTTTTGAAACGGTCTGCAGACAGTATCTGATTCGCTTAAACCGCCGCGGGCTTCTGGAAGAACCTTTTGAGAAAATCGGTAAATACTATTATGACGACCCGGTACGCAAGAGAAACGGCGAATTTGATATTGTGACAAAAGACGCAAAAGGTTATATTTTCTATGAGGCGAAGTTCCGAAAAGAACCGGTGACGCAGGAGATGATTCAGGCCGAAATAGCTCAGGTGAAGGAGACGGGATTTGAGTGCTATAAATATGGTTTTATGAGCAGGTCAGGATTTGCGGCAAAACAGGAGGAATCTCTGATATTGATTTCGTTAGAAGAAATGTACAATAAAATACCGTAACCCCAAAACCGGCAAACGCAATAAGTTCCTTTTTGATAAACCCATAAGTTTATCAGAGAGGAGCTTTTTTTATTGGCATAAGCGAAAAATATCCATACAGAACCGAAAAAAAATCCCTATCTGAAAAAAATGATTTTTCTTATAATGAACTCACTTAAGAAGCACAGAGAAGTCAAATGATATGGGAGGTAGAGCGATGAGCAAAAAAAGGTCGCCGGTTGCCGGGACAAAAAAAGAAAGCCTCTGGCAGAGCATCTGCAAGCATAAAGGACTGTACTTTATGGCGCTGCCGGGATTTATCTGGTTTATTTTATTCAAGTATATTCCTCTGGCCGGTTCAGTTATCGCCTTTATGGATTACGACATTTATAAGGGAATCGGGGGAAGCAAGTTTGCAGGGCTGAAGCATTTTGAACACTTTTTCAAATTTCCCGAGTTCGGGGAGGTTTTCAGGAATACGGCGATTCTGGGAGCATACGAGGTGCTAATCGTATTTCCGATTCCGATTGTGCTGGCAATCCTGATGAACGAGGTAAGAAACGCCAAATATAAAAAGGCGGTGCAGACGGCGGTATATGTTCCCCACTTTCTCTCCTGGGTTATCATTGGCGGTATTTTTACCACACTGCTTTCGCCCAATACGGGGGTTATCAACAATTTCCGGCAGATGCTGGGACTGGACTCCATTTACTATATGGCCAGCGAAAAGCATATCAGGGGAATTCTGGTGATTGCAAGTATCTGGAAGGAAATGGGATGGAGCTCGATAGTTTATCTGGCAGCCATTGCGGGAATCGACCCGGCGCTGTACGAGGCGGCGGAAATTGACGGGGCGAACAGGTTCCGGCGGATGCTGAACATTACGCTTCCCACGATTCTTCCCATCATTATGACGATGCTTCTTTTGAAGGTCGGAAACTTTATGGAAATCGGTTTTGAAAAGACCAATTCCTTTATGAACAGCATGAACCAGGGCCGCATCGATGTGTTTGACACCTTTGTATACCGGTACGGCTTACAGAATCTGCAATACAGCTACGCGACGGCGGTGGGACTGTTTAAATCAATAGTGGGTATTATTCTTCTGTTTATATCCAACGCCATCAGCCGCAAAACCACAGACCAGTCGATTATCTGATTGAAAGGAGGCAGAAATGAATAAAACGAAAATCAGGCGTTCATTGCCGGACAGAATATTTAATGCGTTCAATCTGATTGTCCTGGGGCTTATTGGACTGATTGCAGTACTGCCCTATATCAATATGCTGGCGGTATCCTTAAGCAGCTCGGGGCCGGTGGATTCGGGAATGGTTTCCTTTCTTCCGATAGAGCTGACATTTGAAAATTACAAGACGGTTTTTCTGGATAAGAGTATTTTAAAGTCCATCGGCGTGTCGGCGCTGATGACGGTTGTGGGAACGGCCCTGAGCCTTCTTTTGACGGTAATGTTTGCTTATCCGCTGTCCAGGGAAGAATTTAAGCTGCGTAAGTTCTGCAACATTATGATTTTAATCGTGTTCATTTTCAACGCGCCAATTATTCCATGGTATTTGACCATGAGAGCTTACGGATTGTACGACAATTTCTGGGCGCTTATCGTGCCCTCGGTACTGAGTACTTACAACATTATCATCGTGCGTTCTTTCTTTACGGAGGTTTCGCCGGCCCTGATAGACGCGGCGAAGGTGGACGGCTGCGGGGAAATGAGAACTCTGATGCAGATTATTCTGCCGATTTCCAAGGCGGTGATGGCCACGGTGGGACTGATGTACGGCGTGGGCTACTGGAACAGCTATACGACGCCCCTTTATCTGATAAATGAGCGGAGCCTGTATACGCTGCAGTTGCGGATTAAATCCATTGTTCTGGATTCCAATGCCATAGAGAGCATGAATCTGGTAAGTACCGGCACCTCTACCCAGGCGCTTAAGATGACGGCGATTATTGTAGCGGCCGTTCCGGTGCTGTGCGTATATCCCTTTTTACAGAAGCATTTTGTGAAGGGTATGACCATCGGTTCCGTAAAAGGATAAGGTTGAAAGTTATTAAAATATCAAATAAAGTAAAAAGAAGGAGAAAGGAAGGTTTGTTATGAGAAAGAAACAGTTTACAAGGATTGCGGCGTTAGGGCTTGCACTGGTTATGCTGGCGGGCTGCGGAGGAAAGCAGGAGACTAAGGATACCGCGGCGGATGGTAATAAGGAGACGGTTAAGGAGCAGGATAGCGGGGAAGAGACGGCAAAGAGCCAGGATAATCCCACAATTTCCATCGGCCTTAGGGCAGGCAACAGTTATGTACAGGCTTGTCCCGACATCAATGCCGACGAACATGTGCTGGCCTTTGAGGAAAGGATGGGCGTGGACCTTGACATTACACTGATTCAGCATGACGGATTTACGGAAAAACTTGGCATGATGCTGGCGCAGGGGGACTTCCCTGACGTGATTGCGGGAGAAATGCCTTATACTTCGGTTATGGCGGGAGCCATTGACAACGGATTGTTTATGCCGCTGGACGATTTGCTTGAGGAATACGGACCGAACCTGATGGAGCAGGTGCCGGCAAATGTATGGGATGAGCTGAGAGGCCCGGACGGACATATTTACGCAATAGGCGATTTTATGAGCAATACCGCAAGAAGATGTACGGCAATCAGAAAAGATTTACTGGACGAACTGGGACTTGACGTACCGGAAACCCTTGACGATTATTATAATGTTTTGGTAGCATTTAAAAATGCTGGTGTGAAGTATCCTTTTATCGGAAGGGAAAAATTCAAATACAGCGAGACATTCTTTGCGGCTTACGGCGTAGTGCCTACAACCTGGCAGTTAAACGAAGACGGGCAGGTAGTTCCCGCCTACATCCTTCCTGAGATGAAGGAGGCGCTGGCTTTCTACAAAAAGCTGTATGACGAGGGACTGATTGACGCGGAAAGTCTGACAAACAACGGAACGGTGCGGGACCAGAAAGCGGCCGCCGGTGATGTGGGCATGATGGTTCTGAATATTTCGGCACTGCCGGGCTACAATGTTGCCCTTCAGGAAAATGTGCCGGACGGAGAGTGGATGTGTGTATCTTCTCCTTTAAATCCTGACGGCGGAAAGCACGGCTACGCGGCTTTCACTCCTACGGCCAACGTACATTATATCAACGCGAACTGCAAAAACCCGGAAGAAATTATTAAATTCTTTGACAAAATGCTTGAGCCCGACCCGGATTTACAGAGATTTTTAACCTACGGCGTTGAGGGCGAGTTCTACACCGTAAACGAGGACGGCACCGTAAATCTTGAGATTCCCACGGTTTCACCGAATCCCTTTGACGTGATTCCTCAGTTCTTAAGAAGAGTAAAGGACGCCGGCATTGACAGGGCTACGCTGAACGCGATGAAGGGCGGCCCGGAGGCAATCGAGTATTACGACACAAAGGCAAAGGACGACATTTTAACGTATATTCAGCCGATTAATCTGCAGAGTATTGTGGAGCATCCCGAGCTTTCCGTGGAAGAGGATAAGCAGGAACTGTTTATCAACTATGCTTCCAAGGTAATGATTGGAACGGAATCACTTGATAATTTTGACAGTTTTGTACAGGAATGGATGGAACGGGGCGGCTCCGAGGTTATCGCGGAAGCTACCGAGCAGTATCAGAACGGTACGGCTAAAATCCGGGAATAAAGAAGATAAAATATATGCGGCAGCCTTCTTATGATTGGAAGGCTGCCGCGGTTAGAAGCACCGCAAATAAAAGCCGGCCATCCATGCAGTGAAAGGACAGAGTATGTATAAGATTTTAATTGTGGACGACGAGATGGTCTTCCGGAGGGGAATCCGGGCCATGCTTCAGAAATCCGATTTTTGCATCGGGCAAATTTCGGAGGCGGTGGATGGGTGCGAGGCAATGCGGCTGCTTGAGCAGGGGGATTTTGACATTGTCATTACGGATATCCGTATGCCCCGCATGGATGGGCTTATGCTGTGCAAAAGCATCCGGGAGAAGGGAATGCGCCCGGGGATTGTGGTGCTGTCGGGCTATGACGATTTCAAGTACGCTCAGGCGGCGATTAAATACGGCGTGTCCGATTATGTGCTAAAGCCGGTTTCCCGGACAAAGCTGATTGAAGTGTTAAAAGAAGTGGTCAGAAAACGGGAGGAATCCGGAATCCATTTAAAATACAGCAAGATGGACGGTCTGGTTACGGGGCTTGCGGAGGCTTTGTGGAATCAGGATAAGGAGGCCTGGCAGCGCACGGGTAAGGAGGCAAGAGACAGCCTTTCCGGTATGGGCAGCAGGTCTGGCAATGAAATTTTAAAGGAAATCATTTTA
>OFFF01002264.1_pt1 | contig 11040 bp, 9 predicted proteins | sample 1521301 | NCBI WGS metagenome assembly OFFF01 (sample SAMEA3504101, study PRJEB24116) | mouse gut metagenome | biome: mouse gut; feature: mouse-associated habitat; material: faeces | place: Denmark | collected 2011
TGTTTTTGTTTTGTTTCGATTTTTTTGATTTTCTATAAAATAGATATTGAACTTTTTTGTACCATGTTATAATATTCCCATAAGAAGAAAAGTATCATTTCGATGCGGGAGGGGACTTATGACAGGAAAGGATACCAGACATCAGGTCTTGGAATATTTGGAACAGATCACGGAAAATACGGATTTTCAGTCGGCGGAAAAATATTCGGCGGCATCCATTGCCGGCCGGCTGAATATCAGCAGGACCGCGGCAAGCCAGTATCTGAACGAGGCGGCAGCGGCAGGCATCCTGGTCAAGGTAAATACAAGGCCGGTATATTTTTTCGACAGAAGGGCGCTGGAAAGGAAAGCCTATGGAAGCATTCCGGTGCAGGCGGGCATGGGGTTCCAGGGGAATTATAGTTCCCTGGATGAACTGGAACAGGAGGTGCTCCGGGCAAAGGATGATTCGGTATTTTCACGTATGATCGGAAGCAAAGGGAGTCTCAGCTACAATGTAGAGCAGTGCAAGGCGGCCATCACTTATCCGAAGGCCGGGCTGCCCATCCTGCTGCTCGGAGAGACCGGAACCGGAAAAAGCTACCTTGCCAGGATGATGTATGAATATGCCAGGCAGAAGGACATTATCGGCCCGGAGGGGCAGTATGTCAGTGTGAACTGCGCGGAATACGCGAACAATGCGGAGCTGTTTCTCACGAATCTTTTCGGATACCGCAAGGGGGCATATACAGGAGCGGACAAGGACAGGAAAGGGCTGATCGCAATGTCGGACGGAGGGGTTTTATTTCTGGATGAAGTACACTGCCTTTCTTCCCAGTGCCAGGAAAAGCTGTTTCATTTTATGGACAAAGGGCAGTACCATATGGTGGGGGATAATGAACGGTGGTACACGGCCAGGACACGGATCGTAATGGCGACCACGGAGAATCCGGAGATGGCCCTTCTGAAGACCCTGACGCGGAGGATCCCGCTGGTGACGCGGCTGGCGGCTTTGGAGGACAGGCCGCAGCAGGAGAAAAAAGAAATATTATATTCACTGCTTTGCCAGGAGGAGCAGCGGATCGAACGCCAGATCCGGATCGTAGGCGGCGCATACCATAGAATCCTGGAATACCAGTTCAGCGGCAATGTGGGAGAGATGGTGAACTGCGTCCGAACCTGTTCGGCAAACGCGTATTTAGATTCGCAGAGACACGGCGAGGAGCAGATGACGATCTATATGCACCATCTTCCGGACTATGTATTAAAAAACTATGTCGGCCAGTCGGAGGAAACTGAAGAAAAAAGCGTATTGACCATGGAGGAACTCCGAAAGGAGCTTCAGGTGCAGAAAAAGATCTACCTTTTCAACAGGGATCTTTTGCGGCAGATCCGCAGGATCCTCCGGGAGCAGGAAGACATTGCAGATCTGGTCAATATCAGCCGGAACCGTTTTTCCCAGTATATGGACGAGATCTCCTTTGACACAAACCGGGAGGATAGTCCAAAGGATAACCTTTATATGGAAATTGTAAAACAGGTATGCCAGCAGGTGGGAAAGCGCCGCGGGATTACGTTTTCAAACCAGGATATTCTGAATGTGGGAAGGTTTATCTGTGACTATATCCAGAACGGATCCTCCTGCGGGGCGCTCCTCCGGGAGTATGAAGGCGAGATCGCGAAGGTGCAGGAAATCTTCCGCAGGCAGGACGCGGCACACGATAAGCTCTGCACAGAGCTCATCTGTGAAATGCGCAATAATCTGGGAAAAAATCTGAACGCGGTCGGGATACTGGATCTTTTTATCGCAATCTCCACATTTGCCGTTCAGTCAGAAAGCCGACAGACAATCGGAATCGTGCTCGCGCACGGGTATTCAACGGCAAGCAGCATGGCGGCAACGGCGAATGACCTTCTGGGAAACCATATCTTCGACGGAGTGGATATGCCTGTCAATGTGTCCAGTGAGGAGATTGCCCGGAAAATAGCCGTTTATATCCGTCAGCTCCACGGGGTAAAGGATATCATCCTGATGGTAGACTTTGGTTCCCTGCTTGACATCTATACCAAAATTGACGGGATCCATGATATCAATCTGGGAATGATCGGCGATACCTCGCTGAAGCTTATGGTTATGATCGGTGAATATATCCGGGACGGGATGCCGATCAGCAAGATCCTGGAAGCTGTAGAAGACTACAAATTCCGGCCGGAATGCCATTATATAGAAAACAGGAAGAAAACGATGGCCATACTGTCTGTCTGCGCGACCGGGATGGGGATGGCGGAAAGGATTGCCGATCTGCTGGCCCAGAGCCTTCCGGTGACGACGGAGCTCAAGATGATTCCTTATAATTATGGAAGCCTGTCCGATGCAGGCCGGCAGTCGCCTGTATTTGAAAAATATAACGTCCTCTTTATCATAGGGACAAGTGATCCCGGGGTGGAAGGCGTGCCTTATATATCACTGGACAACATGATACAGCAGCACAATTCCGACGAGATCAACGGCCTGTTCTCCAAAGTCCTTTCCCGGGAAGAGCTGAGGCAGTTTAACGACAATCTGGTAAAGAATTTTTCTCTGACGAACCTGGTGGGGCATCTGACGATCTTAAATCCCCAGAAAGTGATCGAATTTGCCGAGAAGATCATCAGGCTGCTGCAGATCAGGACAGGAGTGCCGTTTAAAAATAAGACAAAGGTAGGCCTGTATATCCACATCTGCTGTATGATAGAGCGCCTGATCGTAGATAAAGTATGCGTAAGCTATGAAGATGTCGAGAGGTTTGAGGAGGATAAAAAAGAATTCATAGGTATTGTGAGAGAATGCTTTCAGGAGGCGGAAAAATATTATGGCCTGGCAATCCCGGTATCGGAAATCGCGTATTTATATGAATATATCTATAACGGCTGAAAAAATCTGATTTACCGGAGGCACAGTCTTCCGAAGAGAAATACTGCTCAATGAGATTTGAAAACAGTGACGAAAAAAATAGAAATAGTGATGAAATCTGCCGAAATTTTAAGAAAATGAAGATTCCGGCAGATTTTTCTTTTGCGCTTTTATAAAAAAATAAGGCTAAAAAAATGCGGAAAATCCGCTGTTTTCGAAATAAAAAAGAAAAAAATATAAAAACTGGCATGAAATGAACAGAAAGTTGCTCTTTAATATAGTATCAGGTAAAAACATCAAAAAGAGGGAGGTGTGGTATGAGAAAATTGATATTGGCATCCCATGGCAGCCTGGCGGAAGGCATGAAGAGCGCGGTATCCATGATCCTGGGCGATACCGCCGAGGTCAGCGCGTTCGGGCTCGATACCTGGGGGACGCCGCAGGCAGTCCTTGGGAAGGTAAGAGAGATGATGGAACAGGAGCCGGAAGATGAATACGTGCTTTTGTGCGACATCAAAGGCGGCAGCGTTTATAACGCGATGATCGAGCTGTGCATGGAGCCCAATGTGAGCATCATTTCCGGTATGAACCTCGGCGTGGTGCTCGGCACGGCGCTTTTGCCGCAGGAAGCGGTCTTATCGGATGAAATCGAAGATCTAATCGAGGAAGGCCGACAGGGGATCCAGTTCTGCAATGCGTCTGTCATGAAAAAGCTGAAAGAAAAGGAAAGTGAGGATGGGTTATGGTAAGTCTAATGAGGATTGACGAAAGACTTCTTCATGGGCAGGTTGCGGTTACATGGGTGAGTAATGTAAATGCGACTTCGATCCTGATCGCAAATGATGAAGTCATGGAAAATGAGATGGCAAAGATGGCGCTGAAAATGGCAAAGCCAAGCGGAATGAAGCTTGCCATCCGCTCCGTCGAGGATGCCGCGGCGCTGCTCAACGACCCCCGTTCGGCAGAGATCGGGATCTTTGTCATTGTGAAAACGATCGGGGACGCTGTAAGGCTGTGCCGGCTGACCGGTCAGATCAGGAAGGTCAATATCGGAGGGATCCGGAAGAAAGAGGGCAGCAGGATGATCGCTGCGGCCGTACATGTGAATGATGAGGATATCGAAAATCTGAAAGAATTGAGCGGGCTGGTGGATTCCATAGAATTCCGCATGGTTCCGTCGGATTCCGCGAAAACATGGAATGAAGTAATGAAAAATTATTAATTTACAGGAGGGATACTTATGAACATAGGAATCGCGTTATTGATCACATTGGTGGTGTGGGTTATTACCTGGGCGGAAGCGTGGTTTGCATATCCGATGGTGAATACACCGTTGGTACTCTGCCCGGTCGTGGGGCTGATTCTGGGAGACCTTCAGGCGGGGGTCATTGCGGGAGCGACGCTGCAGCTGATCTTCCTGGGAGTCATGCAGATCGGCGGAACACTCCCTGCGGACGCGTCGCTGGGGGCGGTGATCGGCACGGCATTTTCCATTACGATGGGACAGGATGTGGAGACAGCATTGACCTTTGCGGTGCCCATCGCCGTACTCGGCCCACATTGACCCTGCTGAAGTACATCATCAACGGCCTGGTAAATCCATACGTAGAGAAGCTCTGCGAGAAAGGCGATGTGAAAGGGATCGAAAGGGTACATATTCTCGTATCGTTCCTTCCGGATCTGCCGAAGATGCTGGTGCTATTTGCCGCGCTTGCGTTCGGAACCGGATTTGCACAGGGGCTGATCGACGCAATACCGGAAGTGGTGCAAAGCGGACTTGACTACGCGACGAACCTGATGCCTGCGGTTGGTATTGCGCTTCTGCTGAAAATGATGTGGTCAGGCAGGATGGCGGTATACTTTTTTCTGGGAGTCGTCCTGGTGAGCTACTTCAATGCCCCGATCCTTGCGGTTGCATGTGTCGGTGTGATTCTTGCGGTGATCATTATAATGAATGAGGGAAAAGCGGCGCCTGCGGGACAGGCTGCGCAAAGTGTAGAGGAGGAATTGTTCAATGACTAATCAGGCATTTCAGGTACAGGATAAGGAAGATCGTAAGATGCTCAATAAGGTTTTCTGGCGTACGATGACTTTGAGCTCAACCTATAATTATGAAAGAATGCAGGGGCTGGGGTATGTCTATACTATGATCCCGGTGATCAGCCGTTATTATGACAAAGAAGAGGACCGGATCGCGGCTTATAAGAGACACTATGAACTTTTTAACACGACGCCTACGATGGGAGGATTTATCACAGGTCTTTCCACATCAATGGAAAAAGAAGCGTCGCAGGATAAAAATTTTGATACAAATTCGATCAATGCCGTGAAGCTGTCTCTGATGGGACCCTTTGCCGGAATTGGGGATTCCATATTCCAGGGTTCCCTGCGGATTATCTCCCTCGGGATCGGGATCGCGCTGGCGGCACAGGGGAGCATCCTGGGTGTCATCCTGCACCTTCTGGTTTATAATGTGATCGCGCATCTGCTGCGTTACTACGGGGTATTCGCGGGATATAACATGGGGACGAGCTTTATTCAATCAGCAAGTGAAAACGGCATACTGGGACAGATTACAAAGGCGGCGGGGATCGTCGGGCTGATGACGATCGGCGCGATGACCTGCTCCATGATCAGCTTCCAGATTCCGGCGGTATTGAATATCCAGGGATCGGAGCTGGTGATCCAGGAGATGCTCGACCAGATCTTCCCGAACCTGCTTCCTCTGCTGCTGACATTCGTCTGCTATAAGCTGATCAATAAAAATGTAAAAGCGATCTGGATCATGCTCGGCCTCATGGTATTCGGCGTGATCGGAGCATTATTGGGAATTTTCTAAGTATTGTAAGAAAGGAAAAGAGGATATGGTATCATTTTTGGATTGTATTGAAAGGGTTCCGTCCATACTGGAGGGAATCCTGCAGAACCGGGAGGAGCACTTCCGGGATCTGAAGAAGGCGGTATCGGAAAGGAAGATCGACGAGATCATCTTTATCGGATCGGGAACCTCCAATACCTCTGCCGTTACCGCCCGCCCGTTTGCGGAAAAGGCAGGCGGGCTCAGGACGACCGTTGTTTCGTCCAATGAGTTTATGTTTGACCGCTATGTGCGCAATCCAAACGCGCTCTACGTGTTCACATCCCAGACAGGGACCTCCGGCTTTGTCAGAAAAGCACAGAAAAAGTTCCGGGAGGAGGGATATCTGACGGCAGCAATCTCCGAAGCGCCGGACACACCGCTGGCATCAGAAAGCCAGATCTATATCGACATGGGCTGCGGAAAGGAGGAATATCCGATGCGCACCATCGGATACTGCGCTTCGGTCTTTACGCAGATGCTCATGGGGCTTGAGATCGGAAAGCTCTACGGACATCTGACACAGGAAGCATATGACGGATATCTGTCCCAGGCACAGAGGGTTCCGGAAAGCAGCCGGGCAGTCTGCGCCGGCGCGCTGTTATGGATGGACCGGGCCAAACGGAAGATGCTGCGCTCCCAGCTAATCGTCTTTACAGGGGCAGGGCCGCTGTACGGGCTGTCGCTGGAAGGCGCCATGAAGGTATGGGAGACACCGCAGATCGCGTCGGTCGGTTATGAGCTGGAAGAGGGAATGCATGGGCCGAACTACGGATACAGCAGCAACCACTGCGTGATCGTCCTGAACGACGGCACGGAGGAGGAAAAAGGGCTTGCCCTGGCCAGATGGATGAAAGAAGTGAAAAATAACGGATTTGTAGTGGGAAACGCAGTCGTAGATGAAGAAGATCTGAAAACAGATTTAAAAACAGCGGATTTTACGGCCTTGGAGCTTGCTCCGGCAGTACAGATCATTGCGTACAGGCTGGCCTTTGACGGAGGGAGAGATCTGTTTGCGCCGCATGACAACAGCGTTATGGAAAGCTATTTCAAGACACACGATGAAGAACAGGGAAAATAAAACAGAAAAATAGAAAAGAAAATCATAAGGGGGCTTTTTCAAGCCCCCTTTCAAAACATCCTAGCGCAGCCCGGCCATCCGGTCGCCGAGCCTGGAAAGGCATTGGGTCCATTCCTCATAGATGGGGAGCAGTTTTTCGTAGTACGCGTTTGTCTCCTCATCCGGGAGAAGATGATCCTCCTTCCGGTGGAGCGAGGGGATCATGCCGTACCCGTCCCACAGGCCGCAGGCATTGGCGGCAAGGGCGGCAGCGCCGAGGGACGCCGCGTCCTGGTCGATATTGGTTTTCAGGACAGGCATATGGTAGATGTCCGCAAAGATCCGCCGCCAGACGGCGCTTTTGCTGCCTCCTCCGCACAGAAGCATATCTCCCTGGATCTCGACCTGACGCTTTAGGATATCTAAAGTTCTGCGGAGCGCCATAGCGACCCCTTCCATGGAGGCGCGCACCAGATCCTCCCGCGTATTTCCAAGAGTCAGCCCCATAAAGCCGCCGCAGAGGTTTGGACTGGGTTCCTGGGCGCTTCCGCCTGCCAGCGTCGGGTTAAACAGGACCCCATGGCTTCCGGGAGGGACTGCTTTTGCCATCCGGTTCATCACATCGTAGGTATCCGTGTCCCCGGCATAGTCCTTCATCAGATGATCCCGGATCCAGCGGAAGGAGTTCCCGGCGGAAAAGACGGAGACGGCAGACGTATAATAGCCTTTTTCCGCGTGTGCGAACACAAAGGGGCGGCTGCTGACATCAATGACCGGTTTCCTGGAGGTGACAGCAATCCAGCTGGAAGAGCCCAGGGAGGTATAGACGGTTCCTTCCTCCAGACCGCGCGCCCCCAGTGCCATACAGGTATTGTCTACGGCGCCGCAGGCAACAGGGGTGCCCTGACACAGGCCGCATTCACCGGCGGCCTCGGCCGTCACATAACCGATGATCTCATCCGAAGGGCGGATCGGGGGAAAGATCTCCCTGCTGATGCCGGCGGCTTCAAAAAAGCGATCCTCATAGTCCCAATTCAGAAGGTGAAAGACTCCGAAGCCGGAGGCATAAGACGGGTCTGTACAGACAGAACCGGTCAGCTTGTAATTCACAAAATCCTTGGATCCCAATATTTTGTGAATCCTGTGAAATAGATCGGGCTGGTGTTCCTTAAGCCACATCAGCTTGAAGATGGTATAGGTTTCGGCCGGATCACCGTTTCCGGTGGTTTTGTACCAGAATTCGTAGGAAAGCTCCTTGAAAAAAGAAGAAACCTGATCCGACGCGCGCATGTCGCACCAGATGGGGACCTGCCCGCTCAGAAGCGCGCCGTCTCTGTCAATGGGAACGGCAACCAGGCTGTGCCCGGACAGCGCGGCGCAGGCGATATCCTCTGCGGGACAGCCGCTTTCCTCCAGGAGCCTGCGGGTGGCACGGCATACGCCGTCCCACCAGTCCATGGGCTTCTGCTCCATGAAGCGGTCCATGGGAAAATAGGTGTCATACTGCCGGAATGTCTCCGCAAGGGAAGCTCCGCGCGCGTCAAAAAGAGAGGCTTTGATTCCTCCGGTACCCAGGTCATAGGCGATGAATTTGTCTTTACTCATAATGTGATCTCCTTCCGTCGTTTACTCAAGTGTGTTAGACAAAGCTTGGACAGAAAGATAATCCGTAGAATAATTTCCGATCTGCCGGCCGTCCTTTAACGGGATGATCCGGCTGCACATACCGATCAGCTCGGCAAAATCGGAGGAAATTAAAAGGATCGCGGCTCCTTCTAAGATCAGTGCGTTCAGTATATTGTAAAGCTCCAGCCGGCTTGCGGCATCCAGGTTTTTGGCCGGATCGCTGTAGATGTACAGGCTGCCGCCGCAGAACAGGGAGCGTGCGATGATGAGCTTTTGTTTATTTCCGGTGCTCAGATATCTGGTCTTATCCTCCGCCCCGGCATTGCGGAAATTCAGCCGTCCCAGGCAGTGACGCGCATAGAGTCCGGCCTTCTTTTTTGAGGTGAAGCCATGGGAGGCCGTCCGTCCGAAATCCGATGCCGTAATATTGAACGGGATGGACTGGGAGCTGAACAGCGCCAGTTCGCTGTCCTGTTCGCCGATGAGGCTGATCTTTGGGCGGCCCTGGCTGCCGGGAAACAGGATCGAACCGGAAGCGGGACGCGTATCCCCTATGGCAGCGCGTATGAGCGAGGCCTTCTCCGTAGAGGAGAGTCCGGCCATTCCAATGATCTCACCGCTGTGAAGTGTAAAATCAACGTCATGGAGCTGGGGATTGGAAAAATGGCAGAAACGAACCACTTCCTTTCCGGGAGGCAGGCGCAGGGAAGGATAGGAAAAATTCAGCTTCAGGGCTTCGACATGCTCTTTAAAGGGCTTCGCGTGAAACTCACTGCGGCTGAAAGAGGCAATGTCCGTCCCGTCGTTGATGATCGTTACACGGTCGCTGTACCGCAGGAGTACGGAATAATTGTGTGTGATAAAGAGGATGGCGGTCTGCTGCTCCTTTAATCCCTTTAAGACCTGAAATACGCGTTCGGTCTCATCGTAGGTAAGGCAGGAGGCAAACTCATCCAGGATCAGCACCCTGGGACGGCGGATCAGTACCCGGATCAGCTGCAGGATCCGCTTTTCAAATACCGTCAGTTCCGTGACAGGCATTTCCGGATCCAGCTCCAGGCCGAACATTTGGAGATATTCCCGGCATACCTGGTTCTCCTTTTTCCGGGACGGCGCCCAGATATGGGAAGCACTGAGCAGGTATTCGCTGCCGGAGAGGATATTTTCACGCACGGACAGGGTGGGGAACATCACCTGCTCCTCCAAAAGCATATAAATGCCGTGCTTCTGCGCGGAGCTGACATCATGAATGTCCAGAACCTTCCCGTCCAGAAGGATACTTCCGCTGGTTATGGAACGGATGCCGGCCAGCAGCTTGGCGAAAACAGTCTTGCCCTCCCCGTTGCTTCCGATGATTGCGTGGAACTCCCCGGAATAGGCAGTAAAATTAATATTATCCACCAGTGTTCTGTCTGAAATTTTGGTCAAATGCTTCGTTTCAATGCAAAAAGGTTTCATGACGGTTATCCATAAAATTTAAAATGTAATCGGCTTCAGATCATATGCGGTATAGGTACAAATGCCGTGCTCGAGGAAATACTGCTTATAATCGTCCGGAATCTCCGCATTTGTGACAATGGTCTTGATCTCATCGATGCCGCAGACCTTCCGGAATGCCCGCTGGTTGAATTTTGCGGAATCCACGGCCATGATCGTTTCCCGGGACTGGTTTTTAATAAGCTGTATGATCTCAAGCACCGGAGTATCGGATAAGGTGTACCCGGCAGACAGATCCACCCCGTCAACAGAGAAAAAGGACTTATCCAGGTAAATGCTGCTGAGTTCCTTTTCCAGATTGTCCGGTACGGTGTAGAAGCCAAGCCGTTCCAGCTGCCCGCCCAGAAACAGGACCTTGATGTTGGGCGAGCTTCTCAGGATATTGGCTGCCAGGAAGCTGTTGGTCAGGACGTTGATATTGCTTCTCGGCGCCAGGGCCTTCGCAATATAATAGGTCGTCGTGCCGGGGCCGAGAAAGACCCACTCACGTTCGCGGATCAGCCGGGCGGCGATGATGCCGATCTCCTCCTTGGCCTTATCGTATTCAATCATGGAATCGTCCGGGCTGTTGACCGGCTCCGCCGTTTCCTGGGAATTAATGGTCGCCCCGCCGTGGAACCTGGTTAAAAAGCCTTCCTTTTCGAGCTCTTCCAGGTCATTGCGGATCGTAGCGTCAGATACGTTCAGCAGGGAGCTCAGTGCAGAAACCTCGATTTGCCGGCAGTCGCGCAGTATTTCTTTTATCCGTCGAATTCGCTCTATTTTAAACATGGTCAGTCCTTCTGCAAAATGGTTTGCCGTGAGTATTGTGTCGGCCGCAGCCGCACAGCGGCATATTTCCTCATACGGCTGTGTGCATCATATCGCGTCAGACTAATCATAGCATAAAAGAAATGAATTGGCAAATTAAAATGAAAAAAATGAAAAGGATTTTTTGGAATAAAACAAAAAAATACAAAAATAAAACGAAATAAATAAAAATAAATGAAAAAAATATATCGACAAATGAAAAGAAATGTGATATATTCAAATCAGTTAGACGAGCTTGCGGCAAGAAAGTTAATAAAAAAAGAAAGAAGGTAAGGTTTTATGAAAAAGAAAAAGATGTTATCAATGTTGCTGGCGGTT
>OFFF01002265.1_pt1 | contig 11038 bp, 9 predicted proteins | sample 1521301 | NCBI WGS metagenome assembly OFFF01 (sample SAMEA3504101, study PRJEB24116) | mouse gut metagenome | biome: mouse gut; feature: mouse-associated habitat; material: faeces | place: Denmark | collected 2011
CCTTCCAGATCTGGGCGATCTCCCGGTTGGGGTTCTTGATCATGGCCAGGAAGAGATGCTCCACGGACACGTACTCGTCCCCCAGCTGCCGGGCCTCGTCCTCGGCGTTGACCAGGACTTTGTTCAGGTCGGCTCCCACATAAGCCCGGCCGCCCTGGACTTTGGTGCGCTTGGCAACCGCTTTCTCCACCCGGTCCGTGAAGTGCTCCTTCTGAATCTCCATCTTCTCAATCAGCTTCAGAATCAGGCTGTCCTCGATGGTCAGCAGGCTGTAGAGCAGATGCTCCTGTTCGATTTCCTGGTTCCCGTACTCTACTGCCAATTTCTCGCAGCCTTCCACGGCCTGCATTGATTTTTGCGTGAATTTCTGTATGTTCATGTCATAGGCCTCCTCTTATTTTATTCCAGCTCCGCCAGTTCTCAAGAACTGCCCCTCCGGGACTTGCGCGGACAGCGCTTCCGCCCACGGCAGCCTTCCGTCCTCCGGTATGCTCCGGATTCTGCCGTCCTGGCTTTCTGTTCTATAACCAATATAACACTACTTCTCAGAAAATCAATAAACAAAACATAAAAAAACCTTAAAGTTTCCATCTGTGCCACAGAGACTCTCACCATAATGTGTTGTGCCACAATAGGTTTTGCACGCAGCTCAAAATGGCCTCCGCGCCCGGTTCATCTGCTGTTGTAATGAGTCTTCTGGAAAGCCCTGCGGTACTCCCGTGGGGAAACGCCCTCGTATTTCCGGAACTGCTTGCTGAACGCCCTGGCATCGCTCATCCCCACCTGCTTTGCCACCTCCGTGATCTTCAGGCTGGTGGTGGCGAACAGATACTTGGACTGCTGGATTTGTTGGCGGATCATGTACTGCTTGGGGCTCATGCCGGTCTTCCGGCGGAACATCCGGATGAAATACTGGGGATTATATCCGAAATGCCTGGCCACCTCCGCAATCTGCAGATTCTTGTAGCAGTTGGCGCGGATATAATCAAAGATTTTGTCCATTTGAGATTCTTCCCCCGGCCCCTTCGCCGGAAGGGTTTCCCCCGCGGCCCGGGCCAGCTCATACAGGGTCAGCTCCATCATGATATCGCAGGGACGTGCAGGTCTGTCCGTTTTCTTGTAAAGGGACTGGTAGTACAGAAGCTGGTTGGCCAGCACCACCAGCTGCGCCTGCTCCTCCGGGCGGCAGCGCTCCGGAAAGACGAAAAGCCCGCCCTCCTGCCCCTGCTCCAGAAGCGGCAGCACATGCCTGTCCCCGTCCACCACTTCCTCATCCTGCATCCGGAAATGGAGCCAGTAGAACGACACGTCCCACGCCCCCTCTATCCCCCAGTGCTCTTTCCCCGGGAACAGGAGGAAGCAGTCGCCCTTTTGGAATTCCCTCTTTTCCCCGCCGATATCCATGTAGAAACGGCCTTTCAGAACTATCACAAGTTCGTAGTCTTTCAATTTCGCTTTGGGATGGGTCCATCTTCCGTTGGATACGAACAGCCCTCCGGAGACATATGTCACATTCATATTCCCCCGCTTTATGACATAGCGCATGCCTTGCGCCTCCCTTGTTCCTCTCGCGCAGATACAGCTGCAGCGTACATCCGCCGCTATGCTCCCGGACGCTCCCAGCGGTCTTCTCCGCGCTGAAGCGCCGGGCCGTATGCTTTCCTACTTCTCCTGGATGCCTTTTACTTCATATCCCGCTTCCGCCACAGCGGCGGTCAATGTCTCGTCCGTGACGCCTGCCCCCAGCTCCACGGTGGCCGTCTTGTCCTCCAGGCTCATGGTGACGGCGCTCACGCCCTCCACGGCCTCCAAAGCCTTCTGCACCCTGCCTGTGCAGTGTCCGCACATCATTCCTTCGATTGTCATTACTTTTGTCATTATTTCCTTCCTTTCCGCGCGGTCTGCCGCGCCCTCTGTGATTTTGTTCCCATTCCATGCAGCGGCATCCGGGGCTCTGTCTGCCGTCTCTGCCGGTATCTGCCCGCTGTCCTGCGCTGTGTCTGCCGTCCCTCCGCTTCCGGAACCGGCCGTTTCCTCCCGGGCGGCAGAGCGGGCAAACCCGCTTTTGAAGCCCCGAAGCCGCAGCGCGTTGCCCACCACGAAGATGCTGCTCAGGCTCATGGCCGCCGCGCCGAACATGGGATTCAGTTTTACCCCAAATACAGGATACCACACTCCGGCCGCCAATGGAATCCCTATGGCGTTATAAAAAAATGCCCAGAACAGGTTCTGCTTGATATTGCGGATGACGGCACGGCTTAAGCCCACCGCCGTCACCGCATCCCTCAAATCGCTCTTCATGAGGATGATATCCGCGCTTTCCATGGCCACATCCGTCCCGGCACCGATTGCCATGCCTACGTCGGCAGCTGCCAGAGCCGGAGCATCGTTGATGCCATCGCCGATCATGGCTACCTTGTGCCCCTGGGTTTTCAGCTGGCTGATTTTCTTCTCCTTGTCCTGGGGCAGCACTTCCGCCACCACTTCCTCGATGCCCAGCCGTTTCCTCACGGCCTCCGCGGTGCGTCTGTTGTCTCCGGTGAGCATGACCACACGAATGCCCATCTCCTGAAACTTCCGAATCGCATCTTTCGAGGTGGACTTGATTTCGTCCGCCACACCGATGAATCCCAGGAACCGCCCTTCCTGTGCCATCAGCAGAGGCGTCATTCCCTGGTCCGCCAGCCCGGCGATGCTCTCCTGCACCATGGGGTCAACGGCGATACCGTTTTCCTCCAGATATTGCCGGTTCCCTACGAAATACCGTGTTCCCGCTTTCGCTCCGGCACGTCCGGCCCCGTTCCCATTCTCTGCCATCAGTCTTGTCGCGGACACCGGCTCCGCACCCTCGGGCACAAAGCGCCTGGGAGCCATGTCCTCCGCCAGTACGCCCTCCACGCCTCTGCCGAACACCGCTTTAAACTCTTTCACCTCCGGCAGCGGCAGGTTCCTGGAAACGGCGTGCTCCACCACCGCTTCCGCCAGGGGATGCTCGCTCTTCTTCTCCAGCGCCGCCGCTATCTGCAGCATGGTCTCCTCCGCCATATCCCGGACGCATACCCCTGTCTGCATCACCTTCAGCTTTCCAGCGGTGATGGTGCCCGTTTTATCCATGACTACAGTGCCCACTTCCCGCGCCTGCTGCAGGGCTTCCCCTGACTTGATCAGGATGCCGTGGCCGGCCCCCACGCCGGTGCCCACCATGATTGCCACAGGCGTGGCCAGCCCCAGGGCGCAGGGACAGGATATCACCAGCACCGCGATGGCGGTGGAGATGGCGAACTCCGCCCCCGCCCCCGCAAGGAGCCAGACCGCCAACGTCACCAGGGCGATGCCGATGACTACGGGAACGAATACTCCCGCCACCTTATCCGCCAGCTGGGCGATGGGGGCCTTGCTGGCGCTGGCCTCCTCCACCAGGCGGATGATCTGGGACAGGGTGGTGTCCTCCCCCACTTTGTCGGCCCGGCACTTTAAGAACCCGGCCTTGTTCACCGTGGCGGACACCACTTTGTCGCCCGCCTGCTTCTCCACGGGCACGCTCTCCCCCGTGATGGCCGCCTCGTCCACGCTGGAATTGCCCTCCAGAACCGTCCCGTCCACGGGCACCAGGCTCCCCGGCTTCACCAGGAAGATATCGCCGCTTTGGAGCTCTTCCGTGGGAACCTCCATTTCCGTCCCGTCCTCAGCCAAGAGGATGGCGGTCTTCGGGGACAGATCCATCAGCTTGGTGATGGCCTCACTGGTCTTGCCCTTGGAGCGGCTCTCCAGATATTTCCCCACGGTGATCAGGGTCAGGATCATGCCCGCGGACTCGAAGTACAGGTCATGGGAGTATTGCTCCACCACCGCCATGTCCCCGTGGCCCAGGCCGAAGCTGATGCGGTACATGGCGAAGACGCCGTAGGCGACGGCCGCGGAGGCACCCAGGGCGATCAGGCTGTCCATGTTCGGGCTCAGGTGCCGCAGGGTCTTAAAGCCCACCGCAAAAAACTTCCGGTTCATATAGACGATGGGCAGAAGCAGCAGAAACTGCGTCAGGGCAAAGGTCAGGGCATTCTCGTTCCCGTGAAAATACTGATGCACAAAGCCCGGTATCGGCAGCCCGAACCATTCATTATACATATGGTACATGGCCACGTACATCAGCGGCAGCAGGAAGCCGATGGAAATCCCCAGCCTCCACTTCATGGCCCTGGCCTCTTTTTCGGCCTTTTTCTGAACACTGTCCCTGCCGCCCTGGGCGTTCCCTGTGCCCGAAGTCCGACCGCCGGTCCTCATGGTTCCCTCCCCGGACAGGCCGTCTCCTTCTGCCTGCGCCAAGCCGCAGGTGCCGCTTTCCCCGCCGCAGCCCGCTGTCTGTCCGCTACGGGCTCCCGGGAATCCGCTCTGTGGGCCATTCTCAGCTCCTGCGGATGCTCCTGACCGTCCCTGGCCGGTTCCCCCGGACAGGCCGCTCCTCCTGTGGACCCCGCCTATGATCAGCGACGCGCCATAGCCCGCCTTCTCCACGGCTGCCTCGATTTCCTCCCTGCCCAGCTTCCCCTCGTCATAGCTGACTTCCATGGTCTCCGTCAGCAGATTCACCGAGGCCTTCTCTATCCCTGCCAGCTTGTTGACCGCCTTCTCCACATGAGAAGAGCAGGCCGAGCAAGTCATGCCGGAGATATGATATCTCTCTTTCATTGCTTATGCCACTCCTTTCCTCCCCTAAAACTGCGCCTGTGCTCCGCAGTCCGGCGCTTTGCCGCGTTGGCATCCCGTTCCGCTATCTCTGCCGCATCTGCCGCGTCAGCATCCCGTCCCGTGCCCGCTGCAGCCGCAAAAAGCCCTTCACTTCAGCTTCTTCATCAGCTCCACCGCTTCGTCCACCACCGCCAGGTTCCCCTTCTGAATCTCCTCCACCACGCAGGTCTCCATATGCTTCTGCAGGATCAGATAGCCAAAGGACTGGAGCGCGCTCTCCACTGCGGCCACCTGCGTCAGCACTTCCCCGCAGTAGCGGTTCTCGTCCAGCATCTTCCCGATGCCGTTCAGCTGGCCGGCCATGCGGTTCAGGCGATTCTTCAGAGCTTTCAGCTCCTTCTCCCCACGGGGCGTTGATTTCTGATGACAGCCGCAGCTGTCCCCGCCCCCCGTCATTTCATCGCGCTTCTGTTGATTCGTAGTATTGCCATCCGCCATCTTTCTATCCTCCAATCCAGCCCTGCCCGCGGCAATGGATTCCGCATCCTTCCTTTCCCGCGGCGCAGCGCAAAATACCCTATGGGGGTATCTATCCTCGCACTTACAGGATATACCCCCATAGGGTATTTGTCAAGCATTTTTTGAAGCAGGTTCCCTTTCATCCAAACGCTCTCCCACGGATGGGAATCTCCTGCCCGGTCTCGCCCTGCACCTGGAAAATCTCTTCCCCGATTCTGACCTGCTCTCCGGCCGTCTCCTTCACGTCGCCCCCATACCGGCAGCTCTCCACCCGGACGCTGACCTCGCAGGACGCCCCTGCCATCACCAGTCCTCTCCTGTCAAACTCTATCAGTAGCTTCCCTTTCCCCACAATCTCATTCTGCATGATCCTGGGACGGTAATAGCGGCTCATCAGCTCATCGCCTACGTCACCGATCTGAATGTACAGTTCTGCCCCGAACTCCGTCACCAGCCGGAAGGCGTTCCCCATGGGAAAAAGCCTGGTGATCTTCCCGTTCGCAGGCGCGTACACGCAGTCCCCGTCAGGCTCGATTGTCACCACGGGATTCTCTCCGACCCAATGCACCTCCGCAAAGCCGGACACAGGGCTCCCCACGGACCAATGCTCCCTCTCCTCATGGTGTCCCTTGCCCCGCCACGGGAAGCCCTTTCTCGCCCCCGTCTGCTGCTCCTCGCTATCCTCCTGCTCCTCCACAGGACCCATCTGCCCATACATGGAGACCCGGCCCAGCATAAAGCCCACCACCACCGCCGTCATCATCCACATCACGCCTAACATCATCATATTGAACCAATCCTTTCTATATACATTCTATATCCATAAATCTGATACCAAGTTTTCCCTGTCCCCCGGAAAGTTATGCGGAAATAAAAATATTAAAAAAATTTCAAAAAGTTATTGACATTTCAATCCAAGCAGTGATATACTCATAAACGTATTCTGAATGAAAGTCATGGAACTCACATATTTTTGTAAGTCACTGTTACTTTGATGATGATTTACAAAAATATGTGATTTTTTTGCCCGACGTTTAAGAATTACAAATTTTCATTACTTAAAGGAGGTACCACAATGAACAACGGTACAGTTAAATGGTTCAATGCACAGAAAGGCTACGGTTTCATCACCAACGATGCAACCGGCGAGGAGGTATTCGTACACTTCTCCGCTATCAACGCTGACGGCTTCAAGTCGCTGGAGGAAAACCAGAAGGTTACTTTCGACACAGAGTGCGATCCTCAGAACAGCAGCAAGATCCGCGCTACCAACGTTACAGTAGTGTCATAAGCGCTGTCGAACCAGATAACACAAGGGGAAGTCATCCCCCAAAAAAGCATCGGTTTCAATGCCGATGCTTTTTCGTTTTTCCGAATATGTTTTTCCGAATCCTGTCTCTCTATCTCGTGGACAGGAATTCATATTCCCGCTGGGCCTGGACGTCGTCCGGATAGTTGCGCAGATAATTCTCCATCAGGATACAGGCCTGCCGGTAATCCCCCAGATGCTCATAGGCCACGATTTCATTGAAGGACAAAGTCTGCATCATGGTCACGTTCTGCAGCTGCATGCCCGCCTGGAAGGTCTCCAGGGCTTTCTGATACTCTCCCCGCGCCATCTCGCAGAGCCCCAGCTGATTATAAATCTCCGCGTTCCCGTCATACTTTTCCAGGTAGCTGTTGTAGACATTGGCCGCGTAGTTGTAATCCCCGGTGGCTTCGTAGGATTTCCCCAGATACAGATAGCTCTCCACGCCGCCTTTCTCCCGGGCCTCCTCCAAATCCACATAGGCCTTCTGGTACTCCCCCAGGAAATAGTAGATCCGTCCGCTGGCGTATTTGTCCATGGACTTGTCCCCGGCATCCAGGGCAGCCTGCAGATACGCCCGCCCCACCTCGCCATAGCTGAAATAGTCCAGCACCTCATGAATCTCTATGAGCCTGTCATAATTGGTGGCGTCCATGGAGATGACCTTGTCGAAATCCTCCTTCGCCCCCTCATAATTGCCCTGCACCAGCCGCACGTTCCCCCGGAGGAAATAGGCGTCCTCCTCCCCCGGGCGCAGGGCGAGCACCGCGTCGTAGATGTCCTCCGCGTCGCTGTAACGGCCGTTTTTCGTATAGGCTGCCGCCAGGTAAAAGTTCAGGTCGTAGTCCACGTTCTGCACTACCCCGCCGCTCTCCCCCAGGGCCTCCTCGAACCAGAACGCCGCCTGCTCATAATCCGTCAGCCCCATGTAGGCGATGCCCCTGGCCCTGTTCACCAGTCTGCCGTCCTCCCCGTCCGCCTCCGCGGCGTCCAGCTGCTCCAGCGCCCCCTGGTAGTCCAGCTCCCCAATCATCTGTATGGCCCCCTGGGTCCTCTCCCCGGCCCTGCCGCAGCCGCTCAGCGTAAGCGCCAGGAAAGCGGCGGCAGCCAGGCATATCCCTCTGCTTTTCTTCCTCTGAAATCCCATGGCCTCAACCCTCATCCAAATGGGAAGTACAGTGCGGGCATCTCACGGCTTCCAGCGGAATCTCGCTCAGGCAATAGGGACATTTTTTGGCGGAAGGCGCCAGGGGCTTCTCCTCCTCTTTCTTCTTCACCCTGTCCCCCACGGCGTTGATGAGCTTGATCAGACAGAAAATCACCAGCGCCGTTATCAGGAAATTGATGACCGCGGTTATGAAATTCCCGTAATGCAATACCGGCGCGTCCTCCCCGCTGCCCAGGGTCACAGTCAGATAGCTGAAATCCGTGCCGCCGAATATCCCCAGCAGGGGCGTCAGAATGTCCTGGTTCAGGGAGGTCACTATGGAAGTGAACGCGCCGCCCACGATGACGCCCACGGCCATGTCCAGCACATTGCCCCTTGTGATGAATTTCCTGAATTCCGCGATGAAGCCCTTTCCCTTAAACTCTTTTCTCTCTTTCTTCATGGCTGTCCGCCTACCTTTCCCAGGCCTTCGCCCGTCCCCGGCAAAAACTCCTGTGCTCTTATGTATTGTCCTATCATGCCGCCGCAAGGTCTCCGCGGCCACGATTCTTTCTGAAACCATAGTAGCACAAAATTCTCTCCGCCACAACCCATTTGTGGACATATAGGCAGCCTGTGCCGCTGTCCCCCGCCTGTCTGGCCGCGATGGCAGGGCTTCCTTTTTTCCGGCAATAGCAGAATGCCTGGTCATCGCACTCCCTGATGAACTTTCTGTCCTTGTCCTCCACGTCTTGGGAGGCTCTCCCAGGCAGATGCACGGGATGCGGTAGATTTCACCCATCATCCCTTCTTTCTGCATGGCCAGCTCTTCACGCCCCCTGCCGCCACTTCTCGATCACACATGTGTGCTTCCTTTTTCCCTCCGGTGCGTCCTTATCATAGTTGATTCCCACAAGTAAAAGCTCACCGCCGTAATCCCTGATTGCATCCGGATAGCGTTTCTCCTTAATCTGGTGGATAGTTCCCTTTGCCGTCTTGTTCCATTTCAGCTCAATCACCAGCCCGGGCAGCGTTGCGTCCTTCTTCGGCAGATACACGATATCCGCATATCCGTCACCGGCCGGAAGCTCTTCAAACTTCAGATAATAATCCTTATAGCTGAAGTACGCCAATTTGATCACGCTGCGCAGCGCCTGTTCATTGCTGTAAAAAAGAATCGCCGTCTCCTCGGCATGAATCTTCTCGATCTGGGCAGCCACTGCATCCGCATTCTGATGAACTGTATCATAAATAAGCCGGTCGCTTTCACGTACACGCCGAATCGTTTCATCTCGTTTGACATTCCGGATGGTCCTGGCGAATTCCCTGCGAATTTCCTCGTTTGGGATGTGCGCCTTTCCTGTCTCTTCATCATAGGCAAGATATCCAAGATGTATCAGCAAAGTCAGGACATCGTCCCGGTTCCGGAATGTCACCAGATCATTTGAGAAGCCGCTGGTATCTACCTTTACCTCGATACCTCCGATAAGCTCCGCAATGGTTTTGGACAAGCCGTCAAAATCCAGGCTGATATATTCCATCAGGCTCGCCGCCGCAGAGGTTTCCGTCCAATAGGAATCAAAATCCTCGTTGCGTATGGCCTTCATGACAGAATTCGGATTATAAACGGAGTCTGCGCCGGGAAAGGAATATCCGTCATACCAGCGTTTCATCGCATCGAAGTCAATATCGTAGTCATCGCATAATGTTTTGACCTCATCCTCCAAAAATCCCACATATACGCCGAATTTCCTGGGCTTGACCATGTTGAATTCCTCAAAATCCGATATGGCAGACTGTGAACCGTCCTTCTTGATGGGGAGAATGCCAGTCAGGTATACAAACGCAAATATCTTATCCGTTGCTCCGCTGTTCTTGAACAGAGACCTCAGAAATTCCAGATACTCCTTCTGAACCTCCGGCATCTCCCGAATAGGCGCATCCCACTCATCTATGATGGCCACCATCTTATTACCAGTCAATTCTACCGCATTCACCAATGTGGAGGTAAAGGATTCCGAATCCGCCTTCAGAGCCGGATAGACATGCTCCAGTTCCTGCGTCACTTTCTTCCTGATGTACGGAACAATCTCCCCCTTCCCCGCTTCACTTATGATGTTCGTCATGTCCAGGTAGATCACGTCATATTGATTCAGGTATTTCCGGTACTCTCCGCTCTGCGCTATCTCAAGGTCATCAAACAAAGCCGCGGAATCGCAGGATCTGTCATAATAAGCACACAGCATCTGGGCTGCAAAAGATTTTCCGAAACGCCGCGGCCTGCTGATGCAGGTCAGCTTCTGTGCTGTATCTATCGTTCGGTTGACCATGCCGATCAACCCTGTCTTGTCCACATAGAGACTGTTCCTTATTTTCATAAAGCCGCTATTGCCCGGGTTCAGATAAGCCCCCATAGATATGATACCTCCCGCTCAGGTTTCATGACATCTTCTATTTTTCCATGGTACAAACATATCATAAACCGCCGGAAACGGCAAGCCTGTCATTCCAAAACCTCCTCTTTACAAAGCTTGTCGGGCCGAGCAGACTTACCCCTATTTTGTTCTTATAATATATCACGACTCCATTCCCTGCCGCGCTTGCCTTCTTCAACCGATTACTGCATTTTTACGGTAATGCATGCGGAGTCCTCCTGGTTTTGTTTAGGAATTGTCGGAAAATAACTGCTGCAATTGCTTCAGGCAAAAGCCCGGAAATACAATAAAAATTGCCATAAACTTGCAGCAGTTATTTGTAGACACTTCCTTATACTGCTTAACAGTTAAAATTTCCGAGTAAACCGACTACATAACGGCATTTTGCCTATCCCGGGACTTGCCCATTCCGAAAATTTGGTATATACTTAAGTTCACAACACAAATTTCCCGAGAGGTGTAATCATGACAAAACAGGAAATATCAGAAATCAAGAAGCTCCTCACCCCCAGGAACTGCTCCATCACCCGCATCTGCGGCTGCTACGTGGACGGGGAGAAGAACAAGAAGGCCCTCTTCGGCCAGGCTTTTCTGGCGCTTCCCGAGGAGGAGATGTTCAAATATTTCGAGATTCTCCGCAAGGCCCTTTCCGGCACTCTGGGCAAGAATCTGCTGAATCTGGAATTCCCCCTCTCCGGCGAGTGGATGGGCGACATGACGGCCACCGGGGGCGACGGCCCGGCTTCAGCGGCGGCAACAGCCGGGGGCAATGCTTCCCTGGACGCGGCGGCAACAGCCGGGGGCAACGCTTCCCTGGATGCGGCGGAAAGCGCCGGAGCCCCGGATATGGGCATCCTGAACGCCCATGGGCTCCTGCTCAAGCTGCGGGACAGCAAGCTGAAGGACGAATCCCTGCTGGAAGAGTATTTCGACCGCATCATA
>OFFF01002268.1_pt1 | contig 11015 bp, 8 predicted proteins | sample 1521301 | NCBI WGS metagenome assembly OFFF01 (sample SAMEA3504101, study PRJEB24116) | mouse gut metagenome | biome: mouse gut; feature: mouse-associated habitat; material: faeces | place: Denmark | collected 2011
CGCTGATCAGGCTGACTCCTCTGTAGAGCCCGCCGTAAAATGTAAAGTCCGCGGAATGGGGATAAACGCTGCTCTTGTTTTCGTTGCTGCAGGCAATTGCCAGAAGGTTGTCCTCATCGTTTCTGCACAGATCCGTAATGTCCGCACGGAATGCAGAATACCCGCCTTCGTGATAAACCGCCTCCCTGCCGTTCACATATACAGCAGCCTGCTGCCCTGCTGCCGGGATTTCCACATAAACCCGCCCGCCTTCCAGCGGCTGCTGCGGCGTACAAAAACTCCTGGCATACCAGCACTTTCCCCGTGCATAGCTTCCGTTTCCGTCATGACCGTCCACCGCGTTCCAGGTATGGGGCAGGTCGATCCGCTGCCAGTCCTTTGGCAGCTTCGCCGGCAGCCCCGCATCCTCGCGTATAAATCTCCAGTCCTGGTTTAAGTTGATCCGATTCCGCATACTGTTCCTCCTCCAGCCCTTTTCTTATACTGAATCAAAGCTGTTTTCATTTCCGAAAAAAGTATGTCCCGTTTCCGGCAAAAATATTCCGTTTTTACTTCATCCGAATTCCCTGTTCCAGTATCTCTATCTTTCTTTCTTTTAAAAGCCTTCCCACACCCCGCTTAAAGGCCGCCTTGCTCATTCCAAATTCCTGCCGGATCTTCTCCGGATCCGCTTTATCGGTAAACGGCAGCTCCCCGCCGTATCCCCGGATCACTTCCAGAATCTTTTCCGCATCCTTGTCCATCTGCTCCGGGATCTTTTCCCGCAGATTTAAGTCCAGCTTGCCGTCTTCCTTCACCGCGGTCACCCGGGCCTCTATACGGTCTCCCACACGGAGCCTGCCCACCGCGTCCTTCTTCGGGATCAGGGCGGAATACTGGTCGTCCACTGCCACGAAGATTCCAAAATTGTCGCTGGTATCGTAAATAAGCCCTGTTACTTTATCATCCCTTTTATAAGGCGAATCTGTCCGCAGCAGGTGGTACACCTTCATAGTAGCGCACAATCTCTCGCTTTTATCAATATACAGGGACACCAGGCAGGAGTCCCCCTTCTGTACCTTCGCGGTCTGCTGTTTAAACGGCAGGAACAGGTCCTTGTCCAGCCCCCATTCCAGAAATGCGCCCATTTTGCTTGTATCCGCCACCTTAAGCACCGCCAGTCCTCCCAGGGTCAGCTTCGGCTCATACGTGGTGGCGATCAGACGGTCATCGGAATCCTTATACAAAAAGACTTCCACCGGGTCTCCCGGTTCAATCCCTTCAGGAACCTGCTTTTTCGGCAGAAGGACCCTTTGCTCGTCATTTCCCAGATAGACGCCGAAAGCCACCTGTTTGACAACGGTCAGCACCTGTTTTTCTCCTAATCTCATTTCCCATTCCTTTCATTCTGTAGCCATTTCATTTTTCATACTGCAACACATCAGTCTGCAGCCTGCACGCAGTTCAGGATGTGCCGCGCCACATGCACCCCGCTGGCCGACGCATGGGACAGGGAATGGGTCACGCCGCTGCCGTCCCCGATCACATACAGCCCTTTATAGGGTGTTTCCAGGTTCTCGTCAATATTCACTTCCATATTGTAGAATTTCACCTCTACGCCGTAGAGAAGCGTATCGTCATTGGCCGTCCCCTGGGCAATCTTATCCAGGGCATAGATCATCTCGATCAGGCCGTCCAGGATTCTCTTCGGCAGGACAAGGCTCAGGTCTCCGGGCGTAGCCGCCAGCGTGGGGCGCACCAGTCCTTCCTCAATCCGCTTCCAGTTGCTTCGGCGTCCCCGGATCAAATCTCCGAAACGCTGTACGATCACGCCGCCTCCCAGCATATTGGACAGCCGGGCGATGCTTTCCCCGTACCCGTTGCTGTCCTTGAAGGGCTCGGAAAAATGTTTTGCCACCAGAAGGGCGAAGTTGGTATTCTCCGTCTGCTTCTCCGGGTCCTCATAGCTGTGCCCGTTGACCGTCACAATCCCCTTGGTATTTTCATTGACCACGATGCCGTAGGGATTCATGCAGAATGTCCGCACATTGTCCTCAAATTTTTCCGTCCGGTATACGATCTTGCTCTCATACAATTCATCGGTCAGGTGGGAAAAAATCTCCGCCGGAAGCTCCACGCGCACGCCGATGTCCACCCGGTTGGAGCTGGTCGGGATATTCAGCTCCTGGCAGACCTCTTCCATCCATTTGCTGCCGCTCCTGCCTACGGAAACGATACATTTATCGCAGTCGTCGGACTGCTCCCCGCAGTACACACGGTATCCCTGTTCCAGCAATTCGATATGATCCACCTGATGATGGAAACGGAACTCCACCTGATCCTTTAACTCGGCATACAGGTTTTCCAGAACCACGTAGTTGATGTCCGTTCCCAGATGACGCACGGACGCATTCAGCAGATTCAGCTTGTTCTGCAGACAGAGCTTGCGGAACTTGGAGCCTGCGGTCGTATACATCTTTGTCCCTTCGCCGCCGTGGGAAATATTGATCTCGTCCACGTATTCCATAAGGGAAATGGCCTCTTTTTTTCCAATATGCTCGTGCAGGGTCCCACCGAAATCGTTGGTGATATTATATTTCCCGTCGGAAAACGCGCCTGCCCCGCCGAACCCGCTCATGATCGCGCAGGTTTTACAGTTTACGCAGCTTTTCACCTTCTCCCCGTCAATGGGGCAGTTCCGCTTCTCCAGCGGGCTTCCCGTCTCAAACACGGCAATTTTTAAATCCTTGTTTCCCTTTACCAGTTCATACGCGGAAAAAATCCCTCCCGGGCCCGCGCCTATTATAATCACATCGTACTTCATCTTTTTTGCTCCTTTACTGTTGATCTCCTGCCAACCTCTTTTCTCTGCCTTTTGCCTGTCCTGCTTTCCCGGCCTCCGGCTTTCTCATTTCAGCTCCGCCACCACATATGCATGGCCCGCTTCATCGCACAGCTCCACCACCGTCCGTCCCTCTTCCCGGGAAACCTTTGGGAAAATGATGTCTCCCATGACCGCGGACTTTTTGTAATCGACCCGCAGCTTGTGAACCTCCATCTCTCCTGGGAGCACGTCCATCACCATCTGGATATACTGGCTGTTATTGACATGCTCATTGGTATCAATATGAGCCCTTCTCACGGGAAACGGCTCCAGTGCCTGCCCCTCTTGCGAAAGCCCGATCTTCCTGCCCTCGTACTCCATCTCCAAGGGGTCTTCCAGGCCGTAGGGCGCGATTTCCTCCTCCCCGGGCTTTATGGGACGCCCGGTCTGCGCGTCCATGAAAACCCAGATGGAATTGGCGCAGGCCAGCCGGTCTCCATCCGCATCATCTATGTAAAAATTCCGGTTTCCGAAAAATCCCCTGAATCCCGTAGCCATTGTCCCCACCGTGATCCGCTCACCCAGCTTCGGAAAACGGCGGATCTCCACCTGCCAGTAGGACAGGAGCCACACCCGATGCCTTTCCCGCAGGGCGGCCAGTCCCACTCCGATGTCCTCCGACTGAAAGGTACTGCAGTCCTGCAGATAATTCATCATGGCCGGCAGGGTCAGTGTCCCCTTGTGGTCTACTTCGCTGTATCTTACTCTGCTGTCAAATGTATAAATCATTGCTTTTTATCCTTTCCGCGCTCCAGAAAGTACCATTTGATCCGAAAATCCGTCTCTGTCGTAATCTGCGCATACTCCTCTTCCGTCAGTACGTTTTGAAGCTTCTGCTTTCCTTCCTCGGGAACCACCGCGTTTGCCGCATCCAAAAAGCAAAGGCTCGGGTACGGCACACCCCACCAGTTATGCCCTTTTGCGTCTCCGAGTTCGATCCGGAGCGCCTCATAGTTTCCCGCCGGAAATGTCATGTCCCCGTAGGTCCTGTCCGGAAACCAGCATGTCGTAACCGCGGCATGAACCGGATAATCATATCCCTCTTTCGAAACGATCTCTCTGCCCACGTCTTCCAGTTCATCCGCGTGCCTTCGAATCCAGCGGACTGTCTCCCGTACGTCCAATGTCTCCGGCATCTCCCCTTCCAGGAAATCCAGAATCCCGTCCCGCACCGTAAGTTTCAGCGTCTGATCCTCTTCACTGTCGCTGTTGGCCAGGATATGGAACCGCAGAACCTCCTCTGCCAGATGTTCCTGCATCCGCCCCTCTGCCGCCATGCCGCTTCTCCACATCACAAACCAGGTGACCAGCGCCGCGAGCAGCAGCGAGAGCACAAGGATCATATACCGCTCCGGGTTCCGGCTTCCAATGCCCTCTGTTTTGTATCTGTCTGCACGATATTCTTCCATATGTAACTTCCTCCATCCTTTCAGCCTTCGAAATCCCCGATCCGGCTCCCGTCCCGATCCGTATTGCAAAGAACTGTCTGATATCGAAAGTATTGCCTGTTTTCCGGCAAGTATTCCGCTTCGGAATACTTTTTCGCTATTCCTGCCCCCGCAGAATACCGCTGACTCTTTTTACCTGATTGTCGATGTGCTGGCAGGTGATCCGGGTCGCCTGTTCCACCTCGCTGTTCTCAATGGCGCGGATGATCTCCCGGTGCTCCTCCAAAAGCTTCGGATGACACTCTTTCCTTTTTAGATATTCTGCCCGGTAACGGTACATCTGTTCCCGAAAATTGCTCAGCAGTTGAATCAGCCTCTGGTTGTCCGTCGCCAGATAGATGACGTCATGAAATGCCACATCGGCTTCGGCAACCACCGTAATATCGTCATGTCCCAGAACCTTTTCAAAATCCTCTTCTGCTTTTTTCAGCTCCGAAAGTCCCTGTGCGCCCATTCTCTCGCAGGCAAGCCGCACCGAAAGCGCTTCCAGGGAACGCCGTACCTCCAGCACGTCCCGCAGGCTCTTCTCCGTAATCTGAGCCACCTCCGCGCCGCGCCTTGGGATGATCAGCACCAGTCCCTCCAGCTCCAGCTTCCGGATGGCCTCGCGAATGGGTGTCCGGCTGACTCCCAGCTTGTTGGCAAGCTTGATCTCCATAAGCCGTTCTCCCGGCTTTAACTCTCCCCGCAGGATTGCCTGGCGCAGGGTGTTGAATACCACGTCCCGAAGAGGCAGAAAGTCATTCATGTTTATTTCAAATCCAGGCTCCATCCGTCATTCCCTCCTTGCATTATGTACATTGGTCACATAGACCTGTTTCGCCAGGGCTTTTTTTCTGATCCTTTCCTGTGCGGCTCTCGCCTTCATTTTATTTTCAAACAGGCCGAACACAGTAGGCCCGCTCCCGCTCATCATGGCGTTCAACGCGCCTGCCGAAAGCATTTCTTCCTTGATCTCCCGGATCACAGGGTATTTTGGGATCGTCACATCCTCCAGAACATTTCCCATGCAGGCCGCCGTGTCCCTCAGACTGCCCCGCTGCAATGCCCGGATCAGACCGTCGATGTCCGGATGGCTGACGATTTCTTTCGAATCCAGCGCTTCATACACGACTCTGGTTGACACACTGATGGGCGGCTTTGCGATCAGCACCGCACACCTGGGGATCGAAGGAAGGACCGTCAGCTTTTCCCCGATTCCTTCTGCCAGTACCGTACCGCGCATAATACAGTAGGGCACGTCCGCCCCCAGCTTCACGCCCCGTTCCATCAGTTCTTCCCGTGTCAGATGCAGCCCGAACAGCCGGTTCATGCCGAAGAGTACTGCAGCCGCATTGGCGCTGCCCCCGGCCATCCCTGCCGCCACAGGAATATGCTTCTCCAGGGTGATGCGCACCCCTCCCGGCAGGTCAAATTCCTCCAGCATCATCTGAGCGGCCTTGTAGGCAATATTTCCCGAATCATCCGGCAGGTAATACAGGTTGGAGGACAGTTCAATCCCCGGTTCTTCCCTGGATTCCAGCTTTACGTTATCATACAGGTAGACGGACTGCATGACCATGCGCACGTCGTGATACCCGTCCTCTCTTCTTCCCAGCACGTCCAGCCCCAGATTAATTTTTGCAAGCGCTTTTAAGTCCATATGTCTCATATCCCGTCCTCCAACCATCTATTTCCCTGAGTCGGCCTGATTCCTCATGCTGCCGCTGTTTTGATTCATTATAAAAATCCTCATTAGCAAGGTTCGCCATGGAGCCGCATTCTAATGAGGATTTTACCATACAAGCTGATTAAATAAAATCTTTTTCCGTCAATATGATCCGGTCCGAATCATCCCTGTTTTTCCCTAATACACGCTTCACCAGCTTTTTCGCCGATGCCTTCTGTGAATGCTCCATCGCCTCGTCCATCACTTCCTTAACCTCCGCAATGGTCACGGCATGGTCTTCCCTCTGCAGCATGTCGATCCGGCTGTACAGCGCAAGGATACCCATCTCATCAATCTGGTATCCGTTTTCCTGCGCATAGGTCTGGCCGAATGTCACAAGCTCGTCATTGATCAGGATCGGAACCTCCAGACGGCTTGTAAACTTTCTCCGAAATTCCCGGTTGGAGGTCAGAAGCCGGTCCAGGGGCTTCCTCTGGTCTTCCAGCACAATCAGAAGCTCTCCGGTATCCCTCTCCATCGCCTTATTCACCCGGGCAACCGTCTTTTCATTCATCTTGCCTGCTTTTTCAATGATCAGCGCGCCGCCGTACAGCTTGCTGAAAATGTCGCTGATCTTTTTCTTATTCAGAGAATCTCCGGTCACAATCGCAACCCTTCCCTGGCGGATGTTCCTCTGCTTCTGGATGGCCTTCACCACATCCACGGCAAGCACGGTCTTTCCGTTGCCTTTATTTCCGATGATCAGCAGGTTGCCGGTGTTGGAAGTCCCTCTCCGGTTGGTGCAGTTCTTATCCTGTTCCAGTACGTCTACAAGCTGTTCGCTCATGCCCCGCACCGGTACAAAATAGGAAAACAGCTTCTTCTGTTCCTCGGTCAGCCCTGCCCTTGTACCGATTCCGCTCTGTGTCTTTAAGTCATATCTTCCATGAACCACAAATCCGGTATCCGACATGGACAAAGCGTCTGAAATCTCGTCCATCGGCAGCGGCGACGTCTTTCCGGTGGCGATGAGCTTGGCCGTTTCTTTTCTGCTGAGCGGCGTAGACCTGGAGAGAATATCCACCTCTTCTTCCTCGTCCGGAACCTCGCGCTCATCATACCGCCTTCTGGAACCCTTCTGCGGACGGAACTCATGCTCCAGATTCGCTTCTACGGAAGCCACGTCGTACTCGGCTTCGTCTTCCTCGTAATATTCCTCGTCCCCATCTTCGTACTCGTAGTATTCTTCCTCTTCATCCGCGTATTCAAATTCATCCTCGCCGGCATATTCCGCTTCGTAATCCGGGTCGTCCTCATACCCTTCATCGCCGTATCCGTCTTCATATGCGGATTCCTCGTCCCCGTACGCATCGGCATATTCCCCATATCCGTCCTCGTACTCCTGACTGTCCTCCTCATATGCTTCGGCATACACACCGTCCTCTGCCTCATATCCGCCGTCCTCATATTCCTCTCCGGCGTCTTCATAGTCCCCGGCATACTCCGGTTCTTCTTCCCCGTAGACAGGCTCAGATTCATCATAGCCCGCTTCTGCGTCTTCATAATCCCCGGCATATTCCGGTTCTTCTTCCATGTAAGCCGTCTCCCCGGGTTCGTATTCTTCGAATCGGGATTCCTCTTCTTCATAAACCGGCTCTGCAGACTCGTATTCTTCTCCATACTCCGGCCCGCGCTCTCCGTAGACCGGCTCTGCAGATTCATATTCTTCGAACTGGGGTTCCGCTTCCTCATAAACCGGTTCCGCGGACTCGTATTCCCCGGCGTATTCCGGTTCTGTCTCCTCGTAAGGCATCTCAGCGGATTCGTATTCTCCGGCGTACTCCGGCTCTTCTTCTGTGTATTCCGTCTCTTCCGGCTCATACTCTCCGGCGTACTCCGGCTCTTCTTCTGTGTATTCCGTCTCTTCCGGCTCATATTCTCCGATGTAGCCGGACTCTTCTTCTGTATATTCCGCGTATTCCGGCTCATACTCTCCGGCATATTCCGGTTCTTCTCCCGCGTATTCATCCTCATACCCGGGATCACTGTCCTCGTGATATTCTATGGTAAAGCGGCCTCCGGCTTCTTCTCCGCTGATCTCCCCAAACTCCGCTTCTTCGTCGTATTCATCGGCAGCTTCCTCGTCTCCGCCGAATCTGATCTCTATATCTTCTGTAAATTCCTCTGCTCCCAGGCCGCCTTCCGCATCCGCAGGCAGCTCATCCCCGTACTCATCCTCATCCAGAACATCGTCATAATCCTCAAACCACTCCGATGACTCGTCCACACGAAGATTTTCCGCGATTGCCCCCATATTTTCCGGGGTCTCCGGCTCCTGTCCGGACGGCTCCGGTTCCTGCACTGTCTCTTTTTCTTCAGCAGCAGGCGCAGTCTCCTCCACAGGAATAACGCCTTCAATCTCATCGATCATCCGCTGAATATCCAACGGTAAGATGGGCTCACCGGCTTTGCTCTTTCCTGATCCCGTGCTCCCATTTTCCGATGTGTATGCAGCCTCCCGCGGCTCGGCAACCTCCTCGATCTGGATTCCCAAAGTTCCCGGGGAATCCTCTGATACGATCCGTCCGTCCCCGTATTCCTCCGGCTCATCGTCCATATCTGCCATAAGGTCCAGAAGATTCATCTGGCCTTCTACCTGATCCCTGTGCTCCGCAGCTGCCTTCGGCGTTCCCGCATACTGCACTTCGAACGGCATCTCTTCTTCCTCATCCAGCTCCTCAATCGTCCTTCTGGCTTCCTCGTCCAGCTCTGCGATGATCTTCCTGGCTTCCTCGTCCAGTTCCGCAATGGCTCCTCCGGCTGTTTCGTCCATACCTGCGGCGGCTACGGGGTTTTCCTCCGGCTCTGCAGCCGGCGCTTTAGCTTCCTCTGTCTCTACAGCCGGACTTCCCGCTTCCGCGCCCTGTTCCCCGTGGGCTCCGGCGGGTTCTCCTCCAATCCCTGCAATGGTGTTCAGCGTGTCCTTATCAATGATTCTGGTATCCCCGCCAAGTCCGGTCTGCAAGGTATCTGTATCCCCGCTGTCGGGAATTTGTGTCTCCCGGGTATCCGCCGATTCCTTTTCCAGCGGGACTCCCACGTCCGCATACAGCTCTTCCAGCGTCTTTTCTTCCGTTTGCTTCGGTTCCTCCGGCTTCACAGCCTCTTCCGGTATTCCGGCATTGGCCTTGCGTATGGGCTGCATGATCGTTGTAACCGGTTCGATATGGCCGCTTCCTTCAGAATCCGGTCCGAACGCGTCGTCCATAAACGGATCCGGAAGCAGTTCTTCCAGGTCAGGATCGACTTTCAGTTCCCGAAGCCCCTTCTGGCCGGAAATCTCATCAACCAGCTTTAAATCCGCAATCGACTCAATCTCCTCAATAGCCCCCTGGAAGCGGTCTTCCTCAAATACCACATCCGTACTGACGGGTTCGCTGGAGGAATCCTTTACCTTATCGTCCTCTCCCATCCCCAGGTTCAGCAGGCTTTTGATGGCCTCATCCAGCTTCATGGTACTGCCGATCTTTCTGCCCTTGGATTCCCGCTTCGCTGACTCCTGGGCCGGCTGCACGTCAGCCTCTTCCGAAATCCCTTCCGCTTCCGCCAGCATCTCTTCTACATTCTCCTCTTTTTCAGCAGCATCCTTTTCCTTTTTATATTCCAGCACATCCGGCATCTCCATAGTCTCGCTGGACATCCTTGAATACCGGTTGTCATACTTTTCCTGTTGGGACGGCGTCAGAGGTTTGTACTGCATCTTCAGTTCCATGGCCTGGTAAACATATTTTCCTTCGTTAAACCACAGGATCAGGTCGTCGCATTCCTCCAGGCATTCGGCAGTCATGCCTGCTTCCTGATACCGTTTCGCCAGCTCATAGGCCCATTCTTCGATATACTCCGCTTTCTTAAACGCTTCCAGCGCTTCGATCTGCTGCTCAATGGGCGCACGCTGGGCGCGCAGGATCTGGTACCGCAGGATAAACTTGTTGGGATCCTTCGGCGCAATCTGCTGAAAATCGTCGTAATAGTCTATGGCTTCATCCACATTTTTTGTCTTCAGCGCAAGCGTACAAAGCCGATAGACGATCTTCCTGCTCCCTTCCGCGCGATGATAGGCAATATTCAGAACCTCGTAGCTTTTCTGATAGTCCCCGTTCTTTTCATAGATGTCACTGACATCTGTCAGCATTTTCGTGTTGCGCACCCGCTTCCAGTCTATACTGTCTGCAATCTCCGCAGCCTTATTAAATGCACCGTCCTCCATAAGTTCAAGCATCTGTCCTGTCTTCAGCTTATACTCATATTTGTCCACTGCCGTTCACCTCGTTATCATTCTCTTTAATCTGTATCTGCTTAGTACCCTCATAGATATGACCGCAACAATAGAAAAGCAGGCCGTACAGATCCTGACTGCCTGGGACTGCCCTCGCATTTTTCGCCGCAGTCCGCACTTTCTGACCGCAAACCGCAACCATTCTTCTCCTTAGTTTACCATAAGTATCGCATATTGTCAAAAAAATGCATCCTCAAATCTCATTGAAGATGCATTTTTAACATTTATTTAATTTTTTCATATTTTATTTTTAAAATCGGAGGAATCTCTCGACTCTCACTCCTGTAAGACCTTTACTTTGATAAATGATTTAGCAGGCATATGTCTTTTCGCTTTATCCGCTCCTCTCACATATTCATCTCTCTAAAAGTATATACCCTCAGTTATTCACATCTATAATCGTTTGCCTGCTGCAGTATTGTTCTTCAATATTCCAACAATCTACTAAATTATTCTTCCTATAACCCGGCATACTTCTCTTAAAAATGCAATCCTCCTGATGTTTCTTTACACATCTTTGGGACTCCTGCCATATGCGGTACCTGTAATTCAATATGTCTGCAAATGCTGAATCTCTTGATTAACGTCCGGCTTCTTCATACTCTCCGATTGTTCTGTCCTTTTCACTCTTATTAAGCCGGAGCCTTTTATCTTAAATAAGTAAAGGTCTCTTCTCCACAGGAATGTACATCTGCCGTACCACTAACATATTGAATTGTA
>OFFF01002271.1_pt1 | contig 11011 bp, 5 predicted proteins | sample 1521301 | NCBI WGS metagenome assembly OFFF01 (sample SAMEA3504101, study PRJEB24116) | mouse gut metagenome | biome: mouse gut; feature: mouse-associated habitat; material: faeces | place: Denmark | collected 2011
CATTGCGGGCGGCCTCACGCTGAGCGTTCTCTCCCTCGTAGGTCTCGTGGGTGGTGCTGTAGCCGGCGTAGGGGTTGGGGGCGTTCACGCGGCCGGCCTGCTGGCTGATGCCGCCGGCGGGCTGACGCATATATACGGCGTTTCTGCGGCGCGCTTCCTCCTCCTGCATCTCGGCCTGACGACGCGCCTCCTCGGCAGCCTTGGCTTCGGCATAATCCATCACTGCCAGACGGCCGCGCATCAGTGTCGACACGACCTTGGTGTTGAGCTCCCAGAGCATCTTCTTCCAAAGTTCGAACGCCTCTATCTTGTAGATCACCAGCGGGTCTTTCTGCTCGTAGGCGGCATTCTGCACCGACTTGCGGAGCTCGTCCATCTCGCGGAGCTGTTCCTGCCAGCATGAATCGATGCTCGAGAGGAGCACGGCCTTCTCCCAGGCTTTGGCGAGCGGTCTGCAGCCGTTGGCGTAGCAGTCCTCTATGTCGGCACGGATATTGAACATGCGACGGCCATCGGTCACAGGCACCCCTACCGGTCCGCGGGCACCGCGTTCCTCCACAAATTCCTTAATATAGGGAGCGGCGGATTCAGCCATTTTCTCTTTCTTGCGGGCAAGAGTCTCCATCACAGCCTCGTACATACGGTCCACTATTTCCGAATTGTCGAGCTTGCCGAACTCTGCCTCAGTGAAGGGAAGTTCCATGGCGAGGACAGTATTGACCTCCATCGAGAGTTCATCGTAGGCAAGTCCGCGTCCGGCCAGATCGGTAACGATCTCATAGACCATATTGGCGATATCCATTCCGATACGTTCTCCCCTGAGCGCGTTCTGACGCTTGCCGTATACACCGTTGCGCTGGGCATTCATCACATCGTCGTACTCCACCAGACGCTTACGGATACCGAAGTTATTTTCCTCCACGCGCTTCTGGGCGTTTTCGATGGACTTGGTGACCATGTTGTTCTCAATCATCTCTCCCTCCTTGAAACCGAGACGGTCAAGCATCTTGACCACACGGTCGTTGGCGAAAAGACGCATCACGGTGTCCTCGAACGAGACAAAGAACACGGAACTTCCCGGATCACCCTGACGGCCGGCACGACCTCGGAGCTGACGGTCCACGCGACGCGATTCATGACGTTCCGTTCCGATGATGGCGAGACCTCCCGCCTCCTTCACCTCGGGCGAAAGCTTGATATCGGTACCACGTCCCGCCATATTGGTGGCTATGGTCACGGTACCCTTCTGTCCGGCCTGAGCCACAATGTCGGCCTCCTTCTGATGGAGCTTCGCGTTGAGTACCTGATGCGGAATCTTACGGAGCTTGAGCATCTTGGAGAGAAGTTCGGAAATTTCCACCGACGTAGTTCCGACAAGCACTGGGCGACCGGCGTTGACCATATCCTCCACCTCCTGGATGACTGCCGCGTACTTCTCCTTCTTGGTGCGGTAGACACGGTCATTCATATCGTCGCGGATAACGGGACGGTTGGTGGGGATCTCGATCACATCGAGTTTATAGATATCGTAGAACTCGCCGGCCTCGGTCATGGCGGTACCGGTCATGCCAGCGAGTTTGTGGTACATGCGGAAATAGTTCTGGAGCGTGATGGTGGCGTAGGTCTGTGTGGCAGCCTCTACCTTCACGCCTTCCTTGGCCTCGATGGCCTGGTGCAGACCGTCGGAATAGCGACGGCCCTCCATGATACGTCCCGTCTGCTCGTCGACAATCTTGATCTTGTTGTCGTCGATCACATACTCCACATCCTTGTCGAAAAGAGTATAGGCCTTGAGAAGCTGGTTCACCGTGTGCACACGCTCGGCCTTGACCGAATAGTTCTGAAGCAGCGAATCCTTCTTCTCTCGCTTTTCCTCGGCGGAGAGGTCCTCGTTCTCCACGGCACTGAGCTGCGACGCGATATCGGGGAGGATAAAGAAATCAGGGTCGGAAGTAGTGCTAGAGAGCACCTCGATACCCTTGTCGGTAAGCTCGATGGAATGGTTTTTCTCGTCGATCACGAAGAACAGCGGCTCCACCGCCTTGGGCATCTCGCGGTTGTTGTCGGCCATATATTTGGCTTCCACCTTGAGCATCAGCTGTTTGATACCATCCTCGCTGAGATAGCGGATAAGGGGAGTGTGCTTGGGGAGCGCCTTGTAGGCGCGGAACAGCGACAAGCCGCCATCCTCTGTATTTCCGGCGGAGATTTTCTCCTTGGCTTCGAGCAGAAGCTGCTGGGCGAGTTTGCGCTGGGCGTTGACCACCTTCTCCACATTGGGCTTGAACTCGTTGAACATCTGATCATCCCCTTTCGGAATCGGACCGGAGATGATGAGCGGCGTACGTGCGTCGTCGATAAGCACGGAGTCGACCTCATCGACAATGGCATAATAGTGCTCCTCGCGCTGTACGAGATCCTGCGTCTGTGTGGCCATGTTGTCACGCAGGTAGTCGAAACCGAACTCATTGTTGGTTCCGAAGGTGATGTCGCAGCCGTAGGCGGCACGGCGTTCCTCGGAATTGGGATCAGTCTTGTCAATGCAGTCTACGGTAAGGCCATGGAACTGATAGAGGGGACCCATCCATTCGGAGTCACGTTTGGCGAGGTAATCGTTGACGGTCACCACATGCACGCCCTCGCCAGTGAGTGCATTGAGGAATACGGGAAGCGTGGCCACGAGAGTCTTACCCTCACCGGTGGCCATCTCGGCGATGGAGTTTGTTACCTTGCCTCCGTTCATCATGCCGTGGAGCACCATACCTCCGATGAGCTGCACGTCGTAATGCATCATGTCCCATTTCACGAGATTGCCGCCTGCCATCCATTCGTTCTTATAGACAGCCTTGTCACCCTCGATGCTGAGGAAATCCTTGCCGGCACCGGCAAGACGGCGGTCGGCGTCGCTGGCTGTGACCTCAATGGTGTCGTTCTCCTTGAAACGGCGCGCTGTCTCCTTCACCACGGCGAACACTTCGGGGAGCACACGGTCAAGATCACGGGCATAATTTTCGAACATCTCCTCCTTGAGTTCGTCGATACGCTTCCAGAGCGGCTCACGTTTCTCATAGTCGAGTGTCTCGATCTGTTCGCGGATTTCGCTTATCTGATCTTTAAATTTGGCGGCGTTGCCGCGTATTTCCCCGCGGATGGCATCGATGCGTCCACGGAGTTCGTCGTTGGAGATATTCCTGATTTCTTCCGAGACAGGATTGATTTCTTTGGAAAGGCGATTCCAGAGCGGACGTACCGCACGCTCCGACTGGTCGCCGAATACTTTCTTAAAAAGGTTATTGAACATCTATATTGTAGATTCTTGGATTAACTTGATTATATAAAAAACTCACTCTTTTCTGTCCAGCTGCATGGGCCGGCCTTCGGAGCCGTTCGGCGACCGTATCCGGAGCAGACCGGTAACAGTCGGGGCTATGACGGTGGCGTCGACCGGCGTGGATATCACCGCCGGCGCGAGTCCCGCGCCGATGAGGAAAGCCGGAGAGGCCACAGGCGATGAGCGCATAGATCTTTTGACGGGAGGAAATTCCTCGTCATCGACCACGTCCCATCCGGGAGCATAATTAACTATGAGGTCACCGGCAAACCGCGGATCGAGCGCAAGCCTCATCGACTCCTGCTCGGGGGTGGCTGGCGAAAGAATGTCGCTGACTGTATAAACCTCAGCCACGCCGCTCATCTTAGCAAGGAAGGTGCGGGCGTCGCGCGCGATAGCCTCCGGATCGAGTTTGCGCGCCTCTATCGCCTTATGGTCAAGAAATACATGGCGGTCGCGTATCGCCTCAACATATCCGGCGCTTCCATGCTTGGCCGAAAGATATGAATTGAGAAGCGACTTGGCCCGCTTTGTGGAGAATTCGCCGCCTGGAATGCGGTACTTCTTCTCCTCGACCACTGCATCGTCGTAATAGCCTGTGGAAGAAATAAAGATCAGTGCATTGTCGGCACCGACATAGCGGTCTATCGCCTCGAACAGACGTCCCAATTGCCTGTCGAGCCTGATGTATGAATCGGCAAGTTCCGCACGGAAATCGGTATCGGCCACATATTTGAAGGGAGCGGCCGTATAACCCAGACTCAGCATGTCGAGTGCAGGCCCTCCGCCCATCTTGAGCTGGCGGATAAATTCTATGGCAAGGTCTGTGACCTCGGCATTGGCGAGCGCCGACGAGCTGAATTTTCGGTATACATCCCTATCGGCGCGAACGAACTGGTGGCGGAACGGATGCTTCAGCTTTATGTCGCTTATGCCCTGCACACCATCGAGCGGCAGCAGCGGGCGCCATTGCATCGTGTCGAGCCTCGATGAAAGGGAGGCCCGGAAATTACGGTTTGAAACCGGAACCGGAAGACTTCCATAATAAGAAGATGTCGCCCAGTTTCCGGTGGTATTGTTGAGCCAGACAGCGTTCTTAGCCGCATGTCCGGCCATTATCACCGCCTGCTGCGGCTCTGTGGCTATGGAATACACCGCTCCGAGTCCCACTCCGTCAATGGCCACTTCGTCAGCCACAGTGGAGAGCCGCAGATTCTCGGGAGTGAACGAGTCGTTGCTGACCGTTCCCGCAGAAGCAAGAGCGGGACGGGACACTGGCCCTGAGGAGGTCTGCTCGAACACCGAAGCCGACGGGACACCAGTCTGCGCCGGATAGCTTCCGGTGTAGAGCATCGCAGTGGCACTCGCCGCGTCAAGCGGCGAGACCTTGAAGTCGACATCGCGGAAATAGACACCGTCCTTGATCAGATAGCGGAATCCATGTTCGCTGAAGCGGCTCTGCAGACCTTCTATGTAGTCGGTTCGTAGCTGGTCAACGACGATTCCCACCACGAGCATTGGCCTGGCTGGATCTGCCTGAGCCGCTCCGGCGAGTGTTGCCAGACCTACGAGTGCTGTTGCTAACCTGTTCATTTATTCGTTTGTTATGCCGCAATACGGCACTATTTTTATAACTACCCGTAGAGATGATTATTGCGTAGGAAGCAGCAAGGGCCACTGTGGCCGCCATAATCGGAAACATGGCCGGATCGGCCGTCTGTCGCTGCACGGGCCATGCCAGAAGCAGAAGCCCTACCGCCACCACATTCCACCAGACCATCGGCAATGTCATCCATCGTCCCCGCCTTCCCAGCCACACTCCGACGGCAACGATAAGCTGCAGCGGATTCAGAAGCACCAGCAGAATATTTGGAGAGGTGGCTTCATGCGTGGAGACAAACACCAGGAATGCAGTCAGGCATCCTACAAGTCCCAGAACACCGAACCATACTGAATATACCCATCTCACTATCCTCTTGCGCCGCAGCTGCACTATGGCTATCAATATCATCAGCAGGGAGAGAAGACTGAATATGAAGAGGGGAGTCACATACCAGGGGGTTGGAGGGAGTGAGGCGTTTTCGCCTCCTTCGAAGAGAATTCGAGTCCGCGCCACAAGCGGCGCACCGTCATCGAAATGCGCGCCGTCCACCTTCTCCATCATCTCTATGGGAACGAACATCTCCGCGCGTCCCGGGATTCCTGCATCGAGACCGCTGCCGAGGGCAAGATCAATGCCAAACTGGTACCATGGATAGTCTTTATGGTAGGCACGCATCTCTCGCCGGAACGTACCGTATTTCACCGTGTCGGGGTAAATCACTCTCCGGTCGGTGGCCTGGTCCACACGGTCCACAATGCGCGTGGCGCAGTTGTCCTTCACGTAATTGTAACGGTACGTGCGATTGCGGGGAAGCGCCTCTTCACGCAACATACCCAATAATCTCCAGGCCTCTTCCTGCGAAAGGTTAAGGTCCTGTTCCACAACTCTTCTGTTCCCCTGCACGTACTCCGCCATGAAGAGCGGAAACGGGTAGGAAGCAAGCATATAATCTGTCTGTCCGGATACAAACCGGCCAACGAAGTTCGGCTCGTTGAAATCGAAGACACCGTAATTCCACACCGAGTCGATACCCTCGCCGCGGACACGGATCGCCTCATGGCCGCACAACTCGTACACTTCCTTTCCGGGCCAGCAAGTAACCAGGCTGACAATGACGGAATCCCGCCTCTCCCCGGCCCGGAGGGGCGGCAGGAGAAGCAGGATTGTAAAAAGTGTGGCGAGAATTGTGCGCATACACTAAGATCAATACTCGCAGTTCTTCGGATAGCGCGGGAAGGGAATTACATCGCGGATGTTCTGCATACCGGTCACAAAGAGTACCAGGCGCTCGAATCCGAGACCAAATCCGGAATGAGGCACCGTGCCGTAGCGGCGTGTGTCGAGATACCATTCCATTCCCTGAAGGCCGAGTTCCTCGCAACGTTTCGACAGCTTTTCGAAACTCTCCTCGCGCTGCGAGCCGCCGATAATCTCTCCGATTTTCGGGAACAGCACATCCATGGCGCGGACAGTCTTGCCGTCATCGTTAAGTTTCATGTAGAACGCCTTGATCTCCTTAGGATAATCGGTAAGAATCACCGGACGCCTGAAATGCTCCTCCACAAGGTAACGCTCATGCTCAGAGGCGAGATCGGCACCCCAGTAAACCGGGAACTCGAATTTCCGGCCGCTCTCCTCAAGTATCTTCACGCCCTCCGTGTAGGGAAGACGGACAAAGTCATTCTCCACCACAAAACGGAGACGTTCCGGCAACTCCTTGTCGAAATGCTCGGCCAGGAAAGCAATGTCATCCGGGCAATGCTCAAGCGCGTAGTTCACACAATACTTGATGAATTCCTCAGCAAGGTCCATATTGTCCTCAATCTCGTAGAAAGCCATCTCCGGCTCTATCATCCAGAACTCCGAGAGATGCCGCGGAGTGTTGGAATTCTCGGCACGGAAAGTGGGGCCGAACGTGTAGATGCAACCGAGCGCCGTCGCTCCGAGTTCGCCCTCAAGCTGGCCGGAGACGGTGAGACTGGCCTGACGGCCGAAGAAATCCTCGGAATAGTCCACGCGGCCATCCTCAGTCGTGGGAAGGTTCTCCAGAGGAAGGGTGGTCACCTGGAACATCGCGCCGGCACCCTCGCAGTCAGAGGCCGTTATGAGCGGGGTATGAAAATAACAGAAACCTTTGTCGTTAAAAAACTTATGGACAGCAAACGCAAGAGCGTGACGAATCCTGAGCACGGCTCCGAAGGTATTTGTGCGCGGTCTCAGATGCGCTTTCTCGCGGAGGAATTCGAGGGTATGCCCCTTCTTCTGCAGCGGATATGTGGCGGGATCGGCAGTGCCGTACACCTCCATATCGGCCGCCTGCACCTCCACCAACTGGCCGGCGCCTGAAGATGCCACCAGCTCTCCCTGCACATGGATGCTCGCGCCGGTTGTGACCGGCTTCAGCATCTCGTCGGGGAAACGGGCGAGGTCGAACACGATCTGGAGATTCTTGATTGTGGTTCCGTCGTTGAGTGCCACAAACTGCACGTTCTTGTTGCCGCGGCGGGTACGCACCCATCCCTTGACATCGACGACAGTCCCGGTGTATTTCTCCGGGGATGAAAGAATCTCCTTTATTGTCGTTCTCTTTATTTTTTCCATTATCTGAAGGGATATTGTCCGCGCGGTTCCGGGACTACCGGAATCGCGCGGCATTTTGATTATTATTCGAAAGCTCCCATGCGGAGATAGTTCACCTCCTCCTGAGAGAGGTAACGCCAGCGTCCGCGCGGCAGATTTTTCTTGGTGAGACCGGCGAAATAGACGCGGGCGAGCTTGGTGACGCGGTATCCGAGATGCTCGAAAATCCGGCGCACGATGCGGTTGCGTCCGCTGTGAATCTCGATGCCGGCCTGATTGCGGTCATCGCTCACATAACTGATTGCGTCAGCGTGGATCTCACCATCCTCAAGTTCGATGCCGTCGGCGATGCGCTGCATGTCCTCTTCGGAGATTTCCTTGTCGGTCCACACATGATAGATTTTTTTCTTGACAAATTTGGGGTGCGTGAGCTTCGAGGCGAGATCGCCGTCGTTTGTGAGCAGAAGCACGCCGGTAGTGTTCCGGTCAAGGCGTCCCACGGGATAGATGCGCTCCTGGCAGGCACCCTTCACGATGTCAAGCACCGTAGTGCGGCCGTTGGGGTCATCGTTGGTGGTGACGCAGTCTTTCGGCTTGTTGAGAAGGACGTAGCACTTGCGCTCGGGAGTCACTACCTTGCCGTCGTATTCCACAACATCGTTGCGGGTGATTTTAGTTCCAAGTTCGGTCACAACCTCCCCGTTGACCTTCACTTTTCCTCCGGTGATGTACTCGTCGGCTTCGCGGCGGGAACATATTCCGGAATTTGCCATATATTTGTTGAGACGAAGTTCCGCGTTCGGATCGATGTCCTCAAGAACATAATCGATCTGCTTGGGACGCGGTGTGAACTTCATGCCCTGATTCCAATTGTTGAAACCGCCCTGCTGACGTCCGCGCTGGCGGAAACCTCCCTGCTGACGATTGTTCTGGCGGAAACCTCCCTGCTGACGGTTCTGGTAGCCGCCCTGCTGGCCCTGGCGCTGCTGGTAGCCGCCCTGACCCTGCTGACGGTTCTGATAGCCGCCCTGGCTCTGACGCTGCTGATAACCGCCCTGGCGCTGCTGGTAGCCTCCCTGACGTTGCTGATATCCTCCCTGGCCCTGGCGCTGATAGTTCTGGGGACGCTGCTGATAACCGCCCTGTTGACGCTGCTGGTAGCCGTAATGTCTCTGCTGATAGCCGCCCTGGCCGTGTTCCCCATCTGATGCATGCTCCTCCGAACGGCTCGCGCCATTCTCGGAATATACTACCTTTTCATAGCGATTTTCATTGCTCTCCGGAGCCGAAGAATTGACTCCCTGAATTCCGATACGAGGCCTTTTAGGTTTTTTAGCTTCTTCCATAATTTCTCATTCGCTCCGCAGCATCTCTGCTCGCGGAAACGTAAAAATAGTTTGACTTAGAGTATGTTTGACTTTATGACCCCATCCCGCAAAAAATGTTTAGATTTAAATCCGTGCCCCAGGCATTAACATTTTTTACGGAATGGGGTCTTGCTATAATTTATTTCTGTCGAGACAGACGGGCAATCTCACAATGCCCGAAAAACATTCTGCAAATGTAGCAAATAAATCTCACTCTGCAAAATATTTTTTCGAACTCCAACAGAATCAACAAACTCCAATGAGTTATCGTTCAAAATTATTTAACGGGCGAGTAATTTTTCGGCTTTTCCGTCGATCACGCGGATGTAAATGCCAGAGGCCGGAGCGGAATTGATTCGTGTGCCGTCAAGACGATAATATGCTGCGGGAGCGTCGGAGGCAACTATGTTGTCGACTCCTGTGCCGGTACCACCTTCAGAGTATTCGATGGTCATCGATTCCATATAATAAAACTCGCGTTTTGTATTGATGGTGAGACGATCGGATACTTCTCCCGTCCAGGTGCCAGTGGTATCGTCATAGGTGTAATCACCCTTGTCGAAAGCGGCGCTAAGGGCTCGCGTGGAGTCGGTATATGGAGCGCCGACAACCATGATTTTCCGGATGGTTATTCCCTCCGAGGGTACGATGGAGATTTCGGCGTCTTTATCTATGCGCAGATAAGCACTGGGGGCCGGGCGATAGCCGAAGCTTCCGTCATTCCAGAGAAGTTCGCATACGCCCTCTATCTTGTAATAGTTCTTCTCGGCAATGTCGAGCGGAAGTGTGAACACTTCATATTCATTGTCGTTCTTTATCTCCTTCTCTCCCTTGAGAATCACGCCATGTATCTTTGTGTATTCGCTGACGATGGAATAGTTGGCCTTGGCATGGTTCGATTTTATTCCGTCGGCTGCGGAATAGGCAGAGATCTCCCATTTGCCGATCCGGTCGAGAGTGATGGGACCGGTATATTCCTTGTCAGTATCTACGGCATTGCCGTCGAGCGTGGAAGAATAGAAGATCCTGGCCTCGTCGGCGCTGGAGATGGTCACCTCATGACCGAGGAGATATTCTCCGGATTCCGACTCGAAGACTGGCAACTCGAGAGGCTTCTTGTAAGCCACATATTTGACCTCGATATACTGGATGTCGGTGATCGGAGTCTGCATCCAGTTAGTAAGTTCCATGGGAGACTCCGCATTGGCGGGTCCAAGCCACTGGGCCTCATTGATCCGATCATTGTTCACATAGAATGTGCCGGAAGATACTGTGACATTGAAGACCATCTGCAGACTCTGCGTCTGACCCGGACCAGGGAATGAGAAAATAATCTCCTTGACAGCCACATCCTTCTGACAGGTAAGAGTCATGATACCGGCACTATTCCAGCAGAGCGCACCGTCGACCACGCTGAGTTGCCCCGCAGGCCAGGATAAGGAGCATACACCAGGCACTTCAAGATTGGCTGCAGCAGATAGATCAAGGTCGGAGAGTGCAGTCTGCGGAGCGTCACCGGTGTACTGTCCCTCGCCGGTCCCGTTGAAAACCCAGCTCTTAAGGGCATCGCGGTTATACTCCACGAGGACATAGGTCATGCTGTTGAGAGGATTCTGTGTCAGTTTGGTCAGGGTCAGCGGCACTTCATGGGTGGCGCTGCCGGTCCAGACTGAGGTGATGCCGTTTTCGGCGATACTTCCGGAAGATGGGGTGAATTCTGCCGGGTCGGCGAGTTTACTGGCCATATCCGCAGAGATGAAGCCCATAGTGACGGAGGTGATCTCTATTCCGGGACGAGGAGCGATCGTCATGACACCTTTCTCCACCCAATCGAGATAATGGATAGGCATGAGTCCTCCGATGGGACAGTTCCAGGAGATCTCGCATACATCGTTCTCCATACTTCTGATATCTTTGATATCCGTGGGCCATGTCTGGCACGGAGCATTCCCTTCATAGGTATACTCCCAATAAGTGCCCTTGAAGACACATTCATCGGCAAAAGCCTGACTACAAACGGCCGAGGCAAACATGAACACAAAAAAAAGTAATAATTTTTTCATATAGATATATTTTAAGGTTGTTGATGGCAAATATACAAAAAATTACGCGATATTTCGCATACGCGCA
>OFFF01002274.1_pt1 | contig 10985 bp, 11 predicted proteins | sample 1521301 | NCBI WGS metagenome assembly OFFF01 (sample SAMEA3504101, study PRJEB24116) | mouse gut metagenome | biome: mouse gut; feature: mouse-associated habitat; material: faeces | place: Denmark | collected 2011
TGAAGCAGACCGCAACAGATTCAAGATATACAAACCGTTTGATGTTTGAGGCATGGAAACATAGCGGTAGCAAGTAGCGGAGAACATCCCAAAGTTTGTGTAAACCTCCTGTGAGGTGTAGAATAGAAGCACCACACAGGAGGAATTACATATGGCCAGAAAGAACCGTACCCCGGAAGAAAATGCACGTCGAGAAAAAATCCGTGAGCTGCTGCAGATGGCAAACATCGACAGCATGGATGACATCCAGAACCTGTTTAAGGAAACCATTGCCGAGTTCCTGGAAACCGGCCTGGAGACGGAGCTGGATGAGGAGCTGGGCTACAGCAAATACGACTACAAGAACAAGGACACAGATAACAGCCGCAACGGGCACAGCAGCAAGAGACTGCGTACCAGTTTCGGCGAGGTGGACGTGTCGGTTCCCCGAGACCGCAAGGGTGAATTTGAACCTCAGGTACTGAAGAAGAAGCAAACCAGCATTAGCCAAGACATTGAAGAGAAAATCCTGTCCATGTACGCCAAGGGGATGACGACAGGGGACATTGAAACACACATTCAAGAGATTTACGGCATTTCCGTCTCGGACAGCACGGTCAGCCGGATCACGGACAAGATCCTGCCTGTGGTTCGTGAATGGCAGCAGCGCCCCCTGGAATCCATTTACGCTATGGTATTTCTGGATGCCATCCACTACCATGTCCGCAGCGAAGGGCAGATCGTGAAGAAAGCAGTGTATATCGCGATTGGAGTCAACCTGGACGGAAGGAAAGATGTCCTGGGCATGTGGGTTGGTGAAAATGAGAGCGCTAAATTCTGGGCGACTGTACTCAACAGCTTAAAAAACCGGGGCATAGAGGATATTTTCATTGCCTGCACAGACAATTTGACAGGATTTGATGCAGCCATCCACGCAACCTTTCCTCAAACCGAAATCCAGAACTGCATCATCCACCAGCTGCGTAATTCCAGCAAGTATGTGTCCTACAAGGACCTAAAGGCTCTTATGGCCGATCTGAAGGCGGTCTATGCAGCCGTAGATGAGCAGGCCGCCTTGGATGCCCTGGACGCTTTTGAGGAGCGCTGGGACAAGAAATACCCGAAAATCTCCCAATCCTGGCGGGCCAACTGGGCCAATCTCAGCACCTACTTCAAGTATCCCCAGGAGGTGCGCAGGCTGATCTGCACCACCAATGCCATTGAGGGCTTTAACCGCCAGCTGCGCAAGGTGACCAAGGCCAAATCGGTGTTTCCTACCGATGACAGCCTACTGAAAATGCTGTATTTGGCCATGATGGATATTACGAAAAAGTGGACTGGACGGCGGCAGGACTGGAGCCTGATCCACGACCAGATGGCCATCTACTTTGCCGAGCGTATGCCCGAGTAACACCGCCGTGGCCGGATGTCAAGGGCAAGATGAACTGCTCCTCTACCCACTTGACATCCGACCCCACCCGCGTTATGTTGTTAACATGGCAGCAGCCCGATTCTACGGCTACCGCCCTAAATAAATTTTGCTCTATTTGCTCCCCCAATGGAGTTTACACAGAATTTGGGATTGACCCTTCCACGGCTAGAGCCCTGGTTTCATCCCCTTCATAGGCCCGGTCCATCAGAAGATAAACCGGACGGTCCGTTGGGCCGAGCTGCCGCAGAAGAGCACGGCCCTCCGGACCATCGCCGCAGTTTCCTGCGGACAATGAAAGGATCACCCCATCCCGATCAGATGCGGCGACCATATGAAGTTTGGTGTTCCATCCACCTCGTGTTCTTCCGATAGATTGAGCGCCGTTTTTTTCAATGCACCCATTCCATCCGGATGCACCTTGATGCAGGTGGAATCCAAACTTACCACATTTACTTGGATTTGAATGGTTCCCAGTTGCTGCAAACGCAGAAATGCCTTTTCTAAAACGCCTTTTTTCGCCCAGCGGTTCACTCGGACATAGATCACGTGCCAATCTCCGTATTCTTTGGGCAAGCTCCTCCATTTGCACCCATTTTCCACTACATACAGCACTGCATTCAGCACGTCCAGGTTACTTATTTTCGCTGGTTTCCGTTGTTTGGGAAAGCATTCTGCGATTTGTTCATATTGTTCTTTTCGTATTTCCATTCTTTCATTATAACACATTCCTGCTTATGTGAACACCCCTAGGCAAGCCTGACCTGGGATTTACATCTCTAACTGAGGTCACTACTGCCTGTCAGAACATCAACAGTGCTATTTCCATTCCCTTAATTGCCGATGCTGACACTGGCTACGGCAACGCTGTTAACGTGATGTACACTATCCAGCGGTTTATCCAGGCGAGAGCCGCTGGAGTCCATATTGAGGATCAGGAATTCCCAAAGCGTTGTGGTCACGTCAGCGGAAAAAAGGTCATCTCCACTACCGAGATGGTGGGCAAGATCCGAGCCGCAGTGCGGGTACGGGAGGAACTAGAACCAGACTTTGCCATCATTGCCCGAAGCGATGTTCATGGAACCTCCGGTGGTAGCTTTGACAAGCTATTGGACTGGTGTAAGGCCTATATTGACGCAGGGGCCGATGTTATTTTTCCAGAGGCCCTACCTAACGAGGATGAACTGGAAAAACTAGCTACATTGCTTCCAGTACCCATCCACTACCAACACTGTGTATGTACTCCACATGGTTCTGCTATACAGCAGTAGCAAATAAAATCAACATTTATAAGCGGTATAAAAAGCATTTTTTAACCTATTTTTCCAACTATCAGCCTCCGAAGCTGGAGGATTACCAGTTTCCGGAAAATGTCCCCTGGATAGGGACTAAGAAAGAATAAAAATTGGAAAAGCGGCTCAGGAACGGCGTTTGCCGTCACCTGGCCGCTTTTCCAAAACTAGGGGGAGGGGGAAAGAGGTCCGCAAAATGGGGGAACTATTTTGCCTTATCCCGGTGCTCCATAACAAAGGGAGCACAGAGGGAGACAACCATCAAAAGCATCAGAACGATGCAGATGGGCCGCTGGAAGAAAGTGGCGAACATAGCCGGGAGGTTATTTTCATAAAGAATCATACCCTGTTGAAGAGCTTCCTCGGCAATATCGCCCAAAATCATGCCCAGTACGATGGGTACAACATTGAATTTGTACAGTTTGAGCAAATAGCCAATAATACCGAAAACCAGCATGGCATAGACATCCCGCACATTTCCTCGCACACCATAGCAGCCGATCAGACTCAAATTCAGCACACAGGCGGACAAGATATTCTGTGGGGTCAGGGTGACTCGTGCGAAATATTTCGCTCCCAACAGACCGATGATGACAAAGGCGATATTGGCCAGGAACAGTGCCATAATGAAGGGATAGGTGACATTTTTTCCAGTTGTAAACAGACTGTAGCCGGGGGTCAGACTGTGGATCGTAAGGCCGGACAACAGAATCGCGGTGGTGGCGTTGCCCGGAATGCCCAGGGTCAGGGTTGGGATGAGAGTGCCGCCGGTAACGGCGTTGTTGGCAGCCTCACAGCAAGCCACGCCCTCCCGGGCACCGTCGCCGAACTGGTCCCGCTCCTTGGAGAACATCTTTCCCATGTTGTAGGCCACATAGCTGGACACATCGCCGCCAGTGCCGGGAATAATGCCCACAATGATGCCAATGACAGCGGACCGCAGATAGGTCAAGGGGTAGCGGACAAAATCCTTCAGGTGGATGCGGGAGGACTTATACCGGGCCACATCATCAGGATTGGCGGGCTTCAGAGGATTTTTCAGAGTCCCCAGAACCTGGAAGACGCTGAACAAGCCAATTACCGCGGGAATTATGGTGACACCGCCCATAAGATAGGTGCTGCCAAAGGTGAAACGTGCCCGTCCCATCACCGGGTCCATGCCCACACAGGCCACCAGCAGGCCGATACACCCCATCATAAGTCCCTTGATGATGCTCTTGGTGGACAGGGAGGCGATGATGGTCAGGCCGAAGGCGGCCATAAGGAATTTTTCCTGAGCTCCAAAATTGAACGCCCATTTGGCCATTGCAGGAGCGAAAAACAGCAGGGCGATGGTGCTGGCCTGACCGCCCCAGAAAGAGGCCACAGCGGCCTCAGTGAGCGCTTCATGGGCCCGCCCATGTTTCGTCATAGCGTAGCCGTCCATAGCTGTGGCGGCCGCTGCGGCAGTACCCGGGGTGTTGATCAGGATGGCCGAGATAGAGCCGCCGAACATAGAGCCACAGTAGATGGCACCCAAGAAGATGAGTGCGGTGGTGGCGTTCCAGGTATAGGTAAGGGGAATTAAGATAGCAATACCCATGGTAGCGGTAAAACCGGGCAATGCACCTACGATGATACCTACTGCGGTGCCCATAAGGATCACCATCAGATTGGCAGGAGCCAACGCCTGGATAAAATAGGTCAAAATATCCTGCATATAAGTCCCCTCCCTACATCAGCAGCGCTCTGGGGAAATGGATTCCCAAGAATTTGAAGGTTACATAGAAGAGCACACCGAAGAGGATACAAACTACTACATCCCGGATTAAATGCTTTTTATCCTTGATGGGCTCAAAGACGATGGCGATGGCACACAAAGCCGCTACGGAACTGACCAGAAAGCCGATGGTGGTCAGGCCGACGATCCACAGCACCAGCAAACCCAGCAAAATCAGACTGCGTTTGGTCTGCTCGCCGGTAAGAGACCAGAGCTTTTCCTGTTCCCCTGCGGTCTTGACCAGCTTTATCCATTCCAATACAAACTCCAGAACAGACAGAGCCAGACCCACCACACAGATCATGCGCGGCCAGAAGGCGGCGGTTTCGCTGAGGGTGTTGCACTGGAGCAGGAAAAAAAGGAATACAGCGGAACAGATCAGGGAAGTAAAACAGTTCTTTTTTTGCATACTGCACTACCTTTCTTGACAGTACGGCCCGCAGGGTGAACGTCCCTCGGGCCGTACTGCAGTTGGGCGGTCTCAGCCCATTGCCTGGATGACGGGGGTGGCAACCTCAATGGACTTTGTGGACTGTTCGTCCATTTCCGCACCAGTACCGAAGCTGGGGACAAAACCGGCCTCGGTGGCGCGGGTAACAAATTCCTCGTTGGTCAAAACGGCCTTCACCGCCTTCTCAAAAGCGGTCACCGCCCCAGCGGGGGTATTCTTGTGGTAGAAGAAACCAGCCATGTTGTTGGTCTCATAACCCTCATAGCCCAAGTCGGCCAGAGTGGGGACATCCTTCAGAGACTCTACTGTGGTAGGACTGCCCAGATTGATAACACCGTGAGCATCTTCCCGGGCCAGAAGGTCGGCCTCTCCGTAGACACAGGAGTCCACCTCGCCGCCTATTGTAGCGGTATAGCAGTCGGCGGTGCCGCCGGGATAGGGGACAGAGGTGGCCTCCAGTCCCTCACCCATCAGGAAAGAAGCGAAGGCCAGATGGCCGTTGCCGCCGTTGCCTACGTGGGAGTAGGTAAACTTGCCCGGGTTGTCCTTGATGTATTGAATCACATCCTTCGCATTGGCCATAGGATTGGAGTCAGCCATGATCAGGTACATGGGCTGGCTGGAGGTGCGGGCTACGGAAGTCAGGTCATCGTAGGTGTATGTAGTATCGCCGCTGAGGGGCTTGTAGACCACGGGAGTGGCCAGAGTGTACAGAATGGTATAGCCGTCGGGCTGATAGTTATTCAGATACTCGGTAGTACCAATGGTCCCCGAGCCGCCCTCGGCGTTGACAATCACCAGGGTGGTTCCCAGGGCGTCCTCCAGATCGGACTGCATAAGACGGATCTGGTTATCGGTAGCGGAGCCTGCCTTAAAAGGGACCACCACAGTGATAGGCTGGGTGAAAGTGAACTCGCCGTTAGCGGCTGAGCCAGAGCCGCCAGCATTTCCCCCGGAGTTTGGCTGGGTATCACCACCGCAGGAAACCAAGGTCAGAACCATAGCCGCAGAAAGGAACAGAGAGAAAAATTTCTTCATCATTTTAACCTCATATTTCTATTGAATGATGGGGGCGGACATTACTTATAGCGGGAACGGAACAGGGGCCGCAGTTCGGAGATAGGAGCCTTAGTCTCAATGAGCTGACGCATCCGCTCCTCGGCAGCGGCGATTTTTAGGCACTCCTCCAGGACGGGCTCAGCCAGCTCATAGGGGACAATGCACACGCCGGAATCGTCGGCCACCATCAAGTCGCCGGGGATGACCAGCTTGCCGCACAGGGTAATAGGGCCATTCATCTCCACACACTCCATGCGGTATTTGCCAGTGATTTGGGTAGTACCGCAGGAAAAGACGGGGTAGTTGTACTCGCGGATGGAGGATACGTCCCGGCAACAGCCGTTGACAATGTTGCCGGCAAAGCCGCAGCTCTTGCCCACAGTGCAGCTCTGGCCACCCATATTGGACACATCCAAATTGCCGCCGAAGTCGGACACCAGCACATCGCCGGGCTCACCGATGTAGTAGATATCGCGGGTGGACATGGCAATGAAGTCGTGGTCATGGGCACCCTGGGTGGGAGTCTTGCGGACAGGGATATTGCGGATGGTCACAGCAGGGCCGCAGATCTTGCTGCCAGGGATGACAGGCTTCAAGTAGGAGGTGGGGATAGCACCGTCAATGCCGTAGGAGTCCAACACATCGGAAACAGTGGTGGACATATCTTCCATGGACAAGTAGCCGTCAATGATCTCCTTCTTCACCCGAGGGAACTTGATCTTGGTGATCCGCTCACGGGGGACCAGGCCCCAGATACGGCCTGCGGCCTCATACTCGGCGTAATCGGCGTCCCGCTGGGCGCGCAGCTCCGCGACTTCTTTGTTGTAAACTTCGACCTGACTGACATCCATGTTTTAGCACTCCTTCAACAAATTTTGGTTAAGGTTTCCTTGTCAGAAACTTAATACTCCTATATGCTAACACTTTGATTTTGCCAATGCAAGTCTCTTTGAACAAAACAGACTAATTTCAGAGGTTTGAACAGTTTTTTGCCGTCGATTTAATCCAAAACGACGGCAAAGTTTTCTATATGAGAATTTTATTTTTTGCTGTTTACCTTTTCCTCATAGCGACTGACCGATAGTCCCTCGCATCAGATCTTGAGACATCTCGTTGGCGATCTCTTTGACCAGAAAGATATACCTCTCCTTCCGCACCTCATCCACCCTCATTCTAGGTGCACCAATGGAGATGGCAGCCCACACCCCACCGGAATCGTCCCGGATAGGCGCACCGATGCCGATGGTCTCGATGTTCAGCTCTCCGTCACTGATGGCGTACCCCTGCTCCCGAATTTTGGCATACTCCTCCAGCAGAGCGCCAGGGGAGGTGATGGTCAGCTCAGTCAAGGCGGTAAGAGGCTCCTCCATCAGGCGCTTGTGAATGACTGCCTCCTCCTGAAAGGCTCCCAGCACCTTGCCTGTAGCCCCGGCATAGAGAGGGCGCGCCTGGCCTACATCCCCCGCCACCCGGACCACCTGGAGGCTCTCCTCACGGTAAACCAGGTTGGCTTTTCCGTTGATGAGCATACTGAAAGAGGCATTCTCCCCTGTCAGGTCCCGCAAGCGGATGAGATAGGGTTTGACCATTCTGGAGAGACCAATCTTATCCTCATAGGTCTTGCCTAAAATGTAAATAACCGGTCCCAGGGTATATTTGCGGTTTACTGTTTGGGCAGCAAGGCCGCTGTTCACTAAGGCACTGAGCAATTTGAAAGTCCCACTCTTGCTGCATTCAATTTTCTCTCCCAGGTCCGTTACACTGTGTACATAAGGGGCCTGACCCAAAAGTTTTAAAAGAGCAGCTGTCTTTTCGGACGAATTCATAACTTGACCTCCCGTTTCCTTTCTCTATTATTGTAGTCTCTCAACTTGCAGCTTGTCAAGAGTCATTCCAGAAAGGAAAAATGAAGAACTTGTATAGCTAGTGTTCGCAGGGAGGAAAAAAGGTTGTTAATTTTCATAAAAAATCCAGCCATGTCCCATGTGCTGCGCCAAAGTTTTGCAGTTTTTAAATTTTTATATTGCATTCAGAGAAAATGTGTGTTAGTGTTTTTGAGAACAGAGTTTCCTGTTCGAGAATTTGTGCCGAACAAAAATTGGCAAGAAAGTGAGCGTGACAGCATTGGGCATCTTTGTGATCACCGGCGGCACTACCGGAATTGGCGCGGAAGTCAGACGTCTCCTGCTGGAAGAGGGACACGAAGTATTCAATATCGACTACACGGGCGGCGATTTTGAAGCCGACCTGTCCACCGACGAGGGTGTGAACGCCGCGATTCAGGCTACCACGGAAAAGTATCCCGACGGCATCGATGGACTCATCAGCAATGCGGGTGTAGGGCCCGCTGCATCTCCTGCAAAAATTTTTGCACTGAATTTTTACGCTGGCACCTACATCGCAGAGGGCCTGCGCCATCTTCTGGCCAAGAGAAAAGGCTGCTGCGTGATGACTTGTTCCAATACTATCACCAATTCCATTGTTCGAATGGACTGGGTGGAGTTGTTGACCAATCTTCGTAACCGGGAACGCGGCATGGACTTGGCGCGAATGATTCCCCAAGAGAATGGTCCTGCCGCTTACAGCTCATCCAAATGTGCCTTGGCACGTTGGGTGCGCCGGGTATCTCCCTCTTGGGCTGTAGACGGTCTGCGAATCAACGCTGTAGCTCCAGGCAATACTACCACCCCCATGACACAAGGCATGACAGATCAGCAGCGCAACGCCGCCCTCTTGATCCCGATCCCCACTCGGTATGGGACAAAGGAATTTCTGGATGCGGAAGAAATCGCTAACGGTATCGTTTTCTTAGTCTCAAAAAAGGCCAGCGGCATCAACGGCGAGGTTCTGTTTGTGGATGGCGGCATTGATGCGCTCATGCACTCTGAACGCTTTTAAGGGAGGTAATTAAAATGACATTGTTGGAACAGTACATTGATTGTATGTGCAGAGGTGACGAATGTGCCCTGGCCGATCTGTTCGCCAAAGACAGCGTCCTTCACGACTCCTCCTGGACAATGGTGGGAGAAGATACTCTGCATCTCTCCGGAAAGATGGCTGTGGAAATGATGTTCCACCACAAGTTTGGGTACAACAGAGGTCCCTTCCCCATCAGCGGCGTGAAGTTTATGGAGGAAAACGTCGCATGGTACTTCATTGTTTACCATGAAAAAGTGGTGCCAGTGGTTGCCTACCTCTCCTCAGTAACAGAGGATGGAAAGATTGACCGTTTGAATATTCTGCCGATGTAAATGTTTGAGAAAGGAATTTTACTTATGAAATGTCTCATCATTGACGTTGTATCCTCTGTGATCGCTACGGAGCTGGACAAGTACATGGAGGTCGACACCAAAATTCTCCCCACTCAGGCGGAGCTGGCCGCCATAATCGGTGACTACGAAATCCTCATTATGCGCGTGGACCCTGCCATCAACAAGGAAATCCTGGACGCCGCCAAGAAGCTGAAGGTCATCGGCGTATGCTCCGTGGGTCTGAACCACATCGACCTGAACGCCACCAAGGAGAAGGGCATCCAGGTTTTCAACGCTCCTGGTCTCAACGATAACGCTGTGGCCGAGCTGACCATCTCCAAGATGCTGGACATCTCCCGGCACACCATCCCCGCAAATGGCGACGTGAAGGTGGGCAAGAACTGGGACAAGTATAAGTTCATGGGACGCGAGCTGCGGGGTAAGACCCTGGGCATCCTGGGCTTTGGTCGTGTGGGCCAGCGCGTGGCCAAACTGGCTCACGCTTTCCAGATGTACGTCGTGGCCTACGACCCCTATCTGCCCGAGTATATCTTCGATCAGGAGGCCACCAAAGGCGTCAGCGTGGAGGAACTGTTGAAGGTGTCCGATTTTGTCACCATCCACATGCCCCTCACCCCCGAGACTAAGGACCTGTTCAACGCCAAGTCCATCTCCGGCATGAAGGACGGTGCCGTAGTGCTGAATATGGCCCGGGGCGGCATCGTTAATGAGCAGGATATGTACAAGGCCCTAAAGTCCGGGAAACTGGGCGGCTTCGCCACCGACGTAATGGCTAACGAGCTTGCCACCGGTGGTCTCACCGAGGGTGCGAGCTTCGACTCCCCCCTCTTCGAGTGCGAGAACTTCATCGTCACCCCCCATCTGGGCGCCCAGACCGAGGACGCCGCCCGGGCCATCGGCCTGCATATCATCAACAAGGTGATGACCGCCTTGAATTTATGATAAGCATATCGGGTATTAAGGAGAGCCACATTTAAGTGAAAAAGAGAACAATATATTCGGTTGCCGCTTTCGGTGATGTGAAATAACGCTGGTACTGCTTTGACCTAACGAGCCAGACATCAAATGTTAGAATAATAGGGCTTGTTTGCCTTACTTTATTTTTTCTACAGGGCCGCCGTGGATTATGTTCCATGACGGCCCAATTTTTTCTATCGCTGGCTTTAAGAAACAATAATAACTTTTAAATAGCAAGATTTGGTACATGGGGAGATACCACTGTGCGCTTTTTATATAAGATAAAAATATAATATCCAACAATCAAAAAAAGTCTCATTGACAAACCAGCATATAATACCCATACTTGCAAATTTTGTCGTATTTTAGAATTTAAATATTTCACTCTAAACGCCAAAATGGCCTTGTGCCATTTTGGCATTTTTTTATTGGCTTTGCCCTATTATAAAAGACCCTGGCCCAACTGCCGCTCACCCCCACCTTCGTTTCTGACATTTCAAAATGTTCAGAAACGGAGGAGAAATCTTGTATACAAGATATTTTAGAAAGAAAAATCCCAAATGTAAACTAAATGAAATTGAGTGGATCGAAATGACTGGAAAAGAATTTTACCGCTTTGTTAATTCTCCAGAAGGACAGTACCGGTACTTTATCAACATGGGTGATGTAGTACTGGAAGTCACTCAAGCAGAGGCCCGTGCATATCGAGCAGAGAAAGATCACAGTAATTACTTAGGGCCTGCTCCGCAACTTCGGCAAACAATAAAGCAGAAATAAGAGACAAAGC
>OFFF01002277.1_pt1 | contig 10981 bp, 8 predicted proteins | sample 1521301 | NCBI WGS metagenome assembly OFFF01 (sample SAMEA3504101, study PRJEB24116) | mouse gut metagenome | biome: mouse gut; feature: mouse-associated habitat; material: faeces | place: Denmark | collected 2011
ACCTGCCTGGGGAACTATACTGACGCCGCGAGAGACGGCGAGGAGGTAATTATGAGAGGAAATAGAAAGACACTGTTTGCCGTGGCCATCCTGGCAGTGGCAGCGGCCCTGATGCTGGGGCTCTGGTACTTCACCAGGCCCCAGGCCCAGGAGGGCGCCAAGACGGTGGTGGTGGAGGTGGTCCACAGCGACGAGACCGCGAAGGAGTTCACCTATCACACCGACCTGGAATACCTGGGCGAGCTGCTGGCGGCCGAGGAGCTGGCCCAGGGAGAGGACAGCGCCTACGGCCTGTTCATCATCACCGTGGACGGTGAAACCGCTCAGGACAGTCTGAATCAGTGGTGGTGCATCACCAAGGGGGGCGAGCGGGTGGACACCGGGGCGGACGCGGGAATTGTCGTCTCCGCCTCCCACAATCCCTTTGAGCACAACGGCATTAAAATCTTCAACGGCCAGGGCTTCAAGCTCTCCGACGAGTTGGAGGAGAAGATTGAGGACATCGTCCTCTTCGGCTCCAACAATGTGCCCATGAAGACCGGCGGCGACATCGGAAAGGTGAGCTACGTGGCCCCCAAGGCCAGCGAGGACTACATCGACCACCTGGAGTCCACCATCGACTCCACCCTGGGCGGCCTGCGCATCCTGGTGGACTGCGCCAACGGCGCCGCCTCGGCCACCGCCGCCCGGCTGTTCGACCGCTTCTCCAAGCTGCGCACCGACGTGATCAACGCCGACCCCGACGGGGTGAACATCAACGACCACTGCGGCTCCACCCACATGGACGCCCTGGCCGCTATGGTCAAGGCTGGCCACTACGATATCGGTATCGCCTTCGACGGGGACGCCGACCGGTGTCTGGCGGTGGACGAGTTGGGCAATCTCATCGACGGCGACCAGATTATGGCCGCCTGTGGCCTGGACATGAAAGCTAAGGGCCAGCTCCCCGGCAACACGGTGGTGGCTACCGTTATGTCCAACCTGGGCTTCCACGTCTACGCCAAGGAGCACGGCATAGAGCTGGAGTGTACCGACGTGGGGGACCGGAATGTGCTGGAGCGGATGGTGGAGAAGGGCTACCGCCTGGGATTTGTGACGGGGAGCGACAGCCACGCGGGAACGCCGGGCTACGCCTATTGGGTATTTCCCTCCGATCTGGAGAGCTACCGGGGCGGGCTGACCTGTGTCCTGACGGACCGGCTGGACCGGAAGAGCGTCTTTGATGCCCTCTGGAACCGCCGGGTATACGCCACGACGGGGGAGCGAATCCTTCTGGATGTCTCCCTCAACGGCGTGGGCATGGGGCAGGAACTCCCACTGGCGGAGCATCCGGTGCGTCACCTGACGGTGAAGGTGTCCGGCACTGGCGAGATCGACCGGGTGGAGGTGATCTCGATGGGACATACGGTCTACCGTCATATGGGATCCGGAACAGAGCTGGAGTTCACCTTTACAGACAGTAGCGTCCCGGAACACGGCTGGCTGTATTACTATGTGCGGGTACATCAGAAGACCAAAGCGATGGCGTGGTCAAGCCCAATTTGGGTCAGTTAATTGGACAATCTAATGGAAAAGGAGCGCATTTATGAAAGACAATGAAAAAAATATTTCCTCTGGCAAGTCGATCGCGGTCCTGGTCCTCTCCCTGGCGGTATTGCTGTACTGCGTTGTGGGACTGAAGGCCAATCCCGGCGTCAGCTTGATTCTGGCATCTCTGGCGGCTATCTTTTTGGGCATGGCCTTTGGATACAGCTGGAGCGACTTCGAGGCCGACATCGGTGACACCTTCAAGACCATGTTCATGGGCATGCTGATTATGATGTTTGTGGGCATTCTCATCGGCTCCTGGATGACCTCCGGCACAGTTCCCCTGCTCATGTACTACGGGCTGAAGTTGCTGCCCGCCCCCATCTTTCTCATAGCCGCCTGTATCCTCTGCTGTCTGATGTCTCTGATGACCGGCACCTCCTGGGGCACAATGGGCACCATCGGCGTGGCTCTGATGGGCGTTGCGGAGGGACTGGGCATTCCGGCCCCCTACGCCGCCGGGGCCATCGTGGTGGGTGCAATCTTTGGCGACAAACTGTCCCCTCTCTCCGACACCACAATCATGGCTCCCTATGTGTCCGGTGTGGATATCATTGAGCACATCAAGTCCATGCTCTACACCACCATTCCCTGCCTCCTCGCCTCGCTGGTCCTATATGCGATCCTGGGGATGCAGTTCCAGGGCGGAAATATCCAAAGCGAGAACTATCAGCTGATTCTCCAAACGCTAAGCAAGAATTTCAGCCTGAACCCCATCCTTCTTCTGCCCCCGGTGGTGGTCCTGGTTCTGATTTTCCTCAGGAAGCCCACCATCCCGGTGTTTGGGATTGGAGTCCTCCTAGCCGATCTGCTGGCCGTCTTGATCCAAGGCCGGACACTGAAAGAGGTTCTGACCGCTATGGCCAGCGGCATGGGGGCCTCCACAGGCGTCTCCCTGGTCGATTCTATGATCAACCGCGGTGGACTGTTGAGCATGATGGCCTCTGTCGCCCTGATTATCGGTGCGGCCATGTTCAGCTCTGCGCTGAAAACCACCCGGGTATTCCAGGTGCTGCTGGACACCATCCAAAAGTACGCCAAGGGACGCAAATCCTTGCTCAGCTTCAGCTACGTCCTCCACCTAGTGCTGGCCTCTCTAGTCGGCGTGTATCTGGTCACGTTCTCCATTGTTGGCCCCATTCTGGCCCCCATGTTTGACAAGTATAACCTGCACCGCAAAAATCTCTCCAGAATGTTGGAGGATACCGGCACTGCGTTCTCCCCCATCGTTCCCTGGAGCAACATCTCCATTTTTATCCTTGGCACCTTGGGCCTGAGTTCCTTCGAGTATGTGATGTACGCGCCGATTACCTATCTGGGCGTGGTATTTTCCGCAATCTATATCTTCACCGGATTCGGTATTTTCAACCGAGACGGGGTTATGCTTCCCAAAGAAAAAGAGAATGTATCCCCATAAAATTTGTTTCCTCTCTTCCTCTCCAAAGAACAGGATCGCACATTTTATATGTTCGGTCCTGTTCCTAATTATAGCACATCATGGAAAAAAAGGGGCCTGTCAACCGCCCCAACCGTCCACTCGCGCAGGTTTTCCGCCAGCCGTGCAAAACCTATTGCCCATTTCCTAAATTTTTGCTATGCTGCAAACGGAATATTGTGCCTAACGCTTGCAGTCTACCTGATGAGATGATCCTTGCCATTACACCCGCCGCTGGAAAACTCGAAGTCATGTTCAAGCAGCAAAAAATGTATATGGGCCTCAAATCCTTCATGGTTCGTTCCGCTAAAGCGATTGACCGCCTGCTGGTCATATTGCCCCTGGCCCATTTTTTCTTTGTCGTCTTCCTCAATACTCTTTTGCCCTTGGGACATGCCATTCGCCGCTTTAGGGCCACTTTGTGCATTTTTTGATTTTGCTCATTTATAGCTATTTTCTGCATAAAAGCAAACGCATCTTTTGCGAAACTTACACCAAAGGAATTGGCCACCGTTTCCTTTAACTGCTTTGCCTTCTCTTAGCCAAACCGGCCACGGCTGGCTTTTTTCAAAAGCCCGGTGAGTTTGCGGGTAGATACGTTCAGCATAGCAAACACCATCCTGCCGAAATTTGCAGACAGTCCTCGCACTCTTATGAGTCATACCTTGCTTCGAGATGAGCGGAGGGCTTCCGCTCCCGTATCCGGCTCAACAATGAACCCTGTTTGTTGCAAATAATTATGCAGATAGATTGCTTTTATAAGTTTTGTCAACTGCGACAAAAGCGAAGTGAACCGAGGGGGTTGAAAAAAGAGCAGGATAAATGCGTGCCGCCTTGTGGGCGTCCCGCTGGTTCACACCGTCCCGCAGTGCGGGCCGGGGAAACGGAAAACGGGGGTTTTAGGACGAAGTTCCTATGTTTTCAAGATTTTTGTTCAGTCCGTCAATGACATCAATTTAAGGGGACGCTTCATGATTTGACGTCTTGTTAGCTGCGATACTTACAGTGTCAGCGGATTCCGTGGGGTCAGCAGTGGCCTAACGAGAAATTTTCAGTTTTTATGAGAGCTGAAAGGGCAAAGTCAATACAGAAGAAGGGAAGCAACCTGCGCCACTAAGTCCCCTGTGTATCGGCCTGTAAGCCGCTGTGTGCGGTTTTGTTGGAGAGGCAACCTGTCCCCGCCTCGTACGCTAAACGCCGTGTTGGAGGTCTGTGGGCCGCTGTCAGCGACGAGATCATCAGTCTATGAGTTGCACCAGCGTTACCGAAGAGAGAGCAGTGATCCAGCATGCAAATTTTGCTACGCCAAAAACAATGAATGAGCGATTTTCCCTGACAACAGGAGAATTTGAACTTTCTGATAACTCTGCCCCGATCCCCTGGCTATTGGACCGAAGCTGTGGTATGTTGTGTCGCTGAATGGAGGCGATACGAATGGCAAAGCGCAGAGCGAACGGTGAAGGTAATATCCGAAAACGCAGCGATGGTCGCTGGGAAGGCCGCTACACCGCCGGGCGGGACCCGGAAACCGGCAAAACGGTCTACAAAAACGTCCTGGGCAAGACCCAGACGGAGGTAAAAGCAAAGCTGAAACAGGCGATCCAGGAAAATGCGGAAGTAGACACGCTCAAGGCAGCGCAGTATACCGTCGGCCAGTGGATGGACGTTTGGTTTGAGAATTACGCCAAAATCAAGGTGCGGCCCTCCTCCCACCAGACCTACCGAGGCTACATCGACAACCACATCAAGCCGAACATCGGAAAAATCCCTCTGGGCAAGCTGACCACTCTGGAATTGCAAAAGCTCTACAAAAAGCTGCTGTCCAAAGGCAGAGTAGACAGAATTGAGGCCAAAGGTCAGCCGAAAGGGCTGAGTCCCAAGACAGTGAGGAACATCCATCAAGTCATTTCCTCTGCGATGGACTTTGCCAGGAGCCAGAAGCTGATAGCGGTCAATCCCGCAGATGGCTGTGCCCTGCCAAAGCTGGAGCACAGGGAAATGAAGACGCTCCCGGCGGAACAGCTGGCCTCCTTTCTGCGGGAGGCCAAGGAAAGCGGCGTGTTCGAGATGTACTACATTGAGCTAGCTACCGGCTTACGACGGGGAGAGTTGCTGGGCCTGAAATGGGAAGACCTCGATTTGGAGCAGGGCACCCTCCGGGTTCAGCGGCAGGTCTCCAGGATCAACGGAGAAGTGGTGGAAGCCCCGCTGAAAACGAAAAATTCCTACCGCACCATCTCACTGGGAGGGGATGCAGTGGGAATCCTGAACGAGCAGAGAAAGAAATGCGGCGGCAGTGAGTATGTGTTCCCCTCGCCGACCGGCGGACCTATCTCCCCGGACAGCGTGATCCAGATGCTCCACCGGGTTCTGAAGCGGGCAGGGCTGCCGAAAGTGAGATTTCACGACCTGAGACACACATTCGCCACGATTGCCCTGCAAAACGGGGTGGACATCAAGACGGTTTCCGGGATGTTGGGCCACTACTCAGCGGGATTCACCTTGGACACTTATGCCCACGTGACCACAGCGGCACAGCGGGAGGCAGCGAAAACTATGGCCAGCGTCCTCTCCAGTGCTCTCTAATCCTTTCCGGACATTTCCCCGTATGGGTCAAAAAATGGGTCAAAACAGAGAGTAAAAATTGACTGGCGGAAAAAGTGATGAAAACAAAAGAAAATCCTCTGATTTCCACGGAAATCAGAGGATTTTTGGTTGCGGGGACAGGACTTGAACCTGCAACCTCCGGGTTATGAGCTGTGCTCCAAAATGCGGTTTGGGCCTTTCTGGCACTTTCGGAGACTCTTGTCTCCGGAGTCAAATACTTTCCAACCCTCTTTGTCCTGTTGTTCCCACTGTCTTTTTCCTGTTCTGGGTCAAGTTATGGGTCAGGAGAGGTCAGAGTACTCAAAAATTGCTACGGAGAAAACAAAGAAGAAAAATAAATAATGCGCAGCTATACGTCTTTCTGTGAATATTTATCTTGATTTTCAAGATCACACCCGAAAGCGAATTAAGCTGGAAGCCCATTTCAGGTGAGCCAGCAAGGCGGTGGTCAGTGCATCCACATCCCGTTGGCGCATGAGAGACAAGATATCCAAATGCTGGAGCGTGCTTTCTTTGATATTGTTCAAAGCCTCAAAGGAGAGAAATTGATACTGTTTCATGCTGGAGTAGTTGTTACGCAAAATGGTTTTAAGATAGTTGTTGCGGCATCGTTCTACAATCAACTCGTGAAGCTCCCAGTCCAAATCCGAGAAGCGTCTGGGGTCCGGGGGCGAGCCGGTCATGAAGCTGTCCAAACAGATGCGGAAACGTGCTTCTAAGCTGTCGATTTCTCCATTGGAAATGTTGAATACAGAGGTTTTGATGGCGAGTGTCTCTAAAAGGCAGCGCACCTCATACAGGTCCTCTATGTCCTTGGATGAGGGGGACTTCACATAGGCCCCGATTCCCCGACGAATCTCCACCCAGCCCTCACTGGCCAGGATGCGCAGGGCCTCCCGAATGGGAGTGCGGCTGATGCCTAGCTCTGCGGCCAGCCGGCTCTCGCTCAGGATATCGCCGGCAGCGATCTCGCCCTTGCACAAGGCCGCTTTGATCTGCTGGTAAGCGCGTTCAGATAAAGTTTCTTTTCCTTTGACCATAGAACCTCTCACTCAATTTCCATGATATGATTGGACTGCCGCTTTCAGATATACCATGATAATATACCATGGACTGCGCGAGATAGCAACCCCGGGCGGAAGATTTTGGAGACGATTTAATAAATCAAAGCTTTTTGGCCCGTTATCATAACAAAAACAGGGTGAAGGGGGCCCAATAGGTGGTCAGCATCAGGACGATCAGCAGGGCCAGGAGGAACCACAGCATGTATTTCATCATCTTGCCCATGGACACGCCGGAGACGGCGGAGGCCACAAACAGGTTGATGCCGTAAGGCGGGGTGCAGAAGCCGATGGCCAGGTTCATGGTCAGCATGATGCCGAAGGTGACCGGGCTCATGCCCAGAGACTCCACCACGGGCAGCAGGATCGGGGCCAGGATGATGGTAGCGGGGATATTGTCCACCAGACAGCCCACCACCAGCAGAAACAGGTTGATCAGCAGCAGGAGCAAATACTTGTTGCTGGTAATATTCAGCATCCCGGCGGCCAGTGTGCGGGGGATTCCGGTGAGGCTGAGGTAGGCGGCGAAGGCGGTGGACAGGCCCACCATAAAGGTGGTGGCGCCGTTGACCACGATGGTATCCCGCAACGCCTTGTAGACCGCCTTGCGGTCCAATTCCTTATAGACGAAGCGGCCCACAATGTAGGAGTAGACCACGCTGATCACGGCGGCCTCAGTGGGGGTGAATTTGCCGGAATAGATGCCGCCCAGGATGATGACTGGGGAGAGCAACGCCCACACCGCGTCCAGGAAGCTCTTGCCCACGGCCTTCAGGCTGAATTTGTTGTTGGTGCCCTTGAATCCGTGCTTTTTGCTCAAAATGTAGCAGGCGATCATCAGGGCCACGCCCATGCCGATGCCCGGAACCACGCCCGCCTTAAACAGGTCGGTGATGGAGGCCTTGGAGGCACCCACCACCACGCCGTAAATGACAAAGGGGACGCTGGGCGGGATGATGACGCCGATGGTGCCGGCGGCGGCGCAGATGGAGGCGCTGTAACCCTCGTCATAGCCCTTCTCCTTCATCTCGGGGATCATGAAGGATCCGACCGCGGAGGTGGTGGCCACAGCGGAGCCGGAGATGGCGGCGAAGAACATGCAGGTGATGGTGGTTACCATGCTCAGGCCGCCGGTGATCAGGCCCATAAAGGTGTCAAAGAAGTTCAGGATGCGTTTGGCAATGCCGCCGCCGCTCATCAGGTTGCCGGCCAGCATAAAGAAGGGGATAGCCATCAGGGGGAAGGAGTCCACGCCGGTGATGGACTTCTGAGAGATCATCAGCAGGGGGATGGAGCCGTCGCCGCAGACAACCACAGCCACCAGAGTGGCGATTCCGATGGCATAGCCGATGGGGACCGTTAAAATGAGCAGAATAAAAAAGGTACCGAACAAAACTGCCGCTTCCATTTACTCTGCCTCCTTTCTTCCGGAAAACAAGGTCTTCACGTCCTCCACAATCTGAGCGGTCAGCCGCAGGCACAGCACAAAGGCGGACAGAGGAAGCACGATGTAGACCAGGTACATGGGAATGCGCATGGCGGTGGAGACATTGCCCCGGCCGATCATCTGTTGGACCAGCTGGGAGCCGTTGACCAGCAGGAACGCGGAAAACGCGACCCAGATCACGGTGGCCAAAATGTCGATCACAGATTTGGCCTTTTCGTTTTTGACAAAAGAAAACAACATCTCGACCTTGATATGCTGTTTGTCCCGCTGGGCAATGCTGACTCCCATCCAGATCTGCCAGATAAAGACATACCGGGTCAGCTCCTCGCTCCAGGTGAGGGAATTATTAAAGACGGAACGCATGATGATCTGTGCAAAGATCACCAGTGTGGTGAATACCAGGCTGCCGCACAGAAGATACTCCTCCAGCTTGTCGTAGCCGTAGACCAGTTTTTTCAAAAAACCGGCGGGTTTCATGCTGCCTCAACTCCTCTCGAAATACAGGGAAAAAGCGCCGGGCGGGCGAGGAAAACCGCTCAACCCGCCCGGCATATGGAAAGTTAGGGGTACCTTAGTGAAAAAGAGGATGGCGCTCAGCCGTTGAAGGAGGTGGCCAGATCAAAGATCTCGGTGCCCCACTGGCCCTGATACTTCTCATACATGGGCTGCACGGCGTCCACGAACTGCTGATACTCCTCGTCGGTGAGGTAGTTGACCTCCATGCCCTCGCCTTCCAACTTCTCCACGATGGTCTCATTGTCCTCCAGCTCGATCTTGCGCTGATTGGTCACCAGGTCGGCGGCGCACTCCTTGACCATCGCCTGATCCTCGGCGCTCAGGCCGTTGAACCAGGCCTCATTGGTCAGGATGGGCAGGAAGTTGTGGACGTGGTTGTCGATGGTCAGGTACTTCTGCACCTGCTGGAACCCGGAGGCGTAAATCAGCGTGGGGGGATTCTCCTGGCCCTCCACAGTGTTCTGCTGCAGGCCGGTAAACAGCTCGGAGAAGCTCATGGGGGTGGCGTTAGCGCCCAAGGTGGTGTACATGTCGATGAACACGGGGGAGCTCATCACGCGGATCTTCAGGCCCTTCAGGTCATCGGGGGTGTGGATGGGCCGGACGCTGTTGGTGGTGCAGCGGGGGCCGTTATAGGTGTAGCCCAAGCTGATGAAGCCGTTGCCGACGATCCACTCGCTGATCTGGTCGCCCAGGGCTCCGTCCAGGGCGTCGAAGGCATCCTGAGCGTCCTTGAACAGGTAGGGCATATCCAGCACGCCGATCCGCTCGTTATAGGCGGTCAGCACGGAGGTGGAGGGCAGGGCCATCTGGATGGTGCCCATGGCCACGGACTCACACAGCTCCTCGTCGCCGCCCAACTCCGCGTTGGGGAAAATCTCGATCTGGAAGCGGCCGCCGGACTTCTCCTCCAGGTCGCTCTTGAACTGGAGCAGGGCCTTGTGGGTGGAGCGGTCCTCCGCCTCCACGTGGGCGATCTTCAGGGAGACGGTCTCTCCGTCGGCGCTGCCACCGCTGGGCTGCTGGGCGCTGCTGCCGCCGGAGGGCTGGCTGCCGCCGGCATTGCCGCCGCTGCCCCCGTTGCCGCCGCCACAGGCGGCCAGGGACAGGGTCATCGCAAGAGCAAGGACCATAGAAAGCGCTTTTTTCATTTTCGTTCCTCCTAAATTTCGTTTGGGTCGAATGCGTTCAGGAATTTATCACCAATCGGGACGGGGCCCGATACAGTGCCGGATCAGAGGATCTCCACATACCCCTCGTCGGCGTTGACCAGAACGGTGTCGCCGTCCTTCACGGTCTCATAAAACTCTGAGGGCAGCCGGTCCACCATGGGCAGCTCCATAATGATGGTGCCGGCCACGATCACGGGGTCGGGGTCCTGGATAATCAGGGCGGCGGGCATGTTGTGGAAACGGTCCAGGTGGTACAGGCCGTCCTGCTGGACCACGGAGCTGCCCTTTCCGCCGGGGAAGATCAGGATCTTCTGAGCGATGATTTGTCCCTCCAGGTGGTGGTTTTTCTCCTCCATCATGCCGTCCTCGGGGCGTACCTGATAGAACATGATGCGGTCCTTGGAAATGATGGCCTCTGCCTGGGCCTTGCCCTCGGAAATCTTATGGCAGGAAAAACGTTTGCCCATCTTATTTCACCTCTCCAGTCAGAGCGGCCTCGATGCAGGTGTCCAGGTCGCGGATGATAAAGTTGATGCCCCGGCGGCGGGGGTAGTAGGCGCACTTGGGGGACTCGGTGATGCCCACCTTGCCCTTGAGATAGTGCCAGCAGGGCTGGTCGGGGCAGGTGTCGGGGATAATCTCAGCCCCGGCGGCGGCCAGAATGTCAGTTACGCCCATACGCCCGGCCATCTGGTCGGCGTGGCTGGACACCAGGATGTACATGGGAACGGCCAGCTTCCTGCCCTCAATGCGCTTGGCGATGTACATGGCCTCCTCCAGAGTGAAGTGGGGGCAGCCAAACATGGCGAAGTCGATCCTGCCGTTGGGCGCGTCGTCGCTGAACTTCTCCTCAAACTCCTTCAGGTCCTTGTCTGTGATGACCACCTCGTGTTTGGGCTTTTTGTGGCCCAGGGCGGTCTCCAGGTCTGGGGCCTCAGGGGTAAAGCCCACGATGTGGTACATGCCGTAGGCACCGGAGGTGTTCAGCTGGGCGCCCAGGTTGCGCAGGGCCTCGGGGGTGATGACCTTGGGCAGGCCGATGAACACGGGGATACCCTCGCCGATCTTATCGCCCATCATGCCCAGCAGGTGGTACTCGTAGGCGGACTTCATGTCGGCCTCCACACGGACCACGATGTCGCCCTTCCGGGTTTCG
>OFFF01002281.1_pt1 | contig 10975 bp, 8 predicted proteins | sample 1521301 | NCBI WGS metagenome assembly OFFF01 (sample SAMEA3504101, study PRJEB24116) | mouse gut metagenome | biome: mouse gut; feature: mouse-associated habitat; material: faeces | place: Denmark | collected 2011
TGAGAGCACCGTTGACCTCTTCGACGGTCACGTCGCGCTTCATGACGCAGTTGAGGTCCACGATGGAAACGTTGGGCGTGGGCACGCGCAGGGCCATACCGTCGAGCTTGCCCTTCAGCTCGGGAATCACGAGGGCCACGGCCTTGGCCGCACCGGTCGTGGTGGGGATCATGGACATGGCAGCGGCACGGGCACGGCGGATGTCCTTGTTCGAGCCGTCAAGGATGCGCTGGCTCATGGTGTAGGAATGGACGGTCGTCATGAGGCCGTGCTCGATGCCGAAGGTGTCGTTGAGCACCTTGGCGACGGGAGCGAGGCAGTTGGTCGTGCAGGAGGCGGCGGAGATCACGTCGTGCCTGGCGGGATCATAAAGGCCGTCGTTGACGCCCATGACGATGCTGATGTCGGCGTCAGACACGGGCGCGCTCATGATCACCTTCTTCGCGCCGCAGTCGATATGAGCGGCGAGCCCGGCGCGCTTCTTGATGGTCCCGGTGGACTCGATGACGAGATCGACGCCGTGCTCCTTCCACTGCCATTCGTTGGGCTTGCAGCGGGTCACGGCAATGTGCGTGCCGTTGACGATGATGCCATTCTCGTCATGGCCCACCGTGCCGCGGAAAGTGCCGTGCACGGAGTCGTAACGGAACAGATGGGCAAGCTGCGCGTTGTCCGCGCGGGCGTTGATGACCACGGGGAATTCGTTGCGCTCGGCCATGAGGCGAACGAGATAGCGACCGATGCGGCCAAAACCGTTGATCCCGAGGCGAGCCATAATACTCTCCTCCGGGACGCGGAAAGGGTTGAGGGGGAAGCCCGAAAAGCGGGCGCGGAAAAACAGAGGGGAGGCGCTCGACGCCGCGCCTCCCCTTCATCTCTGATCCTATGCCTTGCCGGAACAGCCCAACACGTTCTTGATCTTGTGCTGGACCATGTCCTTGACGGCCTGACGCGCGGGTTTGAGGTAGGCGCGCGGGTCGAAATCCTCGGGATGCTCGGCCAGATACTGGCGGATGGATGCGGTCATGGCGAGACGGATATCCGTATCAATGTTGATTTTGCAAATCGCCATGCCCGCCGCCTTGCGCAGCAGTTCTTCCGGCACGCCCGCGGCTCCTGCCACCTGTCCGCCGTATTTGTTGCACATTTCCACAAAATGCTGCGGCACGCTGGAAGCGCCGTGCAGCACGAGGGGATAGCCGGGCAGAAGATTGCCGATGGTTTCGAGGCGGTCAAAATCGAGCTTGGCCTCGCCCTTGAATTTGTACGCGCCGTGGCTGGTCCCGATGGCGATGGCGAGCGAGTCGCAGCCCGTGCGTTCCACGAATTCGACGGCCTGATCGGGATCGGTGTAAATGCTGTGCTCGGAGGAGACATGCTCCTCCACCCCGGCCAGACGGCCAAGCTCCGCTTCCACCCAGACGCCGTGGTCATGGGCGTATTCCACCACCCGTTTGGTCACGGCCACGTTTTCCTCAAAGGAATGATGGGAGCCATCGATCATGACGGAAGTAAAGCCGCCGTCCACGCACGCCTTGCAGATGTCGAAATCCGCACCGTGATCGAGGTGCAGCACCACAGGCACATCGGCTTCGAGCAGGCCCGCCTCAATGAGCTTGACGATATAATGCTGTCCCGCATACTTGCGGGCCCCGGCGGACACCTGAAGGATCAGCGGGGCCTGTTCTTCGGCTCCGGCCTGCATGATCCCCTGGATGATCTCCATGTTGTTGACGTTAAACGCGCCGACGGCGTAACCTTCCTTATAGGCGCGCTCGAACATGGCTTTGGGAGTGGTCAGCGGCATAGTCGTTCTCCGCAAGCGGCTTTGAGCCGCGCATTGGGGTAGTAAAAAGGCGGCCCCGGCGGGGGAGGCCACAGCGGGCTTCTTCAGGCTCAATCTGCCACGAAAAGGCCACCCGCCAACTTTTTCCAAAGAGCCAGAGGAAAAACCGACGAAGGCGTGACATCGCTCCGCCGCACCTTTTTTCCTTACAAGGCGGCCAATTGGATAAAGGCGGCTCAGCGGCGGCGTTTTTCAGGAGGGCCGTGCCCAAGGAACCGCGCATATTGATAACTTGATACTAGCCCATTTCCCGCCGGATTGGAACTAGCGGGCCAGGCGTTCCTGCAAAACTCTCAAAGCCTCGCGATCCGTCCGGTCCATGCCCAAAGGCGTGACGGTCACCCAGCCCTCCTCCATGAGCGCGCTGTCCGTATCGCTCCCACCGTGCCCCCGGTTCAGGAAATCACCTATCATCCAGCAGGGATGGCCGGAGGAATCCTCGCCGCGCTCATAGCTTTCGCCCCACGCGGGCGTGGCCATGCGCGCCGCCCGGATGCCCTTGAACTCGGCCACGCGGCGGCGGGGGTAGTTGACGTTGAGCACCGTCCCGGCAAAGCACGGCCAGTCCACGGCGTCCACGATCCCGGCGGCGTGCCGGGCCAGCGCGTCCGGGGATTCCAGCTCGGGCCGGGGCCGCGAGAAGGCTACGGCGGGCAGCCCCCGCAGGGCCGCTTCCGTCGCCGCGCCCACGGTACCGCTATAGTAGACGTCCACGCCCTTGTTGGAACCGTTGTTGATGCCGGACACGACCAGATCGGGCGCTTCGGGCAAGAGGACGGTGAGCGCGATCTTCACGCAGTCGACCGGCGTCCCAGCCACCGCCGTGCCGCTGAAGTCGTCCTCGTGTACGGGATGCAGCCGCAGGGGATGATGCAGGGAAACGCCGCAGCCCACGCCGGATTGCTCCACCAGCGGGGCGACCACGTCCACGATATGCCCGGCCCCGGTCAGCGCACGCCACAGGGCGCGCAGGCAGGGCGACCGGATGCCGTCGTCATTGGAAAGCAGGATACGCACGCAAGCTCCTCAAACAGGCTGAAAAAAAGAAACGGCGCTCCCGGCGCGCGGGACGCCTTGTCCACAGAAGGCGCGGTCTTGTCTGTTGACAACGCGGGCGAAAACGGGTGAAGTCCCGCAAAACGACACTGCCGCGTGCCCCCTCCGCGCGAAAGCGCAGGGCACAGCTTTTTATTGTAGGTTGATCATGCAGAAAATACAATCCGACTCTGACCGCCGCTGGATCAGGGACATCGCCTCGGGCGACGAAATCCGGTCGCTCTACCTCATCGGCGCGGCTTCACAGCAGCAGGCCAAGAACGGCCCCTTCTGGCGTCTGGAACTCAAGGACGCCACGGGCACGCTTGAAGCCCGCATCTGGAGCCCGCTGAGCCAGCACTACGCCGACATCGCGGCGGGCTGTCTGGCCGAAGTGGAAGGACGAGCCGACAGTTTCCGGGACAAGCTCCAGGTCAACGTCTCCGCCCTGCGCGTGCTCACCGCCGAAGAATGCACGCAGGTGGATACCGCCCTGTTCATGCCTTCGAGCAGCCGTCCGCCGCTGGACATGCTGGCGGAACTGGAAGCCGTCTGCCGCCGCGAGTTCACCTACCGGCCCTGGCGCAAGTTTATTCTGTCCGTGCTTGAGGATGAGGCCATCCGCCTCCCCCTGCTCTCCATGCCCGCCGCGCGCAGCGTCCACCACGCCTGGGCGGGGGGCCTGCTGGAACACACCCTGTCCGTGGCGACGCTCTGCCTGCGCTTCTGCGATCATTTCCCGCAGCTTGACCGCCAGACCCTGCTCGCCGGGGCCATCTGCCATGATCTCGGCAAGATTTGGGAATATTCCGGCGGCCTCGCCAACGACTACACGGATGAGGGGCGGCTGGTGGGCCACATCAGCCTCTGCCTCGAAAAGCTGGAACGCCATCTGGCGAAATCCGGCCTCGATGCGGGTCTTATCCTGCATTTCCGCCACCTTGTCCTCAGCCATCATGGGCAGTACGACTACGGCTCGCCCCGCCTTCCGCACACGGCGGAGGCCTTCGCCCTGCACTACGCGGACAACCTCGACGCCAAACTGACCCAGAGCAGGAGCCTTTTCGAGGACATGGAAGAAGGCGAAAGCGGCTGGTCACCCTATCAGAAGACGTTGGAACGCCAGCTTTTTCAGGCCCCGCGCACCCCGGAAACGGAACCGCGCAAGCCCCGCGCACCCAAGCGGCCCGCGGAAGAACCCGAAGCGCCAAGGGTGGATCAGTGTTCCTTACTCTAGAAGGCATCGAAGGAGCGGGCAAAACCACCCTTCTCGAAAATCTGGCGGAGGTCTTCCGCACGCTCAATCATGAGGTGCTGGTGACGCGCGAGCCCGGCGGCTGCGCGCTCGGGCGCGATCTACGCGCCCTTCTGCTCAATCCTGAAAGCGACATCTGCCCCGAGGCCGAGCTTTTCCTCTTTCTCGCGGACCGGGCGCAGCATGTGGCCGAAGTCATCCGCCCCGCGCTCGACCGGGGCATGGTGGTCCTCTGCGACCGCTATGCGGACTCGACCATCGTCTATCAGGGCTATGGCCGGGGCCTCGACGTGGAGCGCCTGCGCCTGCTCAACGACATGGCCGTGGGCGGCCTGTGGCCCGACCGGACCTTTGTCCTCGACATGGACCCGGCGGAAGCCCTCCGCCGCGCCCGTCGCCGCAACGCCGAGCAAGGGCTCGCGGGCACGGAAGGCCGCTTCGAGGCGGAGCAGCTCCCCTTCCACACGCGCATCCGCGAAGGCTTCAAGGTCTGGGCGGCCCACAACACCAAGCGCATCGCCATCCTCGACGCCGCCGACTCTCCGGAGGGGCTCATGCATCAGGCGCTGGCGAATATCGACATGTTCGAGTGAACGTCAGGACGTGGGGAGGGGAAAGGGAAACTTTCTGAAGAAGGGGGGAGCACCCCCACGTTTCCCTTTCCCCACACCCCTCCCTTTTCCTTTCAAAGACTTTCGTAAGGGTCGATGAAGGGTCCGGAACGGCGGCAGGCGTTCTTTTCGGCGGACGTCCCCCGGTTCGGTCGCGGGAAAGAGCTTTTTCCAGCGGCGGTTTCCCGGCGCGGCCTGGCGTCTTCCGGTTCAGTGGCGGGAAAGAGACTGTTTTTCATGTACTGAGGAATCATGCGAAAGGTAACGATATTTACGGACGGCTCCTGCCTCGGCAATCCCGGGCGGGGCGGCTGGGGCGCGATCCTGCGCTGCGAAGGCCACGAAAAGGAACTCTTCGGCGGCTACGCCCACACCACCAACAACCGCATGGAGATCATGGCGGCCATCGCGGGGCTGGAGGCGCTGCGCGAACCCTGTGAGGTGGTGCTCTACACCGATTCGCAGTACCTGCGCCACGCCGTGGAAAAGAAATGGCTGGCGGGCTGGCTCAAAAACGGCTGGAAGACCGCCGCCAAGAAACCCGTGAAAAACCGCGATCTCTGGGAACGCCTGCAAAACCAGCTCACGCGCCACAAGGTCACGCTCGAATGGGTGCGCGGCCACAACGGGCACGCCGAAAACGAACGCTGCGACGAGCTGGCGCGCAGCCAGTCCGCCCGGCACGATCTGCCCGAAGACACGGGTTACGAGCCGGAATAGGGTGTCCGCCTCCGCCCGGCGGCGGAGGTCCAAAAAATACTTGCGGTCCGGGAGGCGGCTTTTCAGGCCGCAATCGAGGCGGCGCGCGCGTCCCGGGTGGAAACGCGGGCCGGACGGCTCTTGCCAGACGGGGCCATTCTTGGTATCCATGACGACCTGCCGACGTTGCAGGAAATTGATGTGGCCTGGAGGCTGTTGAATGGAAACCATGGAAAACCACGGTATGGACGCGGAATTTAATTTTGAAAGCGCGCTGGAAGACTACCTCAGCACCGATTTCGGCGATCTCGAGGAAGGCACCATCGTCAAGGGCGAAATTGTCCGCGTGGATGACGACAATGTGCTTGTTGACGTGAATTTCAAATCGGAAGGTCAGATTCCCACCGCCGAATTCCGGGATGCCGAAGGCAATCTCGTGGTGAAGGTGGGGGATCGCGTGGACGTCTTCGTTGCTCGCAAGAACGAGCAGGAAGGCACCATCACCCTGTCTTTCGAGAAGGCCAAGCGGATGCAGCTCTTCGACCAGCTCGAAGACGTGCAGGAAAAGAACGGCGTCATCAAGGGCCGCATCATGCGCCGCATCAAGGGCGGCTACACGGTGGACCTGGGCGGCGTGGAAGCGTTCCTCCCCGGTTCCCATGTGGACCTGCGCCCCGTGCCGGACATGGACGCGCTGGTGAATCAGGAATACGAATTCCGGGTGCTCAAGATCAACCGCCGCCGCAGCAACGTCATCGTTTCCCGCCGCGTGTTGCTTGAAGAAGAACGCGACTCCAAGCGTCAGGACCTCCTCCAGACCCTCGCCGAAGGCCAGGTGGTCACCGGCAAGGCCAAGAACATCACCGAATACGGCGTGTTCGTGGACCTCGGCGGGCTCGACGGCCTCCTGCACATCACCGACATGTCCTGGAAGCGCATCCGCCATCCCCGCGAGATGGTCACGCTCGGTCAGGACCTCGAACTCAAGGTGCTCTCCTTCGACAAGGAAAACCAGAAGGTTTCCCTCGGCCTCAAGCAGCTCGTGCCCGATCCGTGGCAGGACATCACCGCCCGCTTCCCCGAAGGCTCCCGTCATAACGGCAAGGTGACCAACCTCGTCGACTACGGCGCGTTCGTCGAACTGGAACCCGGCGTCGAAGGTCTCGTGCACATTTCCGAAATGTCCTGGACCCGCAAGCTGCGTCATCCTTCCCAGATGGTCCGTCAGGGCGACGAAGTGGAAGTGGTCATCCTCGGCGTCGATCCCGACAAGAAGCGCATCTCCCTCGGCATGAAGCAGATCAAGCCCAATCCGTGGGAACTCGTGGGTGAAAAGTACCCCGAAGGCACCATCCTTGAAGGCGTCATCAAGAACATCACCGAATTCGGCATGTTCATCGGCATCGAAGACGGCATCGACGGCCTCATCCACGTGTCCGACATCAGCTGGACCAAGAAGATTCGTCATCCCAACGAACTCTTCAAGGTCGGCGACACCGTGCAGGCCAAGGTGCTCACCGTGGATCAGGAGAACGAAAAGTTCACCCTCGGCATCAAGCAGCTGACCGAAGACCCGTGGACCAACGTTCCCACCGCCTACCCCGTGGGTGGCCTCGTCAAGGGCACGATCACGAACATCACCGACTTCGGTCTCTTCGTTGAAGTGGAAGAAGGCATCGAAGGCCTCGTCCACGTGTCCGAACTGAGCAACAAGAAGGTCAAGACCCCCGCCGAACTGTACAAGGAAGGCGAAGAAATCCAGGCCAAGATCATTCACGTCAGCGCTGAAGATCGCCGCCTCGGTCTGTCCATCAAGCAGCTCAAGGACGAAGAGGAACGCAAGAAGCCCCGCGAATACAGCCGCTCCGGGCCGGAAGCCGGGCAGACCCTCGGCGACCTCCTGAAGCAGAAGCTGGAAGAATCCGAAAACTAGGCCGTCCGCGGCCTGATCCGACGATATGAAAAAGCCCGGTGCCTTATGGCGCCGGGCTTTCATGCGATCCATGTACCCTCAAACGCACGCGAGGCCAGCCATGCCCCTCCCCGATGAAACGCGCGTCTATCCCCGGCCCGGCCACACGCAGACCGTCTACCTCAAAAACGTGATCACCCGCCCCGGCATCGAGGTGGGCGACTTCACCATCTACAATGATTTCCGCAACGATCCCCGCGCGTTTCAGGACAACAACGTCCTTTACCACTACCCCATGAACCACGACCGGCTGATCATCGGGAAATTCTGCTCCATCGCCTGCGGAGCCGTCTTCATCCTGAACGGGGCCAATCACACCCTGCGCTCCCTGTCCACCTATCCCTTCCCCCTCTTCGGGGAAACGTGGGGCGAGCCCTTCCGCACCGAGGAAACATGGGACCAACGGGGGGACATCGTCATCGGCAACGACGTGTGGATCGGCTACGAAGCGGCCATCCTGTCCGGCGTGCGCATCGGCGACGGGGCGATCATCGGGACGCGGGCCGTGGTGACCAAAGACGTGCCGCCCTACACCATCGTGGGCGGCGTGCCCGCCAAAGCCATCAGACGGCGTTTCGACGAGGCCGTCATCGAGCGTCTGCTCGCCCTGCGCTGGTGGGATTGGCCGGTCGAACGCATCCAGCGGCATTTGCGGGACATCACCGCGGGCAACGTGGCTGCGCTGGAGACGGGGGAAGCGGCGAACGAAAGGGCCTGATGTTTCCCCGGGGCGGCAAGGCTGCCCGGACTACGCAGCGCGCGGCGTTTCCTCCCAGAAGGGAGAACGGCGCTTTCACCGCCTCCGTCAACGGATCAGCGCCTCCGGCACGTCGTACATAACCAGAGCGTGGTTTTCCTTCAGGCGTTCGCGCGACAGGAGGCTGCCGGTCCGCTTGTCCACGCGGTCCCGGATGATCACGTTATTGCGGTAAACTCGCTCTCCCTCGCGCACGAAGGCTTCCTCCTCGCTTCGTACATGCCACGCGCAGGGGCATTCCCTATCCGAACGCAGTTCCCCGCGCAAATGAGTGTCCGTCGTCCAAACCAGAAGCTGAAAAACCGCGTCCGTAGGATTTTGAAAGCGATAGTCCAGGTAGTTGTAGGAAATGGATGTTCCCGTCCCGAAGGGAATGTGCCGACCGGAATCCGGGAAAAGATCGACGCCGTCATGGTGATGATGCTCCACAATTTCCAGCGGCGAATGCAGGACCATCCAGTGAATGAGATTCGTGAACTGGCACAGTCCGCCCCCGATGCCCTGCGACGGCACGCCCCGCTTGATCATGAGCCCCTCCCGGTATCCCTTGCGGGCCGAGGTGGGGCCCACCAGTTTCCAGAAGGAAAAGACCTCCCCCGGCCTGATCAGGATGCCCGAGACGTGCGGCGCGGCCAGCGCCAGATTGACGGCCTTGTTTTCCTGCAAGCGCGCGTCCACGTTGCCCAGCCGACGCCGAATCAGTGAAGCGTGGCGAAAAAGAAGCACGGGCAAGGGCTCGGCACTTCTCCGGCGCGCAAAAGGGGACGGCGCGAAGAAATCGCGGATATGCCGCGCCATGATGCCCTTGCGACGGGATAGTTCATAGGTCAGCGGACAGAGTTCGCAAAAAAGCTTACGGGCCATGTTCCGTCTCCTCCCTGAAAGATGTCCTGCCCCGACACGTGCCGGACGCCGTTCTCGCTCCAGACGCCGGAAAAGGCCCGGCACGTCCCCTCCCTCGCGGAACATGCCCCGGATGGCGCTAGGGAAGCGTTCCAAGCCGTCTCTCCGGCATCAGGTCACGGTTTCCGATCGCCGGAGGCTCTTTCCTCTCCCCGTGGGCGTACAGCTTCTTTCCCACCTTTCCCCTGCAACGGCACATTCGCCCCGCGCACGGCCACACGGGCCCGGCGCGACAACGGCATGGCGATGGAAATCATATTCGCCCCGCGCACGGTGATATGGGTCAGGCCCGGTTCCAGCTTTTGGGCGCGCCCCATATTCGCCCCGCGCACGATGATACGGATTCGCGGCTACGCGGACGGGCGGCAGTGAACGGCTCCCGTCCGTGTACACCACTCCATAATTTATTTTATCATGTTACAGAACATAGAAGTTCCGCCTGCGCACGGGGCAAGGCATCCTCACCAAGCTTAAGGCCGCCGAGCCCGAAGGAGTTCCGCCCGCGCACGGGGCAAGGTCTCCGCAATGTCCGTCGCCGTGTTCCCGCGCTGAGGGAAGGCCTCGCGCAGGAGCATCCCGGCCAGAGCGTGCAGGCGCACGCCGAGGCAGGCGGCAAGGCGGCTCGTGCTTTCGCCCGCTTCGCAGGGCTGCGCGGCGATCTGGGCCAGAAGCGTGCCGATGCAGCCTGCGAGCACGTCGCCGGAGCCGCCCACGGCCAGATTGGGTTCCGCGTAGGGGGCGATGATCACGGGGCGCTCCTCGCTGCCGATCAGCGTTCCCGCGCCCTTGAGCACCCAAACGCAGGAGGCGAGGCGCCGCAGCCCCGCCAAGGCCGCGAAACGGTCCGCCTGCACCAGTGCGGGCGTGGTATGCAGCAAGGTGGCCGCCTCGCCGGGATGGGGCGTAAGCACGTCGTCGGCCCGGAGGGAGGCCAGAGCTTCGGGGCACGCCGCCAGCGCGTGCAGGGCGTCGGCGTCCACAACGGCGGAGGGCCTGCCGGGGCAGGAGAGCAAGGCCCGGACAAAGGCCGCCGTCTCCGCTTCGCGGCCAAGGCCGGGCCCGAGCACCAGCGCGCCGCAGCGCCACGGCTGGAGCGCCTCCGCCAGCGCAGGGCTCCAGCGGCGTGTCCCCGGCGCGCCAAGGGGACGGGTCATCAGGTCCGGGCACTGCGCCTTGATGTCCGCACAGAGGCCCTCGGGGGCGGCCACGGTCACCAGACCGGCCCCGCTGCGCAAGGCCGACCACGCCGCCAGATGCGGCGCTCCTGTCAGCCCTTCCGAACCGCCCACAATCAAAACCGATCCCGCCGTCCCCTTGTGCCAGCCCGGGGCGGCCACGGGCAGGGCCCGGCCAATCGTCTCCGTCATCATCTGAAAGGACGCCGGATGCGTCCGCCGGACCACGGCGGGGATGCCTATGGGCCGGACATGCAGCCGTCCGGTGTAGGGCGTGGCCTCCGGCAGGACGAGGCCGGGCTTCGCCGCTTCAAAGGTCACGGTGGCGTGCGCGCGCACCGCGACGGGCGAGGGCCTGCCGCTCAGCCCGGACAGGCCGGAGGGAATATCGAGCGAAAAAATGAAGGCCCGGCCTGCCAAGCCGTTGATCCGGGCCACAAGCCCCATTTCCAGCGGGCGCAGCGTCCCGGAAAAGCCCGTACCGAGCAGGCCGTCGACCACAATATCCGGGCCGCTTCCGCCGTCCCCGGCCTCCGTTCCCGCATCCCACGGCGTATTGCGGTAACGGGCGGGCCAGCCAGCGGCGGGCGCAAAGGCCACCCCGCAGCGCCGGGCAAGACGCACGTGCGCGGCGCTCTCCCCTCGGCAGGCGCGCAAGGGCCGGGTGTGCAGGACCAGCGTCTCCGCGCCCGCATCGTGCAGGTGCCGGGCGAGGCAGGGGG
>OFFF01002290.1_pt1 | contig 10947 bp, 7 predicted proteins | sample 1521301 | NCBI WGS metagenome assembly OFFF01 (sample SAMEA3504101, study PRJEB24116) | mouse gut metagenome | biome: mouse gut; feature: mouse-associated habitat; material: faeces | place: Denmark | collected 2011
GGTGTGCTAACGGGGTCGCTTTTAGAGCATGACCACGCGAACACGAGCGCCGCAGCCATAGACAGGAAACAGAGTTTGAGTATTGAATTTTTCATAGGCGGTAATATTATTGTTTATTCGGTTATGCTATCTATCTGACCGTTACGGTCTGCGACCATTGGCGACCGTCGCGGTCGGTGGCCACGATCCTCACTTCGCGCGCATCGGCCGAGGGCAGGGCGCGGAAATAAAATTCGGCATTGCGGATCGATTTGAGCAGGTTGCGCCGTATGCGCGGCTCGACACGCACCGTATCGACAAAGGCCATATAGTCGGGATCGGTCATCGTCAGACGCTCCATAGCTCCGCGGTAGCGGCCGTCCTCGTACCAGACCACAGTCCAGCACGGGTCCCAGCCCCAAATCTTGGCCACGACGAATGGCTTGTGCTCCTTCAACTCGCCGGGCAGCCAGATGCGCATCTGGTAATCCTCCCCCTGCCCGAGGGTGCGGTAGAGCCACGACCACCGTCCGTCGCTCTCCGTAATGATGCTCAGGCCTTTGGTCGATCCGTCGCTGTTGAGCGGCGCATGCCACAAATTGCCGTTGACCTGACCGACGTTGTGTTCGACCACGCCGGGCGTTATGTCGTAATTGGAGTTGATATGCGAATGTCCCGTCAGGAAATGCAGCTCGTACTTCGACAGCAGCTTCATCAACCGGCGGTTCGAAGACATCTGCCAGCGGTCGCGCCAGTACTTCATCGCCGGCGCGTGCATCGCCACGCAGACCCTCTCGCCCTCGGGCAGATAGGCCGTATACTTCTCGACCCATGCCAGCTGGCGGTCGCTGACACGCTCGTCGTACTCCTTTTTGCCGTAATACTCTATGTCGTCGAGCACGATGAAGTGCGTACCGCCCATATCGAAAGCATAGTAGGCGGGGCCGAAGTTCTCGCGATAGGCATGCGTAGCATCGAAGTCGTTGTCGCATGCAAGATCGTGGTCGTGGTTGCCGATGACGGGATATACGGGTATGCCGAGCGTCGAAAATATCTCCCTTACACGCGGCATCAGATACATTCTGTCCCAGACGATATCGCCCAGCAGAATGGCCGCCTCGGGCAGCGCGTTACGCTGCCGGCACTCCTCCACGATCTGCGTCAGAGCCGGCATGATCTCGCTCTGCAAGCGCGACATGTGCTCCTCGGTCTGAGGCTGCGGGTCGCCTATGGCCAGCAGCTCGAACCCTCCGTCGGGCGAGCCGAACGCCTTCAACTCGAAGTCGTATGATCTGCGGCCGTCGCGCGGCAGATAGAAACGCGGGAATCCGTCCTCCGACTCGGCCACATAACCCGACGGAGTCACTATGAATACGAAAGGCGCCTCCTCGCTGCTTTCCAGCGAGAAGACACCTTTCGAATCCGTGACGGCGAAGTTATCGCCGTCGCTTACCACTACGCCCGCCACAGGACGTCCGCCTGCGGCGACACGCCCCCTGACCGCTCCGTTACGGGGGGGGGCGGCAAAGGCCGCCGAGAGGGTCGACAGTATGAATATGTTAATTATAAGCAGTCTCTTCATGATCGTTCAGGTTAGGTTTTATCAGTGTTCCGCTGCTCGCGCCTCGCGCAGCCGCTCGCGCATGAGCGCCAACTCGCGCCGCCACGTGACGGCGCAGATCAGAATGGCCAGCACCGAGGCCCCGACGAAGAGCCAGAACGTCGCGTTCCAGCCCAGATCGCTGTTGGCCACGTGGCCTATCAATATCTTCGACAGCATGGCATCGCCCAGAAGATAGCCGAACAGGCCGACGAAGCCGGCGGCCGTGCCGGCGGCATTCTTCGGAACGAAGCTCAACGCCTGTATGCCGATAAGGGCAATCGGTCCGTAGACGGCGAAGCCTACCAGACCCAGCGACGCATAGACCACTCCTGAGATCGACATGCCCGTTGCCGCAGCCACATCGGCCGCCTGCCAGTATCCGACGATACCGACCAGCACGAGAAGCATATATATCACATTGACCGGTGCGCAGCGCCCCTGAAAGAATCGCGACGATATCCAGCCGCAGATCACCGTACCGGGGATGCCCGCATACTCGAATATCGAAAATGCCAGACTCTGCGTGCTCTTGTCGAGCTGCAACTGTTCGGCGATATAGGTAGGCGACCAGTCGCTGATGCCGTAGCGCACCATATATACGAATACGTTGGCCATGGCGATGAACCACAGCAGACGGTTTTTCAGCACATAGTCGACGAACAGACGCCTGAACGGTATCTTCATCTCCTCGCCCTTGGCGCCGCGACGTCCCGAAAAGTCCTGCCGGTACTCGTCGATCGGAGGCAGGCCGCACGCCTCGGGGCGGTCGCGCAGCAGCCACCAGCACACCACGGCCAGCAGCAGCGCCACCAGCGACGGGAATATGAATGCCGCACGCCACGTCTGCTCGATGCCGAACATGCCGAATACGGCAACGCCCGCCAAAGCCAAGACGCCCAGCGAGCCGCCGCCGACATTATGCGACGTATTCCATATCGACATCTTGAAGCTGCGCTCCCGCTGCGAGAACCAGTGCGCCATGATACGGCCGCACGGAGGCCATCCCATGCCCGAGATCCAGCCGGCCGCGAGCATGAAGCCGAACAGCAGGGCGCTGTTGAGCCCGATCGACTGCCCCAGCGGCAGCAGACCGACCGACATCATCACGAGCGACGCCAATATAAGTCCGACCACCAGAAACTTGCGGGCGTCGGAGCGGTCGGACAGACTGCCCATGATGAACTTGCTGAAAGCATACGCCACGGGAATACCGGTCATGGCGAAGCTGACGCCGGCCTTGTCGAGCAGACCCTCTTCGATCATCGACGGAGCCGCCAACGACAGATTCTTGCGAACCAGATAGTATGCCGCATATCCCAGAAATGCACCCAAGAACACTTTCAGGCGCATACGCCGATACACCTCCGGAATACGATCCTTCGGCAATCGGTCTCTGGCAGCGGGCGGAGCGAAAAAGTTAGACATAAAGGTTTGTAAAAGCGTTAGGTAATTTTCTTATTTTCGCCTCTCCTGCACGTCGCTTGCCCTATATTATATTATGGTACGGCAATCGTAGTTTCGGACGGGAGCCGTACAACGGCGGTGCGCCGCCGAACCTCGAACGGGTTCGGCAGCGGCACCGGCAGTTGACAGGCTTCGATAAAATCATTACACAAAACTATAAATTAATCCGTACAAGGAGTTAATTTCGACGTTAAATCTTCGTTACGAAAGAAAATAGTTCGAAGCGATAGCGGTAAAGTCCTTGACCTGCGCCTCGATCCACTCCTGGTCGCGACCCAGCTCGGCAGCCATGACCTCGGCCACGCGGCGTGCCGACTTCATAGCCTCGCGGGCATCGACGAAGAGCAGTCTGACGCGGCGCGCCAGAACGTCGTCTACCGTCAGCGCCATCTCCTCGCGCACGGCCCAGACGACCTCGGCCATCGTGTAGTCGAACTTCTCCGATATCTTCTCGCCCAAAGCAGGGTTCTGCCTTATCAGTGCCAGCACGTTCTCGATATCCGAACCGTAGACATACATGTGGTCCGTGAGATCGGGCTGCGGCTTCCAGCCGTGTATCTTGAATTTGCGGGTCACGCACTTGCGCTTCTCCAAACCGCAGAGCGATATGGCCTTGTTGACCGTATCCTCGGCCATTTTGCGGTATGAGGTCCACTTGCCGCCCGTGATCGTTATCAGGTTGTTGTCCGAAGTGATGATCTTATGGCTGCGCGATACCTCCTTAGAGCTCTTGCCCTCCTTCTTGGGCGCCGCCAGCGGACGCTGACCGGCGAATACCGATACTATATCCGAGTGCTTGGGCGCGGGATCCATGTAGAGCGATGCCGTTTTGAGGATGAAGTCTATCTCCTCCTCCAACGGACGGGGCTCGCTCTCGGCCTTCGGACGCGGAATGTCGGTAGTACCTACGACCACCTTGTCATGCCAGGGCACGGCGAACAGCACACGGCCGTCCGAGGTCTTAGGAACCATGATAGCATAGTCGCTTTGCAGGAATTTCATATCCAGAACGATATGCACGCCCTGGCTCGGCACCACCATCTTGGGCATGCCGGGCTCGTCCATCTGCATAACCTCGTCGACGAAGCAGCCGGCCGCATTTATCAGCGCACGGCACTTGACGGTGCGCTCCTCGCCCGTAAGCATGTCGCGCGTCTTCACGCCGCACACCTTGCCATTATCGTCGTGCATCACGCCCACCACGGCCATGCGGTTTACGACGCATCCGCCGTTCTCGGCGCACGTCTGCGCGAGGTTGCATGCCATGCGGGCATCGTCGAACTGACCGTCGTGGTATACGATACCGCCTTTCAGCCCTTTCTTCACGGAGGTCGGCAGATACTTCATGACGGTCTTGGAGCGGATGAAGCGCGAACGGCCGTAGCCGAAGCCGAACGAGAGTATGTCGTAGAATGTCAGACCGCAGAAGTAGAGGAAATTATCCCAATAGCGATAGTTCGATATGACAAACGCCTGATCCTTTACAAGATGCGGAGCGTTGCGCTTCATGATGCCGCGCTCGTGCAGCGCCTCGCGCACCAGATCGACCTCCATTTTCTGCAAGTAACGCACTCCGCCGTGCACCAGTTTCGTCGAGCGGCTCGACGTACATTTAGCGAAGTCCTCGCGTTCGAACAAGGCGACGCTGAATCCGCGGGTTGCGGCATCTACCGCACAACCCAGTCCCGTCGCACCGCCACCGACAACGACCACATCCCATACCTTGTCGGCGTCGTCGAGTTGTTTAAGCATTAAACCTCTGTCCATTTCGTTTTGATATTTTAATATATTGAATCTTTTCAAGCAACCAATAATCAGACCATTACGCCCCGACCCGAAACCGCCCGAAGGAGCTGCGCGCCGCATCAGGGTTTCGCAACGATCCGAAAATATTTCAATTCGAAACAAAAGTAGAATATTTAAGGTTAATATGCAAACTTTTATACTTTTATTTCAAAACTTTTTACCGTTTCCCGACAAATAACCGCCGGCAGTGTTTCCGGCTATGCTATTTTTTATATATTTGTGGCACCAAACAGTAAATGGAAGATTATGCCCCTGAGCCAAAGACACAAGGCCATACTCGATATGGTCAACGAGACGGGTTCGATCGGCGTCGGCGAGCTTGCCAAGGAGTTCAACGTATCGGAAGTGACGATCCGCAAAGACCTTACGCAGCTCGAAAAGACCGGATCGATCTACCGCGCCCACGGTCGTGCGATAAGATTCAACCCCTATATCAACGACCGCGACGTCAACGTCAAGGAGAAACAGCAGATCATGCAGAAGAAGGCTATCGGCGAATACGCCGCCCGCATGATCTCGCCCAACGACTCGATCCTCATAGCCTCGGGAACGACGGTCATGTATCTGGCTCGCGAGATAGTGCCGCAAGAGCATCTTACGGTCATCACATCGGCGATGAACGTGTCGGCCTATCTCTCTCGCAACAAGGACATAGACGTAATACAGTTAGGCGGCATCGCGCGAAACTCCTCCGAATCGGTCGTAGGCCACTACGCCGAGGAGATGCTATCGAATTTCGCATGCAGCAAGCTCTTCATCGGCACCGACGGAATAGATGTCGAATACGGTCTGTCGACCACCAATCTGCTGGAAGCGTCGCTCAACAGAATGATGATCGACGCCTCACAGAAGACTATCGTGCTGACCGACTCGACCAAGTTCAATTTCCGCGGTTTCAGCAAGATATGCGACATAGACCGCATCGACCAGATCGTTACCGACCGCGGCATACCCCAGCACGTGCTCAAACAGTTGGAGGAGCGCGGCATAGAGGTTACCGTGCTCGACGTCTGATCCCGCAGCGGACGGCTGCTGCCGGAGGAGCTTTCCAAGGCCCCGCCCTGCCTTTCGAAACGCAACCGCGAGACTGTGCCGGCAGCCACACGCCGGCCCGATACGAAAGCGAAAAACTCAAATGCCCGCAGCGCATCTGAGTTTTTTTTTATACCTTTGCGATGTTATGGAGAATTTTATCGTTTCTGCGCGAAAATACCGTCCCTCGACATTCGCAACGGTCGTCGGACAGAAGCATATAACCTCGACGCTCAAAAACGCGATCGAGCGCGGACAGCTGGCGCACGCCTACCTGTTCTGCGGACCGCGCGGTGTGGGCAAGACCACCTGCGCCCGCATCTTCGCCAAGGCGATAAACTGCCTTCGCCCCGTCGGCGCCGAGGCCTGCAACGAGTGCGAGTCGTGCCGCAGCTTCGACGACAACCGCTCGCTGAACATACACGAGCTCGATGCCGCCTCGAACAACTCGGTCGACGACATCCGCAACCTCATCGAGCAGGTGCGGGTCATGCCGCAGCAGGGGCGCTACTCGGTGTTCATCATCGACGAGGTGCACATGCTCTCGACACAGGCGTTCAACGCCTTTCTCAAAACGCTCGAAGAGCCGCCGGCACACGCCGTATTCATTCTGGCCACCACCGAGAAGCACAAGATCATCCCCACGATCCTCTCGCGATGCCAGATATACGACTTCAACCGCATACGCGTCGAGGACGGCGTGGAGTATCTGCGATACATAGCCTCGCAGGAGGGGGTCGAGGCCGACGATCAGGCTCTGAACCTCATCGCGCGCAAGGCCGACGGCGGTATGCGCGACGCTCTGTCGATGTTCGACAAGGCCGTATCGTTCTGCGGCGCGAAGCTCGACTACAAACAGGTAGCCGCCACGCTCAACGTGCTGGATTACGACACCTACTTCGACATGACAGACCTGCTGCTGGCAGGCAACTACATAGAGGCTCTGCTGCGTTTCGACGACGTGCTCGGCCGCGGCTTCTCGCCGCAGACCTTCATCGCCGGACTCAGCCAGCACATGCGCGACCTGCTTATGGCTCGCGGTGCGGCGGTCTCGCTGATCGAGTTTACCGGCACGCTCATGGAGCGATACCGCCGGCAGGCGGAGCAGTGCAGCGAAGATTTTCTGTTCGGTGCGGTATCGCTGCTGACCGAAGCCGACGGACGCATACGGCAATCGTCCAACCAACGTTTGCTCGTCGAACTGGGACTCATGAAGATTGCGGGTCTCGGTCAAAAAAAAAACAGTGACGGCGGTGCGCTGACATACGACGTCTCCGCTCCGCTGCCCGAGCTCAGTGCAACGCCCGCACCGGGGTCTCAGAGCGCACGGCAGGCGCCGCCCGTCGCAGGCGAAGGGCAGCCGCGGCCGACGGCACCGGACAACAGCCGGATGCCGCAACAGCCGGCCTCGGAACCTGCACTCAACGGCTCGGCTGAGGCCGCAACAGCCGCAGCCCGGCCAGCGGTCTCGGCGACACAGCCGGCCTCAGCAGCCCCGCAGCCGCAGCAAACGGCCGCAACGACACAGCCGCAGCCCGCACAGCGGCGCCCGGCAGCACCGCAGCGACAGGGATCGCTCGTCTCGGGCACCTCGCTCGCCGATCTTCTCGGCGGCGACGACACGACACCCGAGGGCGCGAGCGGCGACACGGATCCGGCACAGACCGCCTCGCCGGCACAGATGCAGATCGACCCGCATGCCGAGGAGAAGCTGCGCAACGCCTCAGAGCGCATCGCCGACTATATACGGCGGTCGCGGCCGCGCTTCATGGCGGCATTCGACTCGATGCGCATCGAGGGCAACCGTCTGCTTCTGGCGGCACCGACCCGCTCGCTGGCCGACGACATACTCCACTCGAAGGTCGAACTGCTGATGCAAATAGCCTCGCTCGCAGGCGTCGAATCGCAGATCGATCTCGAAATAGAGGTCAACGAACGGATAAGGGCGGCCAAGCCCATACGTCTTGAAGACCGCGTGCAACATATGTTGCAGAAGAATCCGCTGATAGCCGAGCTGCGCGACGCACTCGACCTTGAAGCCGAATAAACGTAAAAATTTGCAAACGATGAATAACAAGGATTTTATCGAAGAGCTCCAATGGCGCGGCATGATACACACGATCATGCCCGGCACCGAGGAGCAGCTCAAAAAGGAGATGACGACGGCCTATCTGGGTATCGACCCTACGGCCGACTCGCTGCATATAGGCCACTTGGTGGGCGTAATGATACTCAAACACTTCCAGATGTGCGGACACCGCCCCATAGCACTCGTCGGCGGCGCCACGGGCATGATCGGCGACCCCAGCGGCAAGTCGCAGGAGCGCAATCTGTTAGACGAACCTACGCTGCGCCGCAATCAGGAGGCCATAAAGCGGCAGCTGGGCAAGCTGCTCGACTTCGAGTCCGACGCCGAGAACCGCGCGCTGCTGGTCAACAACTACGACTGGATGAAGGAGTTTTCGTTCCTCGACTTCGCCCGCGAGATCGGCAAGGTCATCACGGTCAACTACATGATGGCCAAGGATTCGGTCAAGAAACGCTTCAACGGCGACGGCGACGGCATGTCGTTTACCGAGTTTACCTACCAACTGTTGCAGGGCTACGACTTCCTGCACCTCTATCAGGAGTACGGCTGCAAGGTGCAGCTCGGCGGCGCCGACCAGTGGGGCAATATCACCACCGGCACCGAGCTCATACGCCGCAAGTTAGGCGGCGAGAACGAGGCTTTCGCCATAACGTGCCCCCTGATAACCAAGGCCGACGGCACCAAGTTCGGCAAGACCGAGAGCGGCAACATCTGGCTCGACGCGCGTTACACCTCGCCCTATAAGTTCTACCAGTTCTGGCTCAACGTCAGCGACGAGGACGCCAAGCGTTATATCAAGATATTCACGCTGCTCGACCGCGAGACGATCGATGCTCTCATAGCCGAGCACGATGCGGCGCCGCACCTGAGAGCGTTGCAGAAGCGTCTGGCCGAGGAGCTTACATGTATGATACACTCCCAAGAGGAGTGGCAGCGTGCCGTCGAGGCTTCGTCGATACTCTTCGGCGGCGCCACCTCCGACGCCCTGCGTCGCCTCGACGAGCAGACCTTGTTGCAGGTCTTCGAGGGCGTACCGCAGTACAACGTCCCGAAGAGCGCTCTGGGCGCATTCATCGATCTGGTGGTCGAGCACGCACCGATATTCCCCTCGAAGGGCGAATGCCGCAAGATGATTCAGGGCGGCGGCGTCTCGCTCGACAAGGAGAAGGTCGCAGACCCCATGCAGCAGGTCAGCGAAGCCGATCTTATAGCCGGCAAGTATCTGCTCGTGCAGCGCGGCAAGAAGAACTACTATCTCATCACAGTCGAATAGGGCGACATGGAGCAGAAACTCTACACGATACGTCTGGACGGCATCGTCGTGCGCGCCTACCACGGCTGCTACGATCTGGAACAGATGGTGGGCAACCGCTTCCGCGTCGATCTGGCCATTAAAACCCCGCTGGGCGACCTGCCCCGGACGGACGACGTTGGCAGCGCGGTCAACTATCTGACCGTTTTCGGCATCGTCGAACAGACCATGAAACGCACGCAGCGCACGATCGAAGCCGCAGCCTCGAACATCATCGAGGCGGTCAGGGCGGAGTTTCCGCAGATCGTCTCTGTGGAGTGCACCGTGGCCAAGATAGCACCGCCGTTAGGCGGCAAGATCGACCGCGTTAGCGTGACTATCGAGGGATAGGCACCGAGGATGCCCCCGTGCTTCGGGCACGGCGGGCGGCAAAAGCAGAACAAGCACTAAAACTAAAATAAAAATGGCAGATTTCATCTATCAGCAACCGTTTCCGATCCAGTCGGACAAGACCGAATACCGGCTTCTGACGAAGGACTACGTGAAGGTCGTCGAGTGCGACGGCCGTAAAATATTGAAGGTCGACCCCAAGGGTCTCGAACTGCTGGCCAAGGAGGCATACGCCGACGTGTCGTTCTATCTGCGCGCATCGCACTTGCAGAAACTCGCCGACATCCTCGAAGATCCCGAAGCCACCGACAACGACAAATTCGTCGCCTACACCATGCTGCTCAACCAGTGCGTCTCGGCCGAGGGCGAGCTGCCCACATGCCAGGACACCGGTACGGCGATCTGCATCGGTCACAAGGGCGAGGACGTATACACGGGTGCCGACGATGCCGAGTGCATCTCGCGCGGCGTATACGAGACCTACAAGGATCGCAATCTGCGCTACTCGCAGGTAGTGCCCTTTACCATGACCGACGAGAAAAATTCGGGCACAAACCTGCCCGCGCAGATCGACATCTACGGCGGTCATCCGGGCATGGAGTACGAGTTTCTGTTCATTACCAAGGGCGGCGGCTCGGCCAACAAGACCTTCCTCTATCAGCAGACCAAAGCCCTTCTGAACGAGGAGTCGCTCACGAAGTTCATCCGCGAGCACATTACCGATCTGGGTACGTCGGCATGTCCGCCCTACCACCTTGCGATCTGCATCGGCGGCACGTCGGCCGAGATGTGTCTGTCGACCGTCAAGAAGGCCTCGGCCGGATATCTCGACGAGCTGCCCACCTCGGGCAACGAGGGCGGCCGCTGCTTCCGCGATCTGGAATGGGAGGCCAAGGTACAGAAGATATGCCAGGAGATAGGTCTGGGCGCACAGTTCGGCGGCAAGTACTACGTGCACGACGTGCGTGTGATACGCGCTCCGCGCCATGCCGCATCGTGCCCCGTGGCTATCGGCGTCAGCTGCTCGGCCGACCGTAACATCAAGGCCAAGATCACGCCCGAGGGCATCTTCCTCGAAGCGTTGGAGAAGAACCCCGCACGATTCCTGCCCGCCGAGGCTCCGGCGATGAGCCCGGCCGTCGACATCGATCTGGACGAGGGTATGGACAAGGTGCGCGAGATACTTACCAAATATCCGATCAAGACGCGCCTCAACCTCAAAGGCACTCTGATCGTGGCGCGCGACATAGCCCACGCCCGCATCAAGCAGATGCTCGACGAGGGCAAGCCGATGCCCGAATACTTCAAGAAACACCCCGTCTACTATGCCGG
>OFFF01002298.1_pt1 | contig 10906 bp, 12 predicted proteins | sample 1521301 | NCBI WGS metagenome assembly OFFF01 (sample SAMEA3504101, study PRJEB24116) | mouse gut metagenome | biome: mouse gut; feature: mouse-associated habitat; material: faeces | place: Denmark | collected 2011
CGCCGCTGTGTTTGGCTTACAGCGGTTGCTGTTCACACGGCGTCGTGCAGCAGAGTGCACGACGCCTATTCATTCATATGTGCAAAAAAATCATTTACTTTCTTCTTGCTTTCTGTTATACTTGCCGTGTGAAAACTTATCGGACAGCGCCATTCTGGCAGTCCGGCACTTCTGGCATTTCGCCGTATTTCACAGTAGCTTTTACACTCTTTTACAAAAGAAAGGAGTCATACTCTATGTCTGAAAAACACGCAGCTGGCGGCAAGCTGTGGGATGAAATCCTCAAAGCGATTGTGGATGCCATGCCGGAGCAGCTCTTTCCGCTCTTCAAAGAAATTTATGGAAAAGACTATCCGAAAGGTACTTCCATCACCCTGCTCGCCACGGAATCCTCCACCTATCAGGAGAGCCCGGATACACCTCCCGGCTCCCGTTTGTCCGATATCACACTTTTAGTAAACGGTACGGACTATTATCATCTGGAATGCCAGATGCATAACGATCAGGATATAGTGATCCGCATGATCGCTTATGATCTGCACTTTGCGATGCAGTACACGACTTCCGCAGACGAGAAGCAGGGAGGTTTCGTCATGCATTTCCCCCGCTCTACGGTCATTTATCCGGAAAAGAACGGGAAACTTCCGGATTGTCTGCGCTGTCGCATTGTTTTTCCAGACGGCAGCGAACACATTTACCAGATTCCCACTGTCCGGATTCAGTCTTATTCCCTTCAGGAAATTCATGAAAAGCATCTGGATCTTTTTCTGCCTTATGTACTGCTCCGCCTGCGTCCCCGCATGAATCCGAGAAGAAAAAGCCGGCTTACCAAAAAGGAATTGACAGACTTTACTGCCCAGGTTATATTAATCTTAGAAGATGAATGGAAACAAGGTTATCTGACGGAACGCGAATTTGATGACTATATCAATCTTTTCCGTCGTGCAGCAGACAGAGTCTTAAAAAAACTACCGATTTTCGAAAGGAGGTAGACCTTATGACAAAACCGCTGATCGAACTGCCCAGCGTCCTCCAAAAGCGTCTTCGTACTGAGAACGACGCCCTGATCGCTGACCTTGCTGAAAAAAATAAGCAGCTCGCGGATAAGGATGCAGAGCTTGCGGATAAAGATGTGGAGCTTGCCAACAGGAATACTCTGCTTGCGGATAAAGATGCAGAGCTTGCCAACAAAAATGCAGAACTGGCCCGAATGAAAGAACTACTCGCGCAGTATCATATTCCTGCGGCAACATAATTCACCTCTCTGCAGGTATACCCAAGGGCGACCCATCACGGAATTGGCAGGATGCGCTGCCGTGAGCACCTGGTCAGGGAGCGGTTACTGTTCACGATGCCTTGCACCTTGCTGCAAGGCATCCGGCCAGTAAAATAGCGGTTGCGTGCATCCAGCCCTCGCGCGGTTCTAAACTGGTGATTGACATTCCACCATACCAATGTTACACTAAAAAAGCAAATAAAATATTCAGGGGAGCTTGTATCGGCAGGCTGAGAGGAAGTAATCAACTTCGACCCTTATACCTGATGCGGATAATGCCGCCGTAGGAAGTCACAGTTGATTTTTTTCGGAGATACCGTACCAGGTATCTCCTGTTTTTTTGCAGAAATATGTCACAAATGTGCTGCGATTTGCAGCAACACCAAAGTCAAAGGTATTGTTAGAATACTTACCAGCAACGGGAGGTAAAAAGATGCGGAAAGAACTGCTTGAAAATGTCAGAAACTCACACCCACTGATCCACAATATCACCAATTATGTGACTGTCAACGACTGCGCCAATATCCTGCTGGCCTGCGGGGGTTCGCCGATCATGGCGGACGACGTGGAGGAGGCGGAGGAGATCACATCCATCTGCGGAGGACTGAATATCAACATCGGCACCCTGAACCAGCGGACCATTCCTGCCATGCGAAAGGCCGGGATTCGGGCAAATGCACTGGGCCATCCGGTGGTGCTCGACCCGGTGGGAGCGGGCGCGTCGCGGCTTCGGACTGACACGGCCATGGATCTGCTGGAGCATGTAAGGTTCTCGGTCATCCGCGGAAATATTTCCGAGATCAGAACACTGGCATCCGGCACAGGCAGCACCAGAGGGGTGGATGCGGACATTGCGGATGCGGTTACGGAGGAAACTCTGTCCGAGGCGGCAGCATTTGCGAAAGAATTTTCCAGAAAAACAGGCGCGGTACTTGCAGTCACAGGGGCCATCGATATTGTGGCGGATGAAAAGACGGCCTTCTGTATCTTCAACGGGCACCCCATGATGAGCGGCATCACAGGCACCGGATGTCAGCTCTCCGCCATGACCGCGGCCTATGTCACCGCCAACAGAGAGTGCACGCTGGAAGCCGCAGCCGCAGCGGTCTGCGCAATGGGAATCTGCGGGGAAAAGGCATGGCAGCGCATGACAGAGGAGGACGGAAACGTCTCTTACCGGAATTATATCATTGATGCGGTCTGCCGTCTGACAGGCAGAGAACTGGAGCAGAAGGCCCGGTATAAAATCTTATGATGCGGTGTGAACAGCAACGTGCTGATTACAATTACAGGAGGCGAACATCATGAAATGCAGCAAGGAAACCATGCTGCTCTATGCAGTTACGGATCGTGCATGGACAGGAAAACAGTCCCTGGAAGAGCAGGCAGAAGCCGCGCTGAAAGGCGGCGTGACCTGCCTGCAGCTTCGGGAAAAAGAACTGGATGAGGAAGAATTTCTGAAAGAAGCCATAGAATTAAAGCGGCTCTGCGCAGCCTATCATGTCCCCTTTATTGTCAATGACAACGTGGAGATTGCCGTAAAATGCAAAGCGGACGGCATTCACGTAGGCCAGGAAGATATGGAAACGGGAAAAGTCCGTGCCCTGGCGGGGCCTGAGATGATGATCGGCGTCTCCGTCCAGACCCCGGAACAGGCCGCGGCGGCCCAGGAGGCGGGGGCAGACTATCTCGGGGTAGGGGCGGTATTCGGTACTGCTACAAAGCCGGATGCCATCGACGTATCCCTTGAAACTTTGAAAAAGATCTGCGAAACCGTATCCATCCCGGTTGTGGCCATCGGCGGCATCTCGAAGGCAAATATGCACCGGCTTTCCGGTTTGGGAGCGGACGGGGCGGCTCTGGTATCGGCTATATTTTCCGCAGGGGATATCGAACAGGAATGCAGGGAACTGCGGAGGCTGTCGGAACAGACCTTTTTGACTTCCCGGCAGTTCTGAAACGAAATAAAGCACAGACAGGAGAAAACGGATGAATACAGCATTATCAATCGCCGGAACCGACCCAACCGGAGGCGCCGGTATCCAGGCGGATTTGAAAACAATGACCTTAAACGGTGTATTTGCCATGAGTGTGGTCACTGCGCTGGTGGCGCAGAATACCACAGGCGTAACAGGAATCATGGAGGTGTCTCCGGAATTTCTGAAAAAACAGATCGACGCGGTATTTGAGGATATCCGCCCGGATGCGGTCAAGATCGGCATGGTATCCTCCTTCGGCCTGGTGGAAATCATTGCGGATCGGCTGAAAGCATATGAAGCAGAGCATATCGTACTGGACCCGGTCATGGTGTCCACCAGCGGTTCCAGGCTGATCAAGGAGGATGCGGTGGAGGCGCTGGAAAAATGGCTGATGCCTCTTGCGGAGGTGGTGACGCCCAATATCCCGGAGGCAGAGATTTTGTCCGGTATGACCATCCGCAATGAAAAGGAAATGGAAGAAGCCGCGAAAAAGATCAGCGGCACATACGGGTGCGCGGTGCTGTGCAAAGGCGGACACAATATCAATGATGCAAACGACCTGCTGTACGCGGACGGAAGCGGTACATGGATTTTGGGAGAACGCATCATAAACCCCAATACCCACGGAACAGGGTGCACCCTGTCCAGCGCCATTGCCTCGAATCTTGCAAAGGGGCAGGGCATGGAAGAATCGGTAAGGAACGCCAAACGTTACATTTCCGGGGCGCTTGCGGCCATGCTGGATCTGGGAGCAGGGAGAGGCCCCATGGACCATGCATATTACATTCACGGCCTAACCGGCCGTGAACTGTAACTCATGCATTCGACCTGCACAGCGAATTTGCGGCGAAACATTGAAAAAAGGCATATCTTGTGGTATGATGGCGGCATGTTTGGAATCGGATTCCAACTGTGCCGTCATTGCTTTTACAAAAAGAAAGGAATTTATATGAAATATATCAGACAATTTGGAATCATCCTGTCGGTGACCTGCGCAGGCGAGCTTTTGAAGTATCTCATTCCGCTTCCGATCCCGGCCAGTATATACGGACTTGTACTGTTGTTCGGCTTACTGTTTTTCAAGGTGATCAGGCTGGATCAGGTGAAGGATGCTGGCGAATTTTTGATCGAGATTATGCCGCTGATGTTCATTCCGCCGGCAGCAGGGCTTCTGGTTTCCTGGGAGCAGATGCGCGGGATGCTGGCTCCGCTGTGCGTGATCATTCCCGTTACCACATGCCTTGTCATGTTTGCAACCGGTAAAGTCACAGATTTTATGCTGAAACATAAGGAACCGTAGATACAAGGAAGGGAAATAAAAAATGAATGGATTTTTTCTGGAATCGGCAACACTGGGAGTCGTCATCAGCCTGGCAGGCTATTCGGTTGGAACGGCGGTAAAAAAGAAATGGAAGCTGCCCATCCTGAATCCCCTGCTGATCGCCATCGTGCTGGTGGTCGCATTTCTTGCCCTGTTCAAAATTGATTATGAAGCCTATAACAGCAGCGCAAAATATCTCAGCTACCTGCTCACCCCGGCCACTGTCAGCCTTGCAATCCCGCTGTACCAGCAGATCGAGCTTCTGAAAAAACACGGAGCGGCTATATGCATCGGCATACTATCCGGCGTACTGACAAGCCTGGTATCGGTCCTGGCACTGGCATTTATTTTCCGGCTGACCCACGAAGAATATGTGACGCTGCTGCCTAAGTCCATCACCACAGCCATTGGGATGGGCGTATCGGAGGAACTGGGCGGGTATGTGGTGATCACTACCGCCGTGATCATCATTACAGGCGTATTCGGAAATATGGCCGCGGAGACATTGTGCAGGGTTTTCGGAATCAAACATGCCATCTCCAAAGGTCTCGCCATCGGAACCGCATCCCACGCGGTAGGCACGGCGAAGGCCATGGAAATGGGAAAGATCGAAGGGGCCATGAGCAGCCTGGCGATCGTGGTCAGCGGGCTCTGCACCGTCGCAGGGGCGGCTGTGTTTGCCTCCTTTCTTTGATGGGCAGAATTTCATAAATGATCGGGAATGAATCAGCTTGACGGCAGGCCGTCAGAGTAACCTATTCCCGGTCAGCTTTCAGGAAGCTGCTCCGCCTTGTTCATCCGGTAAGTGATCAAAAACTCCTGGGGACTGACACCCACGTGTTCCCAGAAAATCTTGCAGAGGTAGTTCCGGTGGATTTTACAGGATTCCGCAATTCCCGCAATGGTAATATTATTTTGAAAATTCTGGGCAATATAGCTGAATGCCCATTCCAGATAATAGGTACTCATGCCGCTGCTGGAGGGTGTGGTTTTGGATGCGGATGAACGCATCAGGCAGTCTATGAACATGTACAGGTGCGACAGCAGGTTAAAAGGCATTTCCGTAGGATGGTGCGCGATATAAAGCATGGATTCCTTCAGCTTGGCGGAATAAATCTTTTCCGAGGAGCGGTACACCGGATTATTGATCGAAAGCCCGGAAAGCATGAGCGCTTCCTTCGCGTGCATTCCGTCAAATTCAATCCAGGTATATTCCCAGGGATGCTCTTTATCGGCGGTATAGGTGGTAATCTGCCCGGGCACAATGAGGAATCCCTGGTTGCTGCGGATATGATACGTATGGTCCGCGCCGTTCTCGTCCGTAGCCTGCAGAGTGCCGCAGCCTGAGATTACATAATGGAACAGATAATGGGAACGGATATGCGGCCCATAGGAAGACAGCGGGTCATTTTGCGCATATCCGAACTGGTAGATACACAGGTCGATAAAAGTCTGATTCTGATTCCGCCGACGATTCTGCCGTCGAACTGGAATATGGATTCATTTGCAAAAGTTACAGACCTTCTGCCCTTTGGAAAGCTGTATATCAATACGATCCTGGTGATCGTTGTCCGTGTAGTCTGCGCGGTGGCTTTCTGCTCCATGGCAGGATACGCATTTGCAAGTGGCCGCTGATCGTAAATACAGATATCAATGCCACCACATTGTCTGCCGGGCTTTCCAGCCTGAACGGACAGTTCAGCACCAACTATCCGGTGCTGATGGCAGGCTCCCTTCTGGCAATGCTGCCGATGGTCGTGCTGTACCTGATCTTCCAGAGACAGTTCATCGAAGGCGTGGCAATGACCGGAGGAAAATAAACGTTTCGCGGGCAAGGAGGAACGGGCTCATGAAAATAATTACAATACAGACAAAGCATACGGCCTATCAAATCGGCATCCATCCGCTTGGCTTTTTGCTGCATTTGTATTACGGCGCAAAAACAGAACAGAATATGAGTTATCTGCTTCAATACTATGGAATTGGGCGAGTATGGGGCGATGCAGCTTTACTTTAAGGCGGATGAAAATTCAGATTACTTAGGAACACACTCTATCTGATACATTCAGGCGGCGCCGGGAAATAGATGAATCTGACGATCAGTCTATTTCCCGGCAGATCTGCGGTTTTGGAAGATGTGGTTACAGATGAAATTCTTTGTACAGCTTTTCACGATATTTTTTATCGCTTGTTGCTTTGCGTATATCATCCATTCGATTTGCCTGTATCAATTGCTGAATTAACTGGCTGACCCGATTTTCACCTTCTTCTAACATCATTTTCCCTATTCTTGTCATACGTACCTCCTTTCTCAGCTGATTCAGATCAAACTCGTCTAAAAATTTTTCCGCCATTGCATATACCACCGCTTCCATTTTCTGCGTTTCTTTTGATGTTAATGATTTACACTGTTTGATTGTACAAAACGCAGCCCGGAAACGTTCCATCAGGCTGGATTGCCCATCCATCAAGGGTGTTAAAATCAAAGGGATAAGATCCGATTTCGTGACGTGACGGCCGCTTTTGATCTTTTTCTCAAGCTTTTCCAACACTTTATCCGCATTTTTGGACTTCATCGTAATGGGGCGTACTCTGTAGGTGTTGAGCCCCTCCCTGAATTTTGTCATCGGATGCCGGATGTTGCCTGAATATAACACATAGGTTGTTACGCTGACATCGTGGAGATAACTGGTCAGGGCTTCATATGTGCGGAAACGTTTCAAAGACTTTAGCCCTTCATTCGAACTTTGAAATTCAAAATGCAGCCATGAGCCGTCCTTCATTTCCAGGTTAAAATCCTCAAACAGCTTCTTTACTTCAAGATAAACCAATTCCGTAGGGGCAATCCGGATAACCTCCCCCTTGATCCCAAGATAAGGGAGCAGCTCGTCTGCAAAAAACTGCATGACAGTTTTCATTGCCGCATCCTCCGGCTGATGAGCCACATCTGCTGCCTGCTCCGAAGCGGCAGGCATTTCCATGTACTTGTTTTTATTTTTCTCCATGCACGTCCTTTCCGTAAACATAGAGGAGAAGCCTTGCGGAAAATCTGCTGCCAGTAGATTTTCCACGCCCTATGGAATCAATTTTCAGCATATTGTTGTCTTAACTATAGCAAAAAATGAACCGACAGACAATGATGTTTACCAATTTTTTTGAGTAATAATATTGCTGGCTAATGTTTGTACTTTGGCTGACTTTTCCATTGAAATACTCCCGAACTCTGGGAAGATCTACTTAGGAAATGGATCTTAAGATTATCTCGGGCAAGAAAACCCGATCAAGAATTGTGAAAGCTTCTCCCTGTGACCATGTCCCGTCTGTCATATTGAACATAGGCAATTCAATAAAATCAGTGTATATGCCGGAGCAGGAAATGTCAAGGAAAAAATTCTGCTGAATAGGAACATTTTTTTTTAATGGTATAGCCGGTTCATATCAGGTAAGGACGCGAAACAATCTTGACTTTTCACCTGCGCAGGTGTAGTATTACCTTATATCTTACAAATGTAGTACATAAAGGAAGAAGACAAGATGGATCATAAAAAGCGATACCGGCTCCCACTTGTGATGATGCTCACATTCCTCATAATAACCGGATGCAGCGCCTATTCCCGCAGCGCTCCGCAGGAATCCTCTCCTGCCCGGGAAACCCATGCTGCGGAAAATCAACAAAACGGACAAACCCGACAAAATCGACAAAACCAGCACCCCCAAAATAACCTTTCCCCCATTTCGTCCATCCTTTCCGAATCCTGCCGCGGCATTTTTGAGGAGGCGGTCAGGACGGATACCACAGACACCCTGGAAACGGCGGCCCGTCTGGTGGAACGGATCGGAGAGAGCGGTTATCCGGCGGTGGACTGCCAGAACCAGGTCAATATGGTCAATGGGGATCGGGCCGTGGATTTCTGCAGGCAGGCGAAGGCGGGAAAACAGGCGGAACTGACGATTTTTTCGGTTGAATACAGCGGAGGGCTGACCCAATACGATCTCCAGGCGGACGCAGGAGAGCTTTCGGTTACCCGGAGCTATTATCACTTCGAGGACGGAGAGCTGAAGCAGAAAAACACCTGCACCTATCCGGCAGATTTCTGGGAATACACGGAGGAAGGTTATCTTCTGTTTTGCGGCAGCTATTTCTCACAGGAGTATTATATCTATGCGGTAAACGACGTGACGGCATGCACCGCGCTGCGCGTGGAGCCGCTGGACGAAGAATACAGACAGATGAACCGGAAGTATATCCTGCCTGTAGGCTACGGCCTGAACAACCTGTTTCTTACGGATTGGAATGAACAGGACATAGGCCAACTGGATGTGTATGATTTGTTTGACAAGCTTTATCCCCTGGTGCGGGGGGAGACAGTCCCCTACAGGATGGACGAAAACCTGGGCGTGGGTGCGGTGTATCAGATTCCCGGGGAGGAATTTGAACAGGTGATACAGACGTATCTGTACATCGACCGGGAGACGCTTCGCTCGAAGGCGGTTTATTTTCCGGAGGAAGGCGTCTATGAATATAAGCCCAGGGGGCTTCACGAGGCAGAGTCCGCAGACGTGCCGTATCCGGAGGTGACAGGCTGCAGAAAAAATCCAGACGGAACGTTCGCCCTGACTGTCAATGCGGTCTATATGAGAAACAACACTTCCAAAGCATTTTCCCATGAGGTGGTCATCCGCCTGTTGGAAGGGGAAAGGTTTCAATATGTATCCAACCGGGTGATCCCGTCCCAGGATAACTTTGATCCTGTATGGCGCAGGGAACGGCTGACGAAAGAGCAGTGGGAGGAATTTTATGGAGAGAATTAAAAAACGACTTTCCGCAGGTTTTATGCTCTTGATGTTGACTGTGTCAGGCTGCAGCGCATCCACACAGGAAGAACCGAAAAACAGCGGCGGTTCCGGGAAATCTTCTGCGATGGAATCCGAAGCGGACGCAGACGCTGGCAGCCGGCAGGACGCGGACAAGGGGGACGACCTACCGATCTCCCAATCTGCAAAGGAGGAGGCGGAAGCGGACTGCAGAAAGGCCATGGAAACGATCCGCGCCATTTATGCAGAAGCAGACAAGGGCGATGCGCTCAACCCCATGCCGGATCGGGAAGTGATTTTTGAAATGTACGAAGCGCTGCAGGAGACAGGCTGGCCGGTGACTGCCTCGGGTTTTCATTATATTATGGGAAATGATGAGAAAATGGAAGCATTTCTGGAAAACTGCCTGGACGGAACAGAAGGTGAACTGACCCTCTACAGGATCAACGCAGGCGGAGGGCTCAACAGGAGTCATTTCCTGTTTGACGGCACGGACATGTATGTGACCGACACTGCAGCGGCATGGAACGCGGAGAACAGTCCCGTTATCTCAAACCACTCGCTCCACAGGATTAAAGAGTGGAAATATACGGAAAAAGGATGGTTTTCCTACGAATACTGTTTGCCGGAATTTCCGGAGGTGACTGAGATCGCCAACGGCAACAACCTGCTCCGGGTCAGACCCATGCCGGAAGAATATATAAAAATGGCTGAGACATACCTGCTCCCCATCGGCTATATGGGCAACAACCTGCTTCGGTCGAACTGGGACGGCGATCACCTGGAAGAGCTGGACTACAACGGACTCTACGAGTATTTATATGTTTTGAAAAATCAGGAAGCAATGGCAGAGGAAGCATATGCCGGCGGGATTCCCAAAGAAGAATTTGAAAATCTGATCACGGAATATCTGCCTGTAAGTGCAAAAGATCTGGCCGGGTATGCGGTATTTGATGCAGAGAAACAGACTTACGGGTGGGAACACTTAGGGCCGGTGACTTATGCGGCCAACCGGTTCAGCAGTTCGATCCCGGAGGTGCGGGAGATCAAAGAAAACCCGGATGGTACGCTGGAAGTCTCGATTGACGCGGTCTGCCAGGCGATGGGGGAAGACTGTGTGATCAGCCATATTCTGACCATGCGGATTCTGGAGGACGGAGGCGTCCGGTATCTGGGAAACCGGGTTCTCGGGGACGGACTGAAACAGATCACCGAATACCAGTACAGGCTGCCGAAGGACCAGAGGTAAGGAAACGCTGTGCTATGAGGAGGAGATGCTGCACTATGAGGAGGAAACGCGGATGCAGGAAAGCAGGTTATTCAAGATTGTGTATCATCTGCTTGACAGGGGACAGGCGACGGCCCCGGAACTGGCAGAAAAGTTTGAGGTATCGGTCAGAACCATTTACAGAGACATTGATGCCTTGAGCGGGGCAGGCATCCCCATTTATACGGAAACAGGCAGAAACGGCGGGATTCATTTGCTGAATGAGTTTGTTCTGGATAAAGCCATGC
>OFFF01002302.1_pt1 | contig 10883 bp, 11 predicted proteins | sample 1521301 | NCBI WGS metagenome assembly OFFF01 (sample SAMEA3504101, study PRJEB24116) | mouse gut metagenome | biome: mouse gut; feature: mouse-associated habitat; material: faeces | place: Denmark | collected 2011
AAAACGATATCTGGAATATCTGGCTGCCTGTAAAGCAGTGCCCAAAGACCTTGCAAAAGAAAAGGTTCAGGAAATGCTCCGGCTTGTGGGACTGGAGGGGGAGCAGAAACAGAAGATCAGGACCTTTTCCGGCGGCATGATCCGAAGGCTCGGAATCGCCCAGGCAATCTTAAATGAACCGGAGATCCTTATATTGGACGAACCCACCTCCGGGCTGGACCCCAAGGAGCGGATCCGGTTCCGCAATATCATTAGCGCTCTTTCCAAGGGAAGGATCGTGATCCTGTCCACTCATATCGTATCCGATGTAGAATTTATCGCGGACCAGGTCCTGCTCATGAAAGAAGGAAGCATCGTGGGGCAGGGGACTTCCCGGGAGGTGACTGACAGCGTCCGCGGGAAGGTATGGGAATACCTGGCGGAGCCGGAAGAGGCGGACCGGATGAACGGCACATTTGCGGTCAGCAATCTGAGAAATGAAGGCAGCAGGGTGTACCTCCGGATCGTTTCCGATACTTGTCCCTGCCAGGGCGCGGCTCCGGCAGATCCAGGATTGGAGGACGTATATTTGTATTATTTTGGGACAGAGAAATAGGGGGGGAAGGAAATGCGCAAAATATTTCAGGAAGAGTTTTATAAAATTGCGTCCAGAAAGATCGTCTGGTTCGGGCTGTTTTGCCTGCTGGCATTCGTAAGATACCAGTTGTGGATGATGCAGGACGAGTACGCTATGACCATCGGCGGGGAAACAATTTACGGAAAAGAGGCCATCGAAAAGGACCAGGAGCTGACGGCAAAGTATGCCGGCCCCCTGACAGAAGAAAAAGTCAGGGACATCTATGAGAAATATGGTTTTTATTATCTGAACAGGGACACAGGGGAGCAGAGGGGAAACTTCTGCAGCCGTTTCATCACGGAGCACATGACCAACAGTATGCAGTTGAAAGAACCGGCTCTGGAGGAGATTCAGTTTTATCAGGGAACTGACTGGGAAAACAATGCGGCGCCGCTGCTCAGAGGCGATCTTCGATTTGACTATGTATACGGATGGGACTACCTGGCAGAAACATACGGAATTTTGATGACCTACGGACTGGCCGTCATATTTATCATCGGCTTGTCCTCGGTGTTTTCCGAAGAATATTCTCTGAGAACAGCGGATATCCTTCTCACCACACGAAGGGGAAAAGGCGGCGGTATCTGGATGAAAACAGCGGCGGCCTTCGGATTTGCGCTGGCGGTATTTCTGGCCTCAACCATCTATGTGTGGGCAATTTATCTGAAAGTATTCGGGACGCAGGGGCTTTCTGCTTCTTCGGCCATGATCGGGTGGGGTAATCGTTGGGGTTACTGTCCGGATACAGTGGCTGGCTTCCTGCTGTACCAGTTCTGTCTGGGGTTTGCCGGGACGGTTCTGTTGACCGCTGTGGTTCTGGCGGCTTCCGCTTTCTGTAAAAATGCATTTCTGGCGGTGGTGCTGTCCTTGACGCTGTACTTTATACCAGTCGTATGGCTGAAGCTGATCGGCCCCATGCGGATCTTTGGGTATACGGTGACGAAAGTGGTCTCACATTTTATGGCGTCCATGCCGGTTTATCTGCCCATGACCTGGGACTTCGCATTCCCGGCAGAACAGGTCATGCTGCATCTGGCGATTGCGCTGGCGGTGGGAGTGGCCGGCGTGGGGCTGGGGTATTGGCGGTACCGGGGGTATCAGGGGTAAGCGGATGCGCTTACCCCTGATTGCGGAACGGCCGCATTATCTGCGGGCTGATATAATTCTTTTTTTCTTACGGGAATTTTGCGCTAAAAATGCGGCGCAGATGTATTGATACACATACTGCACCGCAATAGTACTTTAATAACGTTCCAAAAATTCTGTCATTGTGACAATTTCCGGCACATCCACATCCAAAACCAGAAAATCCTTATCTCCTGTTACAAAGGCATCCACTCCCTCCATGATTGCCGTTGCCAGTATCGGAGAATCTTTCGTATCCCGCATTTCCGGAAATTCATTTAAGTTAAGTGCTTTTGGCGTATAAACAAGTTCAAACGGCAGTTCAAGAAAAAAACGATCAAGAAATTCCAGTTTTGACGGGAATTTTCGGTCAGTTACCAGACGCAATTCTTCGATTACATAATCACATACTACAATCTGATGTCGTTCTGTTAGACATTTTGCAAGATATCTTGTCTGTGCTGAAGGAAAGAAAATCATGGAGATAAAAATATTCGTATCGAGCATCACCCGCAAGCTAATACCCCCTTATTTCTTTTCTGATTTCCTTCATGTAGTCCTGCATTGAGTCTTCTGTCAGAAATCCAGCTTTTTCCGCTTCACCGGCAAATGCCTCTTCGACTCTTTTAAAAGCCTGCATTGCAGAATTTTCAAAGTAAAACCTACCGTTTTCCTCAAAAATCACAATCTTATCTCCGGTTTTCAAATTCAATTTATTTCTTACCGAAATGGGAATGGTAATCTGGCCCTTGCTGGAGAGCTTTGCTATTTCCATACTTCATCATCCTTTCAAAAACTTGCTTTATATTTTTGATTTTCTTTATATTTGTATTATAGGCGATATAAGGTATATTATCAATCGTTTTTGTCAGGAGAGATGTAGATTTCTATTGTGAGTGTTACTGTTCAAACCCTTTGGGTGCTCCAGTAACTTGTGAGTCACAGGTTACGGCCTAATCTCTGACAACTCCGCCGTCCAGATTCATTGATTCCCCGCTGATATTTTTCGCGGCGTCCGATGCAAGGAAGCACACAAGCTCCGCCACATCTTTGGGCTGCTGGAACCGCTTTAACGGAATCCCGGATTCCATCATTGTGCGGGCTTCCTCTGCTGACATGCCGGTATTTGCGCTGATGTTCTGAATCACCTCTTCGATCATCGGCGTCGCAACAGAGCCTGGACAGACCGCATTGACGGTGATATCATATCCGCCCAGCTCCGCAGCCAGCGCGCGGGTCATTCCGATGACCGCCGCTTTGGAAGAACAATAGCCTGATGAATTGGCAAACCCATTTTTCCCTGCAATGGAAGCAATATTGATAATCCGCCCGGGCTTCTTATGGGTGATCAGACTTTTCACAACGGCCCTCGTACAGTAGAACGGCCCGTCTACATTTACAGCAAAAATTTTTTTCCAGACTTCCGTTTTAAAATCTGCCAGCGGAGATTCGATGGCAATTCCCGCGTTATTTACCAGAATATCAATACAGCCCGCAGTTTCCGCATATTCGGATACAACGGATTGTACCTGTTCCTCGCTGGAGACATCGCAGCTAACCGGGAAAAAGGTATCGGATTTCTCTTTCCAGTCCGGCGCTTTCAGATCCAAAGCAATTACTTTTGCGCCTTCACTTAAAAATTTTTCGGCGATTGCCCGGCCCGAGCCGCCGCCTGCACCTGTTACCATAACTACATGATTTTCAAATTGAAGCATTTATTTTACCTCCGTCCAGATTGAATGATGATTTGCACTGCTGTAGATCGCCTCGCATACGGCCGCATTTCGATAGCCGTCCTGAAAGGTCGGATAGGTGGGGGCGGCAGAGGGCGTTCCTGCGTCCATATCCCGATACACCTCCCGGAAGAATGCCGAGAACGTGTTTGGAAAACCTCCTGCAAAAGCGTTGGTTTCCTGCAATGTACCGCCAAATTTTTCGGCAGTGTACAGCTTATAAGGATCTTCCGAATCCCAGCGGATGGTCTGCCGGGTACCGGTGATCTCCATGGAAACATAATTGCTCCGTCCGTGGGTCACTTCGGATAAAAACAGATTGCCGATTGCGCCGCTGCCGAAACGCAGTGCGGCGATCACCGCGTCGTCTGAGTCCACACGGATTTTTTCCGAGCCTTCCTGCAAAATTTCGTACATCATTCCGTCTTTTACATAACGGTCGGGAGTAAATTTTCCATATGTAGCGCTGACGGATACGATCTCCTCACCTGTCAGAAACCGCACCAGGTCGATCCAGTGGGAGCCGATCTCTGTGGTCGCTCGCATGGGGCCTGCCAGAGCTTCCTGATACCTCCACATATAATCCGCAGGCAGTACATGAAATTCCTGCTCATAAGTACCATGGACAAGGCATAACCGTCCAAAATCCTCAGAAGATACCTTCTTTCGAAACGCATTGCATGCCTCATGGTATCTGACGTTAAAATTGACTGCAGTCACGATTTTCCGACTGAGGGCGAGTTCGTACAACTCTTTCGCTTCGGCGGCTGTCAGGCACAGCGGCTTTTCGCAGATCACATGTTTGCCGGCAAGGATCAGATCCTTTACCATCTGATAATGGAGGGTCGGCGGAGTACATACATGGACTGTCGTGATATCAGGATCAAGCGCCCGCTGAAAATCGGTGGATGCTTCCTCCACATCCCATTTTCTTTGAAAATCTTCTGTCTGTTCCGGTATGATTCCAACAACCAATGCAATTTTTTTTCCCATTCCTGTCAGTTCCTGGGCATGAGTATTCGCGATGTTGCCGGAACCGATAATTGCAATTCTCATAAATAAACTCCTTTCGTTTTTTTATCTGACTGTGAATAGTAACGTTTTTTGTGCATTTTGCATTACTGCCTTGCGTTCTGTTCGGTGAAATTATATAGTATAACTAAAAACGAAAAAAGGTCATTTGACATTTTTTGAAAAAAGGAGTCATGCTAATATGGACACAACAGATATGGATAATCGTTTTACAGAACAATGCGGCGGGGAAGAATTTCTGAGGAGAATTTCGAAGCGAATCTATGAGAATGCGTTGCCTGTGCATGTAAAGAAGGGAGGTATATTGATCCAAAAAGGAGAAAAGACACAGTATGCTTATTATGTAATAAGCGGGGCAATGTATGTACGGTCAGAATTTCTTGACGGGAATATATACCAGTTTTCGGTTTAAAAGAAAGGTTCCATTGTATCCGATATAGAAGTGCTCTCAGGTACCTTCATTAATGCTGCTACGCTTGTTGTGGCGGAAGATGTATCTGCTTTGAGGATTCCGGTCAAACTATTTGCAGAAGAACTGAAAACAAACATTGACTTTCTATATTATGTATCTTCCCAGATAGCGAGTAAAATGCACGCAAGCAGCTATGACCGGGGGCAGAATCTTTTTAAACGAGGAATACAGAAGACGGTGATCTATTTAATCAGCAGTTACGAAAAGGATGAAGATGAAAACGAGATTGTGAAGATTAAAAAGACCAGACCGGTGATCGCAAGCGAGATCGGCATCAGCGTGGAGACGCTCAACCGGGCAGTGAAGTTTTTAAAAAATCAGAATCAGATTACAATTATAAGGGGAAAGATCACAATCAATGAGACACAGTTTCAAGGGCTGATTGATTTTGCTGAAAAGGACGCATTGTACTGAGGTTATTTCTTCTGAGAACTATGGATTGCAAAGAGCAGAGAGGTGATTATTATGAAAAACAGGGCAATGAAGATGATGTGTATGTTGTTGGCAGCAGGGCTTCTGGCAGGATGCGCAGGAAAAGCAGGCGGGGAGGACAAAAAAGAGAAAAATGCAGGCGCCGCGGCGCAGTTCGGATTTATCACCGGTACAGGAGGACTCGGAGATAAAAATATGAACGATGCGTCCTATGAAGGAATAAAGGCGTTGGAGTCAGACAACGTGAAAATAAATGTAGTGGAGCCGGAGGAAAAATCAGACTACGAAAACATGCAGAGGCTGTTTGCAGATACCGGGGAGTATAACGGAATCTTTTGCATTTCTTTCGAACAGACGGACGCATTGTCGAAGGTTTCGGCAGAATTTCCGCAGCAGCGGTTCGTTTTGGTCGATTCGGAGGTCGAGGCGGATAATGTGACAAATGTATTATTCCGTCCGGAAGAAACAGGTTTCCAGCTGGGAGTCCTGGCGGGGCTGCTGGAAAAAGAAAATGCGCTGCCGCTGTTAAATGAAGAGCAGCGGATCGGATTTGTGGGCGGATCGGACAGCCCGATCATCAACCAGTTTGCAGCCGGCTACAAGGCAGGAATCTTGCTGGTGAATCCAGAAGCCGCTGTTGACATTGCCTATGTGGGGAGTTTTTCCGATCCGTCAAAAGCCACAGAGATAGCAAACGGATTATATGAAAACGGCTGCGATATTGTATTTGCCTGTGCAGGCGGTTCAGGGCTTGGCGTCTTTACATCCGCTGAAAAGATGAACGGGTATGCGTTCGGGATCGAGGTAAATCAAAATGACAATGCACCGGATCATATCATTGCTTCCGGCCTACGCCTTTGGAACGCAGTCATGAGCGACGTCGGCAAAAAACTGATCGCAGGCGAGCTGGAAAGCGGAACGCTGACCTACGGCCTTGCGGAAGAAACACTGGAGATCGGATACGAAGGAAGCAATGTAGAAGTAAGCGATTCACTGAAAGCGGAAGTGGATACTTATATGGAAAAGGTGGTTTCAGAAGAGTATAAACTCCCGGCAAATTTGGATGACGTGGAGCAATTTTTAGAAGAACACAAATAGCAGAGGCAGCAGAAAGGGGAACGCGGGATGGTGCATTTGCTTGAAACAAAAAAGCTGACAAAGGTCTTTGGCGATTTTACAGCAAATAAGGACGTGGATTTCTGGTGCGATGAAGGAAAGGTGACTTCTCTGCTGGGAGAAAACGGCGCCGGGAAAACAACTTTGATGAATACCATTTACGGCTTATACCAGCCGGATGGCGGCGAAATAGTATTTGACGGAAAAGCGGTGCATTTTAAAAGCCCGCGCGACGCGATTGCGTGTGAGATCCAGATGGTGCATCAGCATTTTATGCTGATCGACGAGTTTACTGTGGCGGAAAACGTAGTGATGGGAAATGAACCTGTCAAAAGGGGTTTGTTTCATACAAAGGAAGCGCGCAGGAGGGTTCTGGAAATTTCGGACGCATACCACTTTGGGATTGATCCGGCCCTGCGGGTTTCTGACCTGTCCGTAGGTGAAAAACAGAAGGTGGAGATTATCAAGGCTTTGTACCATGGGGCAAGATTATTGATCCTGGATGAACCGACCGCTGTTTTGACGCCCCAGGAAACGGAAGGTCTGTTCCAGGTGATACGCAGGCTGAAATCGTCCGGAAAATCAATCATCATCATTACTCACAAGCTGCATGAGACAATGGAGATCGCGGATGAAATATTCGTACTGCGGCATGGAGTCATGGGCGGACATGTAAAAAAAGAAGAAACAGATCCCTATAAACTGACCTGTATGATGGTGGACCATCAGCCCAGAGAATTTAAGAAAGAGACGCTGATGCCCGGTGAGACGGCGCTGCATATAGAGGAACTGGACTATGTAAGGGAAGACGGGTCTAAGGCATTGGATTGCCTGAGCCTGGACGTGCACAGCAGGGAGATCTACGGCATTGCAGGAATCGAAGGAAACGGACAGCTGGAGCTTCTGGAAGTGATCAGCGGGATATTAAAAGGGTGGACGGGACAGCTTGAGGTGCTTGGAGAAGATATATCCGGCAGGACGACCAGGCAGATTGTGGAATCCGGAGCGGCATTTATCCATTCAGACCGGATGGAGCGGGGGCTGCTGCTGGGACAGGACGCCGCCATGAATGCAGCTCTGGGGAATCAGTACAGTGATCTCGTAACGTCGAAGCATAAAATCGACTACAAAAAGATTGACAGGATGCTGGAAGAGATTTTTGAAAAATATCAGGTTTCGCCGCGGAACAAAGCCCTTCCGCTGAAAAATTTTTCCGGGGGTAACCAGCAGAAAATGATCATCGGCCGGGAATTTTATCGAAATCCAAGACTGGCGGGCATTGCGCACCCGACCCGCGGAGTAGATATCGGCGTATGCGAGATCATCCATGAAAGTATTCTGGAGCTGAAGAGACAGGGGGCGGCCATCCTTCTGATCACAGCCGATTTTGATGAATTATTCCGGCTGAGTGACCGAATCGGTGTGATATACGAGGGACATATGGTGACGGAAGATATTGCTGAAGCATTTACCCCGACAAAATTAGGTTTCTATATGGGAGGTGGGAGAGAAAATGAGGATTAAAAGAACGTTGGGAAAACTGTCGATCCCCCTTCTTTCCATACTGATCGCAATGCTTGCGGGGAGCGCAGTCATCCTTGTATGCGGCTATTCGCCCGGAGCGGCATATTCCTCGCTGCTGCGGGGAGCCTTTGGATCGTTCCGCTCATGTATGGGGACATTTGAGAAATGTGTTCCGCTGATTTTCTGCGGCCTGGCGGCTATGGCCGCGTTTAAGAGCGGAATTTTCAACATCGGGCTGGAGGGACAGGTTGTGGTCGGGGCGATCGCATATATCCTGACAGGATTGAAGATTCAGTTTCTTCCGCTGCCGCTCCATGTACTGGTGTGCAGCATATTCGCAATGCTTGCCGGCGGACTTTGGGCTATGATCGCAGGCGCAATGAAGGTTTACTGCAGGGCAAACGAGGTGGTTTCGACGATTATGCTGAACTATATTGCGTTAAATCTGGCGGAATATTTGTTTTCCGGTCCGTTTATGGCAGAGGGGACCATTCCCCAGAGCGAAGCGCTGGAAACGTCAAAATTGCTTCCGCCGGTCTGGGAGGGCTCGAAGATCACCTGGGCCTTTGTAATCGCATGCTCTATGATCCTGTTTATGGGGATATTCTACAGGTATACGGTGACCGGATACAATATGATTGCGGCCGGAGACAACTATAAGGCGGCAGAGGCCGGGGGAATCCGCATGAACCAGACGCGTCTGCTGTCCATGGCGATGTCGGGCGGTATAGCCGGAATTGCCGGAGGGCTTTTGGTGGCGGCGACTTATGGCCGATATGTGATCGGAATGTCCTCAGGGTATGGGTTTGACGGAATGGCCATTGCCGTACTTGGACAAAATTCAGCGGCCGGAGTATTTTTATCCAGCATTCTTTTTGGAGGACTCAGGACAGGAAGCCTTTCTATGGCAATGTTTGAAGGGATTCCCTCGGAACTGGTTTCGATCCTTCAGGGACTGATCATATTAACAGTCTCGGCTCCGCTACTTATAAAATCATTCAGGATCAAAAGCAGGGGGAAAAAGCAATGAATACAATTTTAAATATAATTGCATCGTCTATCCGTATGTCCATTCCTCTTGGTTACGCATCCATAGCCGGGGCAATCTCGGAATTTTCAGGCATTGTGGCATTGGGCCTGGAAGGTTTTATGACGATTGGAGCGTTTTCGGGAGTGCTGGGCGCATATTACTTCGGCAATGCCTGGATCGGTGTTCTGACAGCCGCGGCGGTGGGCGCGTTATATGCGCTGATATTCGGCGTGTTTTGTATAAAATACCAGTCCAACCAGGTGGTGGCCGGCGTGGGAATGAATATCATTGCTGAAGGTCTGGTTTCCGTTTTGATGATCGGTATTTTTGGAAGCAAAGGAAAATCTGAGATGGTGGATTCCCTTTCTGTCATCCATATTCCGGTCATCAAAGACATCCCGGTACTGAATGTACTGCTGTCCGGTTATTCCGGTCTGGCCTATCTCCTTGCGGCTGTGGCAGTCCTGTCCTGGGTGGTGATATATAAGATGCCCGTCGGAATCCGCCTTCGGGCGACGGGAATCAATGACAAGGTGGTTGACAGTCTGGGGCTGCGGTCCAACCTTATAAAATATATATCTGTTATGGTCTGCGGAGCCTTATCCGCGCTGGGCGGAGTGTTTCTGTCATTGAGCCAGCTGAATTTTTACAGCAAAGATATGGTGGCTGGAAGGGGATATATCGCATTGGCAATCTTTGTGTTTGCAAAGAAGAATCCTATGTACTGCGTGTGGATTTCTGTTTTATTCGGACTGACAGAAACGATACAGCTGCGGATGCAGGCATTTCCGATCCCGACACAATTCTTATCTATGATACCGTACTTATGTACGCTGCTCATGCTGCTTTTTGCGGCAAAAAATTTCAAAATTCGGAGGAAGGAACATGTTTAATATCACGGAAATGAAACCCTGTATTCAGAAAATTATCTCATTTGGGCCGGACATAGGGCTGATTCTGGGAAGCGGACTGGGGGCATATGGAGAAAAGCTGGAAAACGCGGAATATATCGAATACAAGAACATACCGGGTTTCCCGGTCTCCCACGTGGAAGGGCATAAAAACAGGTTTATAATTGGTACATTGTACGGGAAAAAGGTGATTGCCATGCAGGGAAGGTTTCATTATTATGAGGGGATAGAGCCGCACCTTCTTGCCCTGCCGGTGCGTATTATGAAAATGGCAGGCGTCCGGACGGTGATACTGACAAATGCGGCGGGCGGTCTGAATCCGGATTTTGTGCCGGGAGACTTAATGGTGATTACAGATCATATAAACCTGTCCGGAATCAATCCCTTGATCGGCGGGAATGAAGACGCCTTTGGGCCCCGTTTTCCGGATATGACGAAAGCGTATCATCCGGAATACTGTGAGAAAATTATAAAAGAAGCAGAAGAAATGGGCATCCGGCTCAGACAGGGAATTTACGTGATGAATACAGGTCCGTCCTATGAGACGCCGGCAGAGATCAGGATGATGCGGCTGCTGGGCGGGGATGCGGTGGGAATGTCCACGGTTCCCGAGGTTGTGGCGGCAAGGCACTGCGGTATCCATGTGATTGGTATCTCCTGCATCACCAATATGGCGCCGGGGATTCTGGATCAGCCTCTGTGCCATGATGAAGTGATAGAAACCGCGGAAAAAGTAAAGCATAAGTTTGAATGTATATTGGACAGGATCATCGGAAACATATTGTAAAATCAGCACAGAGCCTGCGGACGCTCACACAGCTGTCCACAGGCTTTCCCCATGTTCCCGAAGCCACTTCTGCTCCTTCTTATACTCCGGCAGTACGGACTCCAC
>OFFF01002307.1_pt1 | contig 10862 bp, 7 predicted proteins | sample 1521301 | NCBI WGS metagenome assembly OFFF01 (sample SAMEA3504101, study PRJEB24116) | mouse gut metagenome | biome: mouse gut; feature: mouse-associated habitat; material: faeces | place: Denmark | collected 2011
AAAAAATAAATTATATAAATATTAATTAATCAAAAAATATGTTTTAAAAAATAAGGAATAGCGCATTGGCTTATAAATAAAAGTATGATAATGTCATATTTGTGAAAGCGCTTTCATAAAGGACATATAAGACGGAATTTTCAATCCCAAGTTTGTGTCTGTGCGGCATCCGCAAACCTGGCTGTCTGAAAAGTTTCCGCAAAGCAGAGTTATCCTGATGGACTTAGAGCACAAAAGCCGCGCAGAAATGGGGTGGAAATGGATACATATATCGGTATCGACTATGGGGGAACGAAACTTTTAATCGGGGAAGTGGATGGGGAAGGAAGGCTGTTATCCGGCATGCGTTTTGAGACGGGAAAGAAAAGTCAGGGAGAAATTGTGAAGCACCTGCTGGAATGCCTGGAAATTTTTAAAGAAAAAACTTCCCTGGAAGGCCGGCTGGCTGGAGCCGGGATAGGGATTATAGGAATCAGCGATTGCAGGAGAGGGATTTGGCGTTCCATGAACCATGAACCGGGGGAGGATATCCCGTTGGCATCCATGGTCTCGGAGATATTAGGCGTTCCGGCGGCTATAGACAATGATGTGAGAAGCGGGGTTACGGCGGAACTTCTGTGGGGCGCGGGCAAATTCAGCAGGGATTTTATTTATCTGAGCGTGGGAACAGGGCTGGCTGCGGGCATAGTAGCGGATGGCAGGATTATAAGGGGAGCCAATCAAAATGCGGGTGAAATCGGGCATATTACCGTGAAAAGCAGCGGGGATGGAATCTGCCCCTGCAAAAGGCCGGGATGTGCGGAACTGACAGCTTCCGGCTCCGGAATCTCCAGGAATATGAAAAACCGGATGGGAGAGTGTTCCACAAGACTTTCCATGCCGAAGGAAGATGAACCGGTGGATGTAAGAGAAGTCTTTGAACTGGCAAGGCAGGGGAACTGCCTGTGTAAAAAGGCAGCGGAAGAGGCGGCGATGGTGCTTTCGGAAGTAATTGAGAATCTGGTGCGCACCACAGATCCGGATACGGTGGTGATGGGCGGAGGGGTTATGCAGGATACGTGGTTTTTGGAGCAGGTAAAATGCAGGCTTCATCCCTCCACGGTGCGGGGAGTGAAAAACGGCATACGGCTTTCGGATTTGAAGCCGGCCCAGATAGGTGTGATAGGAGCAGCGGCGGTTGGGAAGCTTTATGTGCAAAATGCAGCGCAGAAATGGAGTAAAGATTGAAAATTGAAAATTTTCAATCCCAAGTTTGTGTCTGCGCGGCATCCACAAACTTGACAGGCGCTGAAATACAGCGCAGAAATGGAGTAAAAGATGAAAATAACAGTGATGGAGAATGAAAAAAAATTTGATGAGGCAGCGGCATGGAGAATTATAGGGCAGATGTTGAAAAAACCAAATTCTGTCATCGGTTTTTCCACAGGGCAGACGACAGGGAATATGCATGCCATAGTGAGTGAGATTTACCGGATGCATCCCTTTGACACATCGAAGGTGACGGTTTTTAATGTGGATGAATTGGCAGGACTTCCCAGAAGCTATGAGGGCAGTTGTTATGCTATGATTAAGAGGCAGATCTGTATTCCGTTGGAAATCCCGGAGGAACGTTTTATCATGCCGAGAACGATGGATATCGATTATGGAAAAGAATGCATCTGGTTTGAGGAGGAATTAAGAAAGAGAGGTGGAGCGGACTTGCAAATGCTGGGTATTGGATGGAACGGCCATATAGGCATCAATCAGCCAGGGACCCCTTTCGGCAGCGATACACAGCTGTGCCGTATGGATGAAAGGTTTGAAGCAAAGGTGAGAAGCGAAGTGGAGGTTCCGGAATCCTGTGAACTGGGAGGGCTGACTTTGGGGATTAAGACCATTATGCATACAAAGAAAATCGTGCTGATTGCAAAAGGAAAGGAAAAAGCGCAGATTATCCAAAAGGCGCTGCAAGGCCCAGTGACGGAAGAAATCCCGGCTTCGGTTCTTCAGCTGCATCCCGATTGCGAAGTGCTGTTAGATGCCGATGCCGCATCGCTGCTTTAGAGCAGAACTCCCGCGGGAATAAAGAAGGATATAGGTGAATGCGATGAGAAAGGATTTTCATAAAGAATTAATCAAAAGCGGCTGGCTGCACCGTCCTCTTCCTGTAAAATGGGAGGACAGCATGGATGCGGAAAGGAAATCCAGGAAAGTAACGGCCAGGAAAAAACTGTGGCCAAAGGATGAAGGAGAGTCCTTCGTGTGCACGGCACAGGGGGAATGCCGCATTGGCTTCTGTACATGGTATGAGAACGGCGTGCCCAAAGAAGGGGGATGCCTGGTAATGGAGGGGGAATTAAGACAGGATTTCTGGCCGGAAGGGATGCCCCAGGATGGTGACTGTGCTTATTACGGAAATCTTAGTGTTGTGCTGCCGCTGGAGGGCGAAGACTGGTTGGGATATAACCGGCTCCGTTTCCAAGTGCGCCCTTTTTGCAGAGGGCTGCATACCATAAGCCTGTCCGCATGGGTGAAAAATGAAGGCGCCGAAAGAGTGCCGGATGCTTTTGGCAGGACGGGCCAGCATATGATGAATTTGGAAAATGATGTGTGGAACGACTGCATTTGGGAATTTTCTTCCATGGCGAGGGAATGTATTTCCCAATTGGAGTTTAGGTATCGCTTAAGCGGAAGCGATACCGGATTTGGCGAAAAAGCCGTTTTCCAAATCAGAGACATCTGCCTGGAAAAGACGGAAGAAGAAAAATATCAGGGATGGGAGCCGGAAAAGGGGAGCATTTGCTTGGATTCTTGCGGGTACTTTCCGGGGGAGCAAAAAAGAGCGGTTACAGATAGGACGAAAGGCGGTTTCCTTGTGGTAAAAGCGGATACGGAGGAAGCTGTTTTGGAAGGGGAGATAGAAACGGAAGAATTTTTGGGGTCATCTTATGGTATCCTGGATTTTTCCAAGCTGCAGGAAACCGGGAACTACCGGCTTAGGATCAAAAGGGAGAAGGAGGGCATCGGCGTCGGAACGGAAGATGAGAAGCCGGGCAGTGGCGGCCATGAAATAAAAGGGGGAAAACGGGAGAACGATGATTATGCAATGGAAGGGGAAGGGATGAAGGATGGCGGCCATGAATGGAAAGAGGCGGAAACGCAGGAATTTCAGATTGGCAATGACTGGGCGGAGGAGATGCTGTGGAAGGGGATGAACTTCCTGTTTTGCCAAAGGTGCGGCCATCCTGTTCCTGGAAAGCACGGCCGCTGCCATACGGATTGCTATGGAATACATGGAGAAGAACGGGTATCCTATGCCGGGGGATGGCACGATGCGGGGGATATGTCCCAGCAAACGGTGCAGAGCGCGGAAATAACGGAAACTCTGTTTTTGACAGCAATGCGTCATAAAGATGATACGGCTTTCTATGAACGGTGTATGGAAGAGGCATGCTGGGGGCTGTCTTTCCTGTTGGGGACCAGGTTCGGTGACGGATACCGGGCTACCAGCCTGGGGCTGATACGATGGACCGATTTAAAGGAGGGAAACCATGACGATGCATCCAATGTCCGGGTTTTCAATCACGGGATAGATAATTTGATTTGCGCCTGCGGGGAAGCGGTGGCGGCTAAGGCGTTGCGGGAATACGACAGGGAAAGCGGCTGGGCGGCCCTGGAGGCGGCGAAGGAAGATTACGGGTTCGGTCTTGGAAGGTTTTTGGAATATGGGTTTGAAGTGCCCGTCATGTGGGAGCATACTTATGGCTCTTCCTCTTCCCTGTGTTATGCCGTCATAAGTAAATGCGCCGGGCTGCTGTACGAAATGACGGGGGAAGAAAAGTACAGGGAAGATGTATGCCGATGGACAACGAAGCTTCTGGAATGCCAGGAAACAGGAGGGCAGCTGGGGGGATATTTCTACCGGGATGAAACGAAGGGGCACATCGTGCACTTCAATCATCAGGCCAGGGAAGGGTATTTTGCGGACAGCCTGATTGGGGCATGCCGCCTGTGCGGGAGTGAGGAAAAGCGGGGAGAGTTCCTGGAAGGGCTGGAACGGTATGGGGATTATTTTGAGGCTTTGATAGAACATGCTTCCCCGTACGGGATGATGCCGGCAGGAGTATATGCAAAAAGGGAAGCGGAACAGGAAGAGGTTTTCCGGCGGATGCACCTGTTGTCCGATTATGCCGCATGCAAAGCGGATTACGTGGAACAGGTGAAAAAAGGGAAAAAGGTGGGAGCGGATTTGTATCTGCGCCAATTCCCTGTCTGGTTCTCTTTCAGAGGAAATACCAATGTACAGCTTTCCATGGCGCAGGCGGCCCTTCGGGTAGGAAAATATCTGAACCGGCCCTCCCTGGTGCAGGCTGCTGCGGAGCAGATTCACTGGCTGAATGGGAAAAACCCTTTCAGGCAGTCTCTGGTGACGGGCAACGGGAAAAGGTATGATTTCTTCTATGCTGTGTTTCCCGGAACATGTGTGGGGCAGATTCCGGTAGGAATTCAAACTAAAAAAAATGAAGATTTTCCCTATTGGACGGCTGGAAATCAGGCAACTCATAGGGAAGTATGGACAACATGCACTATAAAAATGATGGATATTTGCGCAGAATTGTTGGATTATTAGAGTAAAATAACGAAAAATATATGGTGAGGAGGTGAAAAAAGAAAAAAAGTGTGGAAGTATTTGCCTGCTTCAAAATTTTTTTTGGTTTTATTTTGATAAAAACGCTTGCAATCTAACAAAAAGTATGATAATATTGCAAATACAAGAAAGAAATATAGATATCTACTGACAAAAAGTAAGACAAGGAGGAAAAAGATGAAAAGAAAGTTAGTTGCAGGGCTTTTAGCAGTAGTATTGACTTTGGGAACATTGACCGGGTGCGGCAGTTCTGAGGGGACAAAAGGTGAGACGGCGCCGGCAGCAGAAGGCAGTGCAGATGCTGCAGAGGCGGAAACCGCAGATACCGCTGAGGCGGAGAACGCGGAGAGTGCTTCCGGGGAAAGGGAAAAAGTAGTATTTTGGTATTCCCATACGAATGAAGAAGGAAAAGCCTTCGAAGAAACAATCAAAGCTTTTAACGAGAGCCAGGATAAATACGAAGTAGAAGGCTTAAGCGTGATGGATAAACAGAAAATCATCGTAGCATTGGCCGGGAGCGAGGCACCCGATGTGGTGGAGGTATCCAACCAAGATATTATTGCATATGCGAATTCCGGGCTGGTAGAGTCGATCAGCGATATGGCTGAAGCGGACGGATATGATTTGGGCAGCATTTATGCGGCGCAGGCATTAGACTCCAATGCTGTCGGCGATGTGGTGTACGGTGTTCCGTTTGCATCCCAGATTATACAGATGTTCTATAATAAGGACATTTTGGAAGAAATCGGATATTCGGAACCGCCTAAGACAATGGAAGAACTGTATGAAATGGCAGAAAAAGCTACTGAAGTGGATGCGGATGGAAATATTACCCGCCTCGGATATCCTTTGTTCCCGCTGGCAAGCGCAAGACAGGAATTGATTTATGCTTTCGGCGGAAGATGGTGGTCGGAAGACGGGCAGACTTTAACCCCGGATGATCCGCTGATTCTGGACAGCTTGAATATGAATATGAAATTCCGTGAAAAATACGGCGTGGAAAAGGTACAGGCTTTTGTGGCTTCTGCCAATACAAACCGTTATACCGAAAACGATATGTTCTTTGCCGGAAAGCAGCTGTTCCGTTTCGATGGCCCGTGGCTGGCCACTATGGCTGCTGACTGGGGTCCGGATGTAAACTATGGCGTAGCGTTGATGCCGGGTACGGAAGCAAATCCCGATTTGCTCGGTTCCAGCCGTTATGAGACAAACAGCCTTGGCATCCCGGTAGTGGCAAATAATAAAGCCGGCGCATGGGAATTTGCAAAATTCTTTACTAACTCCGAGGCGACAAAGGAAACTCTGATGGCAATTGGGAATCTTCCTACCACTTTGGAACTGTATGAGGACCCGGACATCCTGGGAATGCCTAATTTTGAAGTGTTCGTAGAAGCCTTAAAGACGGAAAACGGCGTTCAGTATCCGAAGATTGCTGATTTGGCAAAATATACGTCCTTGATTGAAGAGTATCTGGATTATGTATACAATGGCATAAAGACCCCGGAAGAGGCGATGAGCGAACTGGCCGAGCAGGCGAAGATACTCCAGTAAACATATTTAGAAAACAACAATACTTACGGTAATTAGTAACTGATTATGCGGGGGCTGTTGTAAAATGGCGAATTCAAACAATATATGGCATAGAGCTTTGTATGGCCGTCGACATTGTAGAATTGCTGAATTTTGCAGCAGCCCCTTTTAGCTGTACCCAGGAGGTTTCAGATGAAGAAAAAAGTAGGGCAAAATAAGAAGCAATATAGCCGCCGGGACAATATAAACGGTTTTCTGTTCGCATTGCCTTGGATTATCGGCTTCGCATGCTTTAGTATCATTCCGCTGCTCACATCCCTTTATTACAGCTTTACGGAATTTAACCCGGTAAAAGACCCGGTGTGGGTAGGACTTGACAATTTTAAATATATCTTTAAAGATCCGTTGGTTTTTAAAAGTTTGAAAAATACTTTATTTATGGCATTCGTTTCTACGCCGGTGAACCTTTTTATTGCTTTGCTGTTAGCTACGCTGTTAAACAGAAGCTTTAAAGGCAGAGGCGTGGCAAGGACCATTTTCTTTATGCCATCCATTATCCCCATGATTGCTGCAACGATGGTTTGGATTTGGATGTTTGACCCGACATACGGATATATCAATAGGGTTTTGGGGATGTTTGGAATTCATGGACCTTCCTGGCTGATGAATCCGGCTTATACGAAATGGGCTCTGGTGCTGATGGGAACCTGGTGCACGGGAACTACCATGCTGATTTGCCTGGCTGCCTTGCAGGATGTGCCAAGAAGCTACTACGAGGCGGCGGAAATCGATGGGGCAAATGCGGTGCAGAGATTTTTCAGCATTACCCTTCCCTGTGTGGCTCCGGTGCTCGTTTATCAGGCCATACTCAATATTATCAATTCCTTCCAGTATTTTACACAGGTATACGTTATCATCAATGCCAGCAGCGGGGCGGGATCGAGCAATGCGGGGGGAGGCCCTGCCAATTCCATTTTGATGTATCCCCTGTATTTGTTTAACACCGCATTTTCTTATATGAAGATGGGGAGGGCTTCGGCAATGGCATGGATTTTGTTTGTTGTTGTCAGCATTATGACCTTTGTCATGATTAAAGTAACCAGGAAGGTTTCTGAAAATGGAGCAGGAGACGAATAAAAAGGCCAAAACAATGTGCCATAAAATGCCTGAGATACGGCATTTCTCATCCAGATTAGGAGATTAGTATGAAAAAAACAAGTGGATATTATAAGAAGGAAATGCATTTTTTTACTAGAAAAAATATAAAGAAAATTCCAGTGACAGCCTTGATGCTTATATTATGCGTAATCTTTTTGTCGCCGTTTCTTGTTATGCTGACAACTTCTTTAAAGACGAATGCAGACGCATTTCAGCTGCCTGTGAAATTATGGCCGAGAAAGGTAATCTGGGATAATTATCCGGAAGCGATGGAGCAGATACCGTTTCTTTTGTACTTTAGAAATACGATTATCATTACTCTTTTTTCCGTGGCGGGGCAGCTTTTGTCCACTCCGCTTATTGCCTATTCCCTGGCAAAAATCAAGTGGAGGGGCGCAACTCTGATTTCCAGCCTTATAATGGGAACGATGATGATTCCTTATACCGTAACGATGATTCCGCTATATCGGATATGGAATAATATGGGGCTGACCAATACATATTTGCCGTTGATCGTGCCTATGTTCTGTGGTAGCCCGTTTTACATTATCATCATGAGGCAGTTTTTTACAGGGCTTCCCAATTCCCTGATGGAAGCGGCGAAAATTGACGGGGCCAGCGAATTCAGGCGCTATGTCAGCCTGGCGCTGCCTTTATCCAAACCGGCCCTAACAACCGTAGGCATCCAGTCTTTTATCGCTGCGTGGTCCGACTATCTGGCGCCGTTGATTTATATCAATAAGACGGAAAAACTGACGCTGTCCTTGGGGCTGCAGCAGTTTTTAGGAACCTTTTCCACAGACTGGACGCATTTGATGGCGGCGGCAACTTTGTTTGTAATACCGGTTATTATTTTCTTCCTTATTTTCCAGAAAAACTTCGTGGAAGGGATTTCCACATCTGGATTAAAGGCTTAGAATGAGACGTAAGGGAATCTGACTAAATTGACTTTAGGTGAAAGAAAGCGCAGGAATGATGAGGGATATTAAAAACAGAATAGATTTAAATGGAATATGGGATTTGAACTCCCCCGGCTGGGATAAGCCCATAAAGGCGCATGTGCCGGGCAGCGTCCTGGCGGAAATGCTGGAAAATGGCATGGCACAGGAACCTTACTGGAGGACGAATGAGTATCAGGTGAGGGAGCTTTTCCGGGAGGATTATAGCTATAAGCGCAGTTTTACGGTTCCGGAAGAGGTTTTGGAAGCGGATGAACTTTGCCTGGTGTTTGAGGGGATAGATACGATAGGCGATATTTATTTGAACGGAGAACTGCTGGGAAAGGTAAAGGATATGCACAGAACCTGGCGCTTTGACATCAAAGGACAGGTGCGGGAAAAGAATGATTTGGAGGTTTATCTGCACGCCCCCATAACTTACATAGAGGAAAAGGCGGAAGGCAGCGATATCACCTATTCTTCTACCGGTTCCATGCTGGGGAATGGGGCATTGCGGAAAGCCCATTATATGTTCGGCTGGGATTGGGGGCCTCAGATTCCGGATGGGGGAATCTGGAGAAGCGTGTATGTGGAATACGCCAAAGGGGCGAAACTGGGGGATGTACATATCCGTCAGCATCACAAGGAGAAGAGCGTTGTGGTGGAAGCGGTGTGCCCGGTTCATCTTTTTGGAAATGGGGATGTACAGATAAGGGTGCGTATGAGCCCGCCGGAAGGCAGGGGGGATAGGCATCCGGCAGCAGGAGCGGACGGCAGCAAAGTATGCGGGTGTCCGACACCGGGGGAAGCCGGCAGCAAAGTATATGAGTGCCTGATACCGGGGGACGCAGATAGTAAAGTATGCCTGGAAATAGAGGAGCCTGCCCTTTGGTGGCCCAAGGGGTACGGGGAGCAGCCCCTATATAAAATAGAAGTGTTTCTGGAAATGGATGGGCGGATTTTGGAAAGCCGGGAATATAAAATCGGTTTGCGAACCATTACCGTGAGTACCGAAAAGGATGAATGGGGGAACGAATTTGCTTTTGTTGTAAACGGGCAGAAAATTTTTGCCATGGGTGCCAATTACATTCCGGAGGACAATATATTGCCAAGGTTAAGCAGGGAACGGGGGGAGCGGCTGATCAGGGATTGTGCGGCGGCGAATTTTAACTGCATCCGTATCTGGGGCGGCGGCTATTATCCGGAGGACTATTTGTATGAGGCTTGTGACAGATACGGTATTTTAGTATGGCAGGATTTGATGTTCGCCTGCAATGTGTATGAATTGGATGAAGAGTTTGAGGAAAATATTCTGGCGGAAACCCGGGATAACGTAAAGCGGATCCGCCACCATGCCTGCCTGGCTTTGTGGTGCGGCAATAATGAGATGGAATGGCTGTGGGATGGGGGCGGACGCCTGAAAGGGCACCACCCCAGATATAAAGGGGATTATATTAAGATTTTCGAGATGCTCCTGCCCAGAGAGGTGAAAAAATATGATGACCAGACCTTTTACTGGCTCTCTTCCCCCTCTTCCGGCGGAAGCTTTGATAACCCTAACGATTGGAACAGGGGGGATAACCATTATTGGGATGTGTGGCATGCCAATAAGCCCTTTACGGAATACAGGAATTTCCATTTCCGTTTCTGCTCCGAATTCGGCTTCCAGTCCTTCCCTCACAGGAAAACTCTGGAAAGCTTCAGTTTGGAGGAAGACAGAAATATTTTCAGCGAGGTAATGGAATCCCATCAGAAAAACGGGCAGGCCAATACCAAAATTTTTTCCTATATTTCTGCATATTATAAGTATCCGAAAGATTTGGAGAATATTGCCTATATCTCCCAGATTCTTCAACTAAAGGCTATTCAGTACGGTGTGGAGCATTGGAGGAGGAACTGGGGAAGGTGCATGGGCTCTATTTACTGGCAGTTAAATGACTGCTGGCCGGTGGCGTCCTGGGCAAGCATTGATTACTACGGCAGATGGAAAGCGCTGCACTATGGGGCGAAACGTTTTTATGGAAGATATATTGCCAGCGCCTGTGAGGAAGAGGAATTCAGCACCAAAGTGGATTATTATGTGTTGAACGAGTCTTTCCAGGAGCGGGATGCCATTTTGGAGGTCGTACTTCTGGACAGGGATTTCCATGTATTGTATCAGGAGGAAAGGCCGGTCCATTCCAAAGCCTTTGCCATGGAAGCGATATGGAAAGTGGACTTTGGGAAGTGGATGGCAGGAGAGGAACAGAAAAAACGGGTATTTGCAAGATATCGCCTGCTGGAAAAAGGAATATGCGTCAGCACAGGGGTGACCATGTTCGTGAAACCGAAATACTTCCAGTACCAGGTGCCTGCCTATGAGATGAAGGTGGAGGAGAGGGAAGACTGTTTTGCCATTTCCGTGAAAGCGGACACCTTCGCCAATTACGTGGAGTTGTATCTGGAGGAGGAAGACTGTGTGTTTAGCGACAACTTCTTTGATATTACAGATGCGGAAGGCGTGACCGTTACTGTGCCGAAGGGGGAACTTCCTGATTCCGTGAGGGCAGAGGATGTGGCGGCCGGGCTGCGGGTAAAGAGCGTGGCGGAAAGTTATTAAGGGAGGAGCA
>OFFF01002309.1_pt1 | contig 10855 bp, 8 predicted proteins | sample 1521301 | NCBI WGS metagenome assembly OFFF01 (sample SAMEA3504101, study PRJEB24116) | mouse gut metagenome | biome: mouse gut; feature: mouse-associated habitat; material: faeces | place: Denmark | collected 2011
CTCTGATCTGCTTTCTCATCTTCTCGGAAATAGCCAGACCTGCCGCATCATCAGCTGCGCGGTTGATCTTGTAACCGGATGACAGCTTCTCGGTAGCCTTCGCCTGAGCACTGGTGGTAATGCCTAACATTCTGTTAGAGTTCATAGCTGTTAAATTGTGTTGTACTACCATTACATATTCCTCCTTGAAATAGATTGCCTCTTCCTTGAGGCTATTGGTGGGTGCTATCCGTCGGATTCGCACGTTCCGGCCGACCGCATCCAATCATCTGGGATACCCTCCGTCAATCGTGCGCATTGCTTCGGATTCCCAAGGGGTAAGCTTTCAACAGATAATACTGTTTTTGCTTTACTTGATAAGTATATCGGAAGGATTCTAAATTACTTTAGGGCTTTTTTGAAATTTTTCCTTCACTTTGTCCTCTAACGATATACAATAAACGAGGGCCGCAAAACGCAGCCCCCTTTTCTAACTCTACATACGCTTTATAAATATTGTAATCCAATCTTCCAAAACCCCTTGCAGCGACCCCAAAGCCGAAAGAACCAAATCTGCCGATTACTGCAGCAGAGACAGCACGCCCGATGTAGCCTGATTGGACTGGGCCAGCATAGCCTGACCGGCCTGCGCCAGAATCTGGTTGTTGGAATACTCCACCATCTGGGTAGCCATATCCGTATCGCGGATGGAAGCCTCTGCGCTAGTGGTATTCTCCACGATATTGTCCAAATTGGCTATGGTATGCTCCAGCCTATTCTGGATGGCGCCCAGAGCCGCGCGCTGGTTGGACACCTTCTGCAGCGCATCGGAAACAATGTCAATGGCAGCCGTAGCCGCATCTCCTGTGTCACCGCTTACATCCAAACCGTTCAGCCCCAAGCCCTTGGCGCTGAGCTGGGCAATGTTCATATGAATCTTGTTGTCCTGAGATGAATCGGTGCCCACATGGAGGCTCACGTCAATGGCCTGATTCACATCGGCAAAGGTCTCAACTCTAAGCTCCGCCTTGCCATTCTCATTGATGTCGGACGTCACCGTCTTAATATCCGTGCCATGATCCATCTTGATGGCCGCCATCATTTCATCCATGCTGCCGAATGCCTTGTAATGCGTAGCGGCGTCAGGGTTGATCGTATTGTTTTTGTCATTGATATTCTTGACCACTTCGCTGACACTCAGCTTGCCATCCCCCGGATTTGCCTCTGCAGTTTTCTCCACTAAAATGTAGACCACTCCCGGAGCGGTGCCTACCGGCCCCACAGTCTTGGAGGAGTATGTGGTATTGTCAGCTTTGGCGGCGTCGTCACAGATGGAAGAATCTATGCCGGCAGTGGCCGCTAAATGGTCAATGGGAGTCCGCTGATCCGGATCTATCGCCGGCTCTACCTTCAACTTGAATATTCCCGTTCCCTCGTTTACCATGGAAGCACCCGCTGCCGGTGTAGGAGTGACAATATTCTGGAAATCAGTCCGCAAGGCATTCTCCGCATCGGTATATGTCAGCTTGGCGACGTCTCCGTTGTTGTCGCCCCTCATCAGATAGGTCTCATTGAACTTCGTGGTGGTGGATACTCTGTCCACCTCGGATACCAGCTGGTTGACCTCGCTCTGAACCGCATTTCTGTCTGTCTCAGACAAGGTTCCGTTGGCCGCCTTCACGGTCAGCTCCGCCAGCCTATGGATCATGTCATGAACCTCGTTCAAAGCGCCGTCCGCCGTCTGCACTGCGCTGATACCGTCCTGCGCATTGAGGGAGGCCTGCGTAAGACCCCTGATCTGCTTCCTCATCTTCTCGGAGATGGCCAGCCCTGCCGCATCATCAGCAGCCCGGTTGATCTTGTAGCCGGAAGACAGCTTCTCTGTAGCCTTGGCCTGAGAGCTGGTGGTCAGTCCCAGCATTCTATTAGAATTCATGGCCGTAAGATTATGCTTTACTATCATTCCCATATCTTTATTCCTCCTTGAATAACTGCCGTCCTGCCGGCGGCATGCATCTTGCCTTTATGAAATCACCGGGCTTTCCGTCGGCCCTTCTCTGGGGCACAACGGTATTGACGATTCATCCGTCTCCATATCCCGTCAACTTCCTTAGATAATATATCGGACGGACATCTCCATAAAATTAGAGATTAACGCAAATATTTATAGTATTTTACCCTAAGACAGCCCTTCCCCTCTTCAAAAAACCGCCGCACCTTCGATTTTCCCATCGTCGGTGCGGCGGCTCTATACCCATGAACTCTATTATTTCTTGCTGTCCATGAACTGCGGCGCCACCACGGCAGTCTTGCTCATAGTCTTATAATATCCGATTGCCGCCTTGGTGGATTTCCGGCCTATCTTGATGCCATCCCTCTCCCTGCGGAAGAAGTCCTCCACCAGCTTCTTGTTTCGTGCCTCCTGCGCCTGAATGTCCACGCTTCTGTCAGTGACCTGCGTCACCAGCCCCTGCAACGTCCGAATCTGATCCGCATACTGCTCCCGGCTGCCCTGCAATTCCTCCGACACCTTGGCATAAAGCTTCTCGAAACCGCTGTCAAGAGCTGTCAGCTTATCGATCAAAACGCCTTTTTCGGCAACATACTCATCGAACTTGTCAATATCTACCTCGCCGGACTGAAAAATCTCCTGCTGGCGCATATTATACTTCTGGATCTCCTCCATCACCTGCAGCTTCCTTCTGAGGCTTTCCTCCAAAAGAGTCAGATAATTGCCCGTCATACACCCTAGTCCTTACCCTTCTTCATGACTTCCTTCCAGGTATCCCGCATAGAGCGCAGGTGCATATTCACCTCTTCCAGAATCTCCTTGTCCTTCTTCACATTGGCCTCCACCAGCCTCTGGCTCAGATAGGAATAGACCCTCTCAAAATGCTCCGCCACCGGATAGCTCATGTCCAGAGTCTGACGGAAATAGTCGATGATACGCTCCACCTTTTGGATATGGATATGTGCCCTCTCGATCTCCTTGTTCTCCACCGCCACAATGGCAATGTTGCAGAACTTGATAGCCCCCTCATAGAGCATCAGCGTCAATTCAGCCGGAGAGGCCGTCAGAATCTTGCTGTTGTTGTACTGTCCATACGCATTGGGTAATGCCATGTCGCACCTCGCCTTTCTTCAACTTGTCATGCTCGGCGCTGATGAACTCCATGGGGGCCGTGCGCTCTCCGCACGTATGCTTTCCTGCATTTCCGACAAATGATTTGCCGTCCAATCCCTCCTTGTCATCAACCGCCCAGCAAGGATGTCACGGCGCTGGCATTGTTCTGCATCTTGGCCAATGCCGTCTCCATCGCCGCAAATTTAGCATACCACTTATCCTCGTAATCTGCAAGCTTATCTTCCAATTCTTTTATCTTTGTGGTGTACTCGTCATACTCCTTCTGCATCTTCTTGTCATCGTATGCAGTAAAAGCAGAGCTGTAATCAGTACCCTTCATGATATCGAACATTTCGGAACGCAGATTCTCGGTCAGCTTGGAAAAAAATGCCACCACCGTATCAGGATCATTTGCGATCATGGACTTCAGCTTATCCGCATTTCCAGAGGTGTGCTCATCGTCAGGATCTCCGTCGATATGATAGGCATTCTTCTCGTTCTCCGCGGCAGTGAAATAGTTTAAGGTACCGATGCCGAAATTGGATAGGTACATCTTTTCCCCGTTTACCACCACGCCCTCCATCATAATTCTCTTCATGGCGCTGGCAATGGTGTTCAAAGAACCGTCCTTGCGCAGGATCGAATCCTTGATCTTTCCCTCCCATTCCTCGATCTGGGATTCCGACATGGCCTCCTTCTCCTCGTCGGTAAGAGGCTCATAGCCCTTGGCGGAGTCTGCATTGTACAGCTTATCCATCTGATTGATCAGCGCATTATAATCTTTCAAAAATCCCTTGATAAGGTCATACACGCCGTCCGTGTCGTCCTGCGTGGTGATGGTCACTTCCTCGTTCTCCGCCGTGGTAGAGTTCACCGTCAAGGTCAAGCCGTTGATCTCAAAAGAGTTCTTGGAGGATTCATACCTCTCGCCGTTTAAGTAGATCACGGCGTCCGTCCCCTCGGTCTTGCGCTTCTTGAGCGCTTCCAGCTCATCTCCCGTAGGTCTGGTCAGGACTGCGTCCACCTTGTCCGCAATCTTCTTCTTGGCATCTGCGCTGAGATCCTGCACATCACCGTTTGCGTCTATGACCAGCTGGCCGTTCACCTCGTCCAGAGCCTTTTTATTGTCATCCCATTCAAACATCCATCCGCGGAGATCATTCTCCATTTCTTCCGAAGTACCCTCTGCATTACAGATTTCAATCATCGCCTTGTCAAGAAGCTTCAGGTTCTCCTCAGTCAGATCATCCACGGTCAGATCCTCCACCTTCACCGGATTGCCGTCTTTGTCCTTCAGATCCGCCAGATACTTGTTGCCGTCCTCATCCTCTGCGGCCTCCAGCTGCGACGCGTACTTTTTCAGCTTCTCCATCATGGCGTCACGTTCGTTCAGCAAACCGGATCGCTCCTTCTTCAGGCTCTCCAGAAGCGCAGTCTCTCTAAAACCGATGACTTCATCTTTTTTAGCCGCATCCACACTGGACTTGCCATAATCCAGCCCCAGAGCCTGCAGTGCGTCCAATCCAACAATGTCATTGGAGCTGATGTCGAAATTCCCCTCGCTGCCGGATGTCTTGCCCGTGATGTAGAATCTGCTGTTGTTTTCATCGAAATTGGCATTGATGCCGGCGTCCCGCAGCTTTCCTACAAAGTCGTTTATGGTGGTGTTGCTGTTGACGGCGATCCTGCTGGTCTTGCCGTTTTCCAGCGACACATTGATATATCCCACGCCGCCTTCCGCCAATCCCAGATCTCCCAGCGTATTGCTGCCGGTGGCATTCTTCTCGTCACCGAACTCGTCTACTACCTTTCCCACCTTGCTGCCGGTCAAAAACGCAGACTTCGCCAGCTTTTCCACCTTCAGGCTCTGTACGCCGTTCATGGCGTTCTCACCCGTAATGACGGATACCACGCTGCTATTTGACACCTTCGTTGTCTTTTTCATATAGGCGCTCTGAAAACGCATGGTGCTCAGAGACTTGTTGTAGAGTCCCATGATCTGCGTATTTAAGGTCTTCCACGCATCCTGTTTGTATTTCAGCGACTTCTGGGCCTTTACCGCCTTTGTCACCTTTGTCTTCTTGGCTTCCACCATCTGGGCTATGATGCTTTCCGTATCCATACCGGACATCAAGCCGCTCAATCTCATTGCCATGTCTCGTCCTCCTTCAACATACCATTGCCTGCTCAAGGAGCCGCGCCAAGCGCCTCCTTGGACATCTTCCGCCTATTTCACGGCAAATCCGGCACTCTCCGCCACATGCTGGGCCTCTGCGGCGAAATCCTCCCTCCGCTCTACCGCCTCTCGTCCACAAGAATCCCTGCCAGCTCCCAAACTCTGGCAATCATGTCCAGCGTTTTCTCAGGGGGCAGCTCTTTGATCACTTCTTTGGTGTTCTTATCAACGATCTTGATGGTGACGCGGTTCGTATCCTCATGGATTCCGAACACAGCCTCGGAGTTGGCCAGCTTCTTGTTCAGGGTTTCCACTGCTTTACGAATCTTGTCGTTGTTCGTCTGCTGCTCCTTGCCCTGCTCACCGCCGCCCGCATTTCCCTTTTCCTGAGAATTCTCCACCACACTGGTGGTTCTGTCCACATACTCTGCAGCCGGTGCAGCGCTGGAGCCGCTGGTCTCCGCCTGTACCGGCGGCTGAGGTCTGGGAGCCACAGTCCCTTGTGCTTGTACTGTCATTACGCTCGAAATAGGTTCAATTGTCATTTCTATACGCCTCCTTGCATTATTATGAAACTATTTGCCAATGAAAAGCATCCTGCTTTTCATCCTGTGAGTTTTTCTCACATGTGAGCTTTCTTCATATTGTGATTCTTTTTTACACTGCGGTTCTTTTCCTACACTGTAATTCCTCTCACATTATGATTCTTCTCTCACAATAAGATTTCTTACTTGATTTATCGGAATTTCTCTTCCGAAAATTAACAGCGTATCCTAAAAATATCTTCCGATTCGTTACGCTTCCCTCGCCGTTCGTCCCATCAGGCATCCATGCAGGAGCAGGGCAACAAGCCCTCTCCGGCAACAGCCGCGGGGAATCTTACCCCAGCAGCGTCTTCAGCGCCTCCATGCCGTCAGCACTCACCGCCTCCTTGTTGGCCTCCTGAATCTGAAGATAGACCTCCTTACGGTATATGGGAACATCCTTGGGGGCGGTGATGCCCACCTTTACCTGATCGCCCTTCACTTCAAGGATGGTGACCTCCACATTATTGTTGATGATGATCGCTTCGTTTTTCTTCCTCGACAATGCCAGCATGCTACGCACCTGCCTTTCCGGCCTGCAGAATATCGTAGATGGGGAATTTCACGGGATACCCCCCGTTCTCCACGATGACCTGACAGCCTTTGTGCTCCTCCGCATTGATAATGAAGGGCCCCTGCAGGTTCACGCTCATTTTGGTCAGGTCTCCGGGAATGGATACCGACACCAGCACCAGCATATTCTCTCCGCTGAGGTTCCCTGCGCTGGCCAGCAGCTCGTCCTCCACCTCCGGATCATAATCCGGCTTCACCACCAGCGGATTCATCACCGGCATGGAGAATCCGGGCTCCTCCACCGATTGAAGGAAACGGATTCCCACATCCACCCCCTTTTCCTCATCATGAAGCAAAGCGAATCGCCTCAGCTCCGGGAATCCGATGATTCCGTTCTCGAAAGTTATGATCTTGTCATCCGAGATCTCTATCTCGCCAAAAAACTTTGTCTTAATCTTCATACCGCTCCTATCCGCGCAATCCTGCGCCATATATAACGATCGATATATCGCAATCCCGCTTCCGCTTTCCTGTCCCCGCGCCGGCACATCCCTGCATCACCATATCTTTTGCCCACGCTCCCAAGCGTTTCTTGACCTATTCTATATAAAGATACCCCGCCGCCGGCTGACAAGAATCTGTTGTACAGCGAAGCTGCAGGGTATCGCGCCACTTCCGGCCAAATCAACTTTAGATATAGTTCAAAAGCGTGGTCTGCGCCACTTTTCCGGTGGCCATCAAAGATGCATTGTAGGTAAGCTCCGCTGCGGTCAGGCCCACGATGACCTCCGTGATATCAATATCCTCGTTCTCACTCTTCAGAGTCTCAAAGGTAGTCTTCTGATTCTGTGTACGATTCTTCACCAGCTCCAGCTTGCTGCTTCTGGCGCCGCAGCTGGTAAGGCTTAGATTCGCGGCATCCAGATGTTTCTGGAAGGAGGTGATTCCCTTCTCAAACAGCCTCTGTTCCTTCTCCTTGGCCAGTGTAAGCCCTTTCTCCACTGCCTCCAGCTGATTCTGCAGAGTCTTCTTGGCCTGAGCGTCGTTCTCGTCCACATTACTCAAAGCGCTCTCGATATCCGTCTTGACGGCCTCCAGCTTCAGCACGTCCTGCATGGCCCTCATGATATCGTCCACTTCTCTGCCGATCCCGTGGTTGAAGCATTCGTCAGCAGTGGAATTCACCTGAATGGTCTGGTTGAACCCTATATCGTACTCGATAGACTGCCGCTTTGCTGTATTGTCAAGATAGTCCTCATTGTAGGAAACGGAGGCATCTGCCGTGTTGTCCGCATCAAAGGTCTTGCAGGCGAAGTAATGCTCCGGCCGCAGGTCGCCCTTGAGCCAGTCGTCCTTCTCATAGGTCACCCGGATCTCCCCTTCATTGGCGGGGCTCCCCTCTATGTCCTTCGCCTTCATAAGCGACTCATAACGGTTCTTTCCCAAAAGGACTTCTCCGGTATCCGGAAGATAAACTATGGCATCATCGTTCATGGAAGCATAGGTATAGGGATCCACCTGCTTCTGGGCTCCCGTAGCAGGGTCTGTCACAGTCAGAGTGGTCTTGTCATAACTGTTCACCACCTCAATGTCCGTTCCCGTCCAGGTAACCGTTGTCCCCGGCAGCCCTGCGGATGTGTCCAGAAACTCTATGGTAGGCTTGGCCCCTGCGGCGGCTCTGGTATAATCGGAGCAGGCATTGTAAGCCAGACGGATACGGTAGCATTCCGAAGCGCTGATGTCCTGATCCGTCACCTGATCGAAGGGCGGCTGACCATAGTTACTGGTGTTGATATTCAAAAGCTCTCCCGTGTCCACCTTGGTCACTTTGTCCACGGCGCTGCTGTCCAGCTGCTCGGTGATCTCGTATCTGGTCTTGTTCGCCGTGGTAAAGCTAAGCGGCGTATCCGTGCGGTAGCCGGTAAAGACATATCTGCCCGCATAGTCCGCGTCCCCTGTGGAATATACCTCCTCCCCAAGCTTTTGCAGCTGCTCTAAAATAATCTGACGATTCTTGGTAGTAAGGGAGGTCTTGGACGTACCGTTAGATCCCGTGGTACACTGCTCGATCATCTTGGTGAGAACCCCCGACAGATTGGTCAGGGAATCCTCCGTCACATTGAGCCAGCTCTCCGCATCGGGAATGTTCTTGCTGTAGTACTGGGTGATCTCCGTCACATTGCTGCGCAGACGGAGCGCTCTGATAGCCACCACCGGATCGTCGGAGGGGCGGTTGATTTTCTTCTCGGTGGACATCTGGGTACTCAGTCTGTCCTCGTAGATCTTATTGGTGTTGATGTTGGAGAGATTGTTGCGCTGCATGATCTTATTTGTGATTCTCATCTAAGCTTTCCTTTCCTGATACAAATCATTTTTCCGTTCGTACCTGACGTCCATGTCATACCGCGGTTCCATCCTCTCCCGGTTCCTGCAGCCCTCTAGCTGCCTGAAGCCGGACGACCTCTTTTTTTAAACGCCGGTCTGGAGAATCAATCTGTCATAGATCTCCGACAAGGTCTGTATCATCTGGCAGGCCAGATTGTAGCCCTGCTGGAACTTCACCAGATTCAAGGCCTCCTCGTCCTCGTCCACGCCGGAGATGGAGAGCCTCTGAGTATCCACTGTATAGGCCACTTCTTTGAAACTTTGATAGAAGGTCTCCGCCTTTCGGGTATTCAGAGCCACGTCCGAAAGGATGCACTGAAGGAACTCCGATGCGGAGCTTCCCCGGAAGCTCATCTTGTCCTTGTCTGTGGCCACGGCCTTCAGATCCTCCAGCAGATCGTTCTGCTCCACCCCGTCCTCAGCCTTCTTTCTGGTGGCCAGACGGTCCGGATCCTTATTTACGGTAGAGGAGACGGCGAAATTTCTGGCCTCCATCAGATAATAGCTCACGTTGGTAGCATTTTTGCCCACGGACACCTTCAGCACCGCGTCCTTCTCGGCCTGCGCTCTGGCGGCAGCCTCCAAGGTAGCGTCCCATGTGCCGCCTGCATCCTCTACCTTTTTCTTTTCCTCCGCCACCAGCTTGTTCACCCTTTCCTGATAGGCCTCATAGGATTCCTGATCGTATCTGTTCTCCCTGAAAAGATACTGGGCATCCGAAGTAGACTGGTCGGCTGTAAACAGCTCGGTTCCGGGATTTTCCCCGGCCACGCCCCCAAGCAGCACATCGTTGATCTTCTGGGAGAACACTCTCACCCACTCGTTCATCTGCGCCATATAGTAGGGCACTCCCTGATAGGACACGGCCGTCCCAATGCTGGCCGGCATACCCACTCTGTCATTGGTAAGCCTCTGGGCGCCGTTCAGATCCCCGTTGGAAAGGGTGAAGGTGTAGGAATACACCGGCTCATTGTTCGCGTCATAGGTGACGCTGTATTCCCAGGAATCGTAGTAGAACTCCTTACCTCCCAGATTGATGACGCCTCCCTGATCCGACAGATTGCATCGGTTCAGATCCGTCAGATAATGCTGCCCCACCTGTATGGTGACGGTGTCGTGAACTTCTCCGTTCACCGTGGCGGATCCCACGCCGGTGATCTCGCCCTTGAAGCTCTCACCGTTGTTGCCGTCCCTTAAGTCCACCAGCCCCTTCAGGGCGCCGCCCATGGCAGCGTTATGAAGGTTGAATTTCTGTCCGTCCTTCCAGTAGACGTCATAAAGACCGTCCACATCCGTCTGATTCACCTTTTCATAGTTCTCTCTGGATCTGCACTCCAGACTGTTGTACTCGTTGCCGTCCACCAGCGTCTGCCCGCCGGCAATCTTGACCATATATCTGTTGGCTCCCGTCTCCCGGGACATATTGTTGTTGTCCAGAATAGGGATTTCCTTGATCTCCACATCCACGATCTCGGAGAGCTGATCCACCAAAAGCTCTCTCCTGTCTCTCAGCTCGTTGGCCTTCATACCGGAGAGCTCAATGGTATTGATCTGCTTATTCAGGGTGGCAATCTCGCTGGCAATGGAATTGATCTCGTCCACCTTCACCTTGATCTCTTGGTTTACATCCTTCTGCAGCTTCTCCAGATTGCCCGCCGTTCCCTTGAAATATTCTGCCAAAGCCTCGGCGGTGCCTATGAACTGCTTCTTGGAAGCGGTATCGTCAGGGTTCTTCATCAGCTCCTGAAGCCCTCCGATCATCATCTGGTCAAACACGGTCTTAAATCCTGCATTCTTGCCGTTATCGTCAAAATATGCCTCGATCTGCTGCATATAATACTGCTTCTGACCGAACTCCCCTACTCTTTGGTTGTTGTTCCAATATCTGAAATCATAAAATTGATCCCGCACCCGCTCGATGGCCAGCGTCTCAACGCCTGCCCCTGCACAGCCGTAGGTCTGGAACACCCTCAGGGCATTTGCCGCCTGCTGGGACACCTGCTGCCTGCTGTACCCTTCCGTCTGTACGTTAGCGATGTTGTTGGATGTGGTGTTCATGGCCGCATTGCTGGCCAGAAGCCCCGTATATGCTAT
>OFFF01002310.1_pt1 | contig 10853 bp, 21 predicted proteins | sample 1521301 | NCBI WGS metagenome assembly OFFF01 (sample SAMEA3504101, study PRJEB24116) | mouse gut metagenome | biome: mouse gut; feature: mouse-associated habitat; material: faeces | place: Denmark | collected 2011
ACTGCGGCAGTCCCATGTTCTCTATGAGCCGGAAGGGCAGGCCGGAGGCCTACCGCTGCGGCGAGTACCACCGCCGGGGGGTGAAGGGCTGCACCAGCCACCACATCCGGGCGGAATTTTAAAAAGGTGGACATCAGCTCGTCTCTTCTGTCCAGGCTCTCCGGCATGGACTGCTCCACCAGCTCCATCGCCTGCTTCATGTCCCCAAGGTAATCGCTCACGGTGTTCGACACCTGAGACACCGCCTGGGCGCTGCTGGTGCGGGCGCTGTGTACCATGGCGCTGCGGTAGCGGTTTAAAAACAGGAAAATGCAGCAGCACAGGATTACAGTCACCACGCTTACCACCATGAAGACAAGAATGGTGGTGGTCCGCAGCCCTCTGCGGGACATGCCGCCGCTCACGTCTCCTCACCCATTCTCTCAATCCCCAGCCTGCGGCGCATGGAGTTGGGGGACTCGCCGCAGTATTTTTTAAAGCAATAGCTGAAGTAGTGCTGGTCGGTGTATCCACACCGCTCCGCAATCTCCCGGACGGTCTTGCCGATTTCTTTGTCTGTCACCCTAACACCTCATCTAATAATGATTTATATGCGTCCTCCTGCTCCTGTTCTTCCTTTGTCAATGGCTTTTTCATTAGCACCATTTCCTTATTATGAGAGAGGAATTCTTTCTCGTGCTTTTCCAGCTTCTTGCCCCTATTCAGCTTATTTCTTATTCCCACAATAAAGGAGAATGTCCCCTCTCCGACTTCGTTGAAATATCCTAGGAACGTCCACCAGTGCAAGTATTCCAGTTCCCTTGTCTCCCGGCCGGACACTTTGTTGACTGCGGAAAATATAATCTGCTCGTCCTGTTTCCAGTTGTATGTCGGCAGTTCTAAGACTTCTTTTTCCGGTTGTCCGGCAGAGATGAACCATGATATTTGTTTAATGGCTTCATCTATTGGAAAGCCATTCTCTGCACCTTCAACTAAAAAACCTGCTTCTGCGGCTTCAAACGCATCATCATAACAGGAAAAACATTCGAACATCATGTATATTGCGACTTCCCATTTTTCAACGTCTGAAAGGTCAGGGTTTTGGAACGCTTCAAACACTTGGAGGACATTACGGTAGTCAGTACGGATAGAATAATCCTCACCGCCCACAGTCAATGTCTCCGGCAATGCGCCTATCATGATTTATCTTCCGATACGCTACTATACACAGCCGTTCCAGCTTTTGCGTAAGCTTTTTTGCTTGGTTTTTTGTGGTCTTGCGGCTGATATTTCGACATACGTTGCTTGCTGGCCAGTTTTTCCAGCTTAATCTTATGCTCGGACAACCTCTCAATAACCGGAATGAGGGAATCCCAAAAGTCAAGGAAACACTCTAAGTCCGGCTGAAAGTTCGGAATCACCGTATACACATCGCCAAAGAATTTCCTGGTTGTTCCCTCACCGAAAACGCCGTCCATGATTGCCGTGGCCTTTTCAGAAAAATACTTGCGTTCTTCGATTTCCTTTTTATAATCCATCTCGCCGGAATCAGACTCTTTCTTTTCCATTTCCTCCGCTAATGCAGTCAGCTCATCACCAGCCGCCCGGAATCTGTCAAAGATAGAAATATCATTGCCGGAAATTACGATGTAATCATCACCGCCGCCAACATAGACCTTTGTAAGCGTCACGCGGTTGTCAATTCTGATTTCTTCTGTTTTGGTATTTTCATTTTCAATTTTTACTTCTTCAATTTCTGCCATACTTAACATCCTTTCCAAATCGGGGCACGATGGAAAGGCACGCACCCCGATATATTAAGTTCCCTTAATACCTAACTTAAGTTGCTCTTGCTGCTTGTTTTGGTCTGCACTGGTTCGCTTAATGCTGCTTCAGATGTGCTGCCCTCCGGTGTGAATGTTGGAACCTTGTTAGACACAGATACAGTTCCTTGCACCCTACCGCCATCTTCAGAAATCGTGAATGGGATTGCGTACCCGGAAGTACCACCTCCATCGCTATCAAATACAACCTTGACAGGAACGCTGAACCCTTTCCCTGTCAGCGTCTTTGTTGTGGAATCTTTTACCTCGTCTGTCAGGGTTGCGACAATCAGCGTGGCAGATGTGCGTTCATCATCAGTAGCAAGCGTGTCAACAATCGTCTGCAAGAAGGGATAAATTGCGTCCTCCCTCCTTGCTATGTAACCGTCATTACTAAGCGTAGGCGTATAGCCATTGTTCACGAACGTGACTTCGCCCTGTACGTTTTTTACCTGCTCGCTGTCATTGTTTCCCTCAATGCTCAAATCATCACTGTCTTTACCAAGGCATGTGTAACCTTCGTTATCAAACGTCAGCCACATCGCCCGGCATCCCCTTAAAATCTTTCCCGTTGTTTGGTGTGTTGGTGTTTCAGGCATAATATTTCTCCTTTCTACTCTACTTCATATTCCATCACCGCATCGGCGGCATAGACAGTTGACTTATCGCCCTCAACCTCTATTACATCTGAAAAACTGCCGCTTGTGGTGATTTTTGTTATTGTTCTGTTACCTGTCATACTGGGAAGATTCTGAATATCCTCCAGCCATCCGGCAATGTCGTCTACAACCGCCTGTGCATTAATCATCTGTGCGTTTGTTTTCGGAAAACTTTGATACATAATCCGTATCACCAGTTCTGCCGTAAATCCACCAAGCACATTTCTTTTTTTGATGTTTCCTCTGGCGGTCGATATGCTTACGCACTTTCCAACTTCCAATGCGTTGTACTTGATTTTTGCGTCCTTCGGTATATACGGACACTCCGCAATCAGTTCCAGCAGCATTTCCCCGACTTTATCATATTCCGTTTTTGACAGGCGTTCTTTGATTTCTTCGGGCATAGGCTACTCTCCCAACTCCACTCCCTCCATCACTGCCCTTGCTTCCAGAACAGCAATATAATCAGCCATAGCCCGAACCTGCATATCGTATGTGCTTCTTGGGCAGGTCGGTGTGAAATTCAGTTCGCCGTTGTCCCACTTCTGCAACATTGCCGCCAGCTTTTGATAGCGAATAACCACCTGCTGATACTCTGCCTTGAATCGCTCTTTGTAATCTGCACTGTTCATCATTTCAACTGTTTCTTTTAATTCCATCATGTTTTTATCTTCCTCCTATTTCAAATCTTGGTATTAAGTTATAAACGTCCACCGTATCAACAGAAAACGCATACCCGAATTTTGTCTTGATATACTCAAAAAAGCCACCGGGGTACTTGGTTTCGTCTTGGTCTATCAGTCCGGTGGGAACGTCAATGTCAATTCCCAACTCCGTTTTCTTCACGATAACGAAGAAATTCTTCCCCTCGGTATCCAGCGTGAAACTCTCAAGCATATCCTCCGTTGTCATGTCGTTCCACACTTCCGGCGCTTTGTACGGCTTCGGCAGATTGGCATTCGGTATCTTAACCACGCACACACTTGCGTTTTCCATGCCGCTTGCCTTTTGGTTTGCACCTTGCGTTAGTTCAATCCGCACATTGTCAAACCGTGTGCCGAAATATGTTTCTGTTTCCATCAGTCCGTTTATGTAGCGGTTGTAGACAACCACGCTGTCAACATAGCCTATTCCCATAGCACTCACCTACAAAATGTCAAGTTCCGAAAAGACTTTGTAAATCTTCGGGGACTGAATGGCGAACCAGTCAACCATTTCTTCATTTTTTGCCCAACAATCTGATTTGTTGGAATTATCAGAAAGTCCGCTTTCATTCAGGAAAGCATGAGTGATTTCGTGCCGCATATTCCACTTTTTGAGATATTCTTTGCTTTCCTCATTTTCTCCATGAAGCTGGTCGAACATTGCAATGACAATCAGCTTTTCTGTTGGGGAACAATAGCCGCCGCACTCTCCGACATTGCATAACATATCTTTTGCGACATCTTCGTCACTCTTAAACATAATGCGGTATTCAGTTCCAAGCACATTTATTTTATCTTTCATACTTCCTCGTTTTCCTCTGGCTTCTCCACTGGCTTATCCTCCGGCGGTCTGCTTATCGGGGCATTGCGGCGTGGGTAGGGGATTCCAGCGTACAGAAGATTGACACCGTTAGAATCCGGCACACCACCCAAACCATCACGCACCATACCATAAATCATAGTGTCAGCCACTTTCTTATCCTTTGCCGCCTCCATTGTGGCGGTACTGGCAGAACCAGCGGCAGAATAGCCTATACTTTCAGAACCGCTTGAAATGGACGTGATAACCTTGCCCTTGACAGTCCCATCGGCCTGCGCCACCGTTCCCATGCTCTCCATTGCGGCGTTGTTGTAGCTGTCAATCTGATAAAGGAAGTCCGCCAGTTCGCACACGCAGTCTTTCACTGCCTCAACATCTCGCCCATTTGTCGGAAAGGCAAATTGCAGTTTATTTCCGGTTATGCCGTCAATCCTGCGCTCTGCCCTCCGTCCAAATCGCTTGTAATCGTCCGCAGACATTTTTCCGCCGTATTCAGTTTGGTAGTATTCATAATCTGCGTACATGGCTACTCCTTATGATAAGTTACTCTCTTTTGCTGCCTTTGCTGTTCTTGCTGCTGCACCGGAAGTTGCGCCAAATTTGTAAACCGCAATAGCATCAAGATACTCTGCAAATAATTTCATGCCCATAAGGGCGTGCATTTCGCCCATAACACGGGTATAATTTCCCTCCGCATGAACGCCGATAAGGTTTGTTTCGCCTGTAATCGTGTAATTCAGACCGAGTTCTGCAAAATCGGCATCTGCCGGACTGACATAATACAGCACGATATTATCTACCGGGGTAGAAATAACTGTACCCTCCGGGATTTCAGAGGAAACAATAACCGTACTTGCGCCGAGGAAATCTTTCATGTACTCAATGCCGTTTCTTGTCTGCAACGTAATTTCCGCTGCACCAAGATACTTACCGACATCAACCGTATTCACGAATGTAACAATGTTTCCATAGTTCAGCCGCAATTTCTTGAACTTGTCTTTAACCATTGTGATGGACATGGAAATTGCCATCTGCATGGTGTCATAGGTTGCGGTAAGTGTCCCGGTCTGTGCAAACGCATAGAAGCGGTCAAGCACCTTGTTTTGTAACTCCATAAGGAACGCTTCATCAGTTTTTCTTACTGCGATAGCTGCGCCGAATTTGTTTACTGCTTCGGCTGTTACTGCCTTTCTGAATTTTTCAAGGTCAATGTCCTCATAAGCCACTGGAACAACGGTTGCTTTGGAAAGCGGAACCTCGTCACCTTCCGGCACGTTCCCGTCCTGCAATTCTACAGTTGCTTTGCTCGATACAAGCTTCGTACCGGGTTCTTTGCGGATAGGGCGCATGATGCCAAGAATTTCCTGCAAGGACTGCCAGTTCCGCTGGAACATGGTAATAAATGCAATTTCTCTCGCTTCAAGCTTTATATCCGCAGCCATTGTTGTATTTTCTAATGCTGCCATTTACTTTTCTACCTCCTAAATAAATGAATGTTTTCCGCTATTCTCTGCTGCATTTCTGCTGGGTCTTTGATAGCTTCGATTTCTTCTCGTGTTAATTTTTTATGATTGCTGCCACTGTTCAGCGGCCCCGTGAACGGTTTCGCCCGTCCTGCTTCAAGCTGCTCCTGCTTCTCGTCAACGAAAGCGGAAGCGTCTTTCTCTTTCATCTGCGCCAGCAAGTCAGACAGTCCTAAGATTTTGCCGTCCTTTACCTTCAGTCCGGCTTCTCTGATTTCTGCCATGATTGCCTTTTTCGCCGCTTCTGATGTAAACTTGTAACCGCTGATTTCCTCTTTCAGAGCGTCCTCAAAATCACGCTGCGCCAGTTTGTCCGCATAGTCCTTTTCGGCATCCTTTGCTTTCTGCTGCCATGTCGCAAGCTCCGCCTGCATGGTTTCCACGTCCACGCCGTCAAACTTTTTCAGCGTTTCTTCTGCGGTGTCCGCCCGCTCTTTTTCCTTGTCACGGTCAGCGGTCAGCTTTTCATTCTCCTTTTGCAGCTTAGAAACGTCCTTCCCATACTGCGCCATAACCTTTTCGGACTGTTCGTCTGTCAGCCCCCAAGCCTTTAATTCATCTGTTTTCATGTGTTCCCTCCGTTATTAGGTTATTTATAGGTGTGTAACCGTCCACCAACGGTCTGCCATTTTGTAGGACTTGGCTTGTCCAAAACCGAAGCGGTTGGAATCGAACCAACATCTGCCCTTGCCTGTTAAAGCAATGGTCGCTCTATCCATTAGGCTACGCTTCAAGGAGTGCGCCCACCCACAAGGGGCAGACGCTTGATAGGGAAATGTGGGGCTTGCAATATGCTCATTCCTCAATCTGCCTAGGATTTTGCGTTGAAGTTTTGCAAATTGCTTTGTTTCGGTCTGCCCCATGACCGCATGCACCCGTGCGGAATCGAACCGCCTTTACAGCACCGTTACTGACGGGCACACCCTCTTGAAAGGAGGGTAGGATTTATCGAAAATTAGATAATGTCAAAATAAAAAGACACCTCCACATAGCAGAGATGCCTTGCAAATCTGCCTGTATTTTTTTCAGGTTAGCGACTGAATCCGATTATCAGCCGGTTATGTTATTCAATTTTTCGTTCGGGTTTTGCCGCCGCAGATGGGGCAGAATACCCATTTGTATTGTGTCATGACTGTCCTCCTGCCAATTTATTCCACGCTTCATTTGCCTGTCTTATTGTTGTTTTAGATATTCGGATAGGATTTGACTTCCATGTTTTCAACTTTACATTTGGCAAATCAAATTCTGCTCTGCACGATTTACACCTTGCATAAATTTGTGGTGTTCTCATAATTCCGCACATGGTATCAATTTCCCCTCCGCATTTCGGACAAGGTTTTAATCCTTCCATTTCCCTATCCCTCCCGATTTCCATTTATAAAAAGCATTAGTACCGCAGGAAACGCTTCACATTTGTTCCTGTCTTTGATTATATTCAGTGCCTACTTTCTTTTTCGGTCTTACCTTATGTCGCGCCCATTTCCTAATGCCTTTTATGCTTATATTGTACCGCAGTTTGGTGAGATTGTTGTACCAAGTTATACGTCTAAATAAAGAGTGCAATCCTCCATTTCTTCTCCATTATCAGGGAAGAATTTGTAAGAACGCTCTTTGTATTCCTCGTGCTTTTGTTCATCAAAAAATTCATGATATTTGCATCCTTTATATGGACACTCCCAATGTTCACACATTCCCATATCCTCCCTTTTGCGGTTTCCGATAAACTATCTTGTCGCTTTCTCAAATCTTTCCTGTAATAAATTCTGACAGCCACAATATGGGCAATCGGTAGCGCTGTAATTTTTAGAAGTATGGAAAAACACATTTTCTACCTTTGCTACATAAACATTTTCTTTGCTTATGTTGAGTGGATGATTGCAAACTTTACAATTCATTTCTTTAATCTCCATTCCTTATCCCTCCAATATTTTTTCGGTTTCCGACAGGGGAAAACTCCCCTATCAGAGTTATTTTGTTTTCGACAGGGCAGTGACCGCTTGCTCCTGTCTAGCGTAGAGCGACTACGCAACATTGAGCAGGCAGGAATCGAACCTGCGAAACCCCCATCCTCGGATAGCACCATGCAGTCTAAAAAGGCTTGACGGACTTGAACCGCCTCTCGTGTCTGCTCATAAATTCCGTCAGTCATACAGTCTATGCGCACTAACTAAATGACTGCGAAAACCCTTTGTCCATTTTCTGTCTGCAAGGACTGTGCAGGGTTGCTGTTACAGAGGAGTATCTGCCGGAGCTACCAACTAACGGAATTGAACCGCCCATCCAAGCTATAAGGACTAGAACACTGCGTTTCTCTTGTCAGATTTTTCAACCATTTACATCATACCACAGCTTCTAAAATTATTTGTACCAAGTTATACGCTAATCTATGTCGGCAATACTCTCCACAAAGCAGTTGTAATAAATATACCGCTTTCCGTCATAGTCAAACTTAACATAGCCTCCCTCATTCGATGAAAGGTCAATTTTACCCTCATACTCAGCCAGTAAATCACCGTTGGCAGTATAAACTTTGATAGTCCTCTGCATACCTCCAGCAAAATCACTTTTTACATCCGTAACCATGCGATTCCATGAAGCACAGCCGGTCATTCCCAACGCAAGCATGACAGCCATTCCGACAGCAACGATTTTCTTTTTCATTTCGCGTATCCTCCATTTCTTTTTATAGTTCTATTGTAGGATATTTTTCTATATTTGTTGTACCAACTTAAAGCAAAAGAGCGGCATCACTGCCGCCCCTTGTCGTGGGAGATTTTTTCATTCACGCACCGCTTGATAAATTCGCTTAGGCTTATATCCTCATTTTTCGCCGCCGCTTGCCATTCCTCCTTTTCTTGCGGAAAAACGTACATATATATGCGCTCATAGTTCTTTTTGTTGTACTTCATGCTCGCCTTTTTCTGTGCTTCTGAATATGCCATAACTACCCTCCTTTGATAGAAATATCATACCACACAAAAAATACTGACGCAAGTATAAAAAGTGCTTGACATTATACTGACGTTAGTATATAATTAGACTTATCAAAGGAACGGAGGATATGGAATATGAAGAATATAAAAGTTGAATGGTGCATGAATTTTATTAAGAAAACATTTGAGAAGAAACAGTGTAGAGGAATTGAGGTTGGGTGCTTTTGGGATATGGCTGAAAGGTCTGGTCTTTGGGAGAGAGGAACATACGGAACACCAATGAGCAAGGCACTAGAAGAACTGACAAAGGTTGAAACCATATCAGATGAAAACGGAAATTGTTTATATACGGTTTTCAGATTAGCATAATAACCACGCCACCCACCCGGCGGGGTTGCGCCGGGAGAAAGAAAGGAAGATATGTTGGAAAGCAGAAGTGCATACGGATATTACGGAACCGCCGGAGGATATACCGGCGAAACTCCGCCAGAGAACGTGATTTACAAGAAGATGAAGTATTACGAGTATAAGACCAAATATCCAGAATGCAAAACTCTGGGAGATTATGACAAGGCTGAGAAGACAATCACCGTCATTCTTCCGGCTGAATACGCTGAAAGACCGAATTTTGGAAACCGTTACCAAATCACCGAATTTCATTTTGTTTATTCTCCAAACAAAGAGGGGTTTGCCGGGGTAGTATTTAGAGCGAAAAACTATAAAAATGCTCTGCGAAATGCCAAGAAATGGGCAAGGGAGAATGGTAAAACAATCACCGGGGACGCACCGGGATATGAATTTCAAAAGTCAATCGAATAATCAATCCCGTCCCTGCCGGGTAATGCAGGGAGAAAGTGAGAAGGATATGACAGTAGAAATATATGACATGGAAATCAGAGAAGTACATCATGATTTAGGTTATTGGATAATCAATCAGTCATACTGGTATCCAGATAACAAGTATACGGAGGAATCTGCAAAAGAAAAATTTCTAAACAGAAGAAAAGAACAGGCGGCAGGATAACACCTACCGCCCTTTTTCTTACATCTCTGCAATTTCTCTCGCGTACTTTTTCACGATTTCCCTTTCTTCCCGGCAGTCTGCATCGCGGCAAATCTGCTTTACCATAGCGGACATTCCACACATGAAATCCTCTAAAGCGTCAAGCATTCTGCCTTTACTGCCCTCGTCCCGGCTGTTGGAATACTCACTTTTCCGCTTTCTGTACTCGTCCATGTCGGTATCGTCCCCGGAAAGGCGTGAGTAGTTCGGGCGGTGCATATACTCCCCGGTGCGCTGGTTACGTCCTCTGCGGTAGGAGTTTCCGTTGTCATAATCATTGCTAGAATAGCCGCCGTTATTGGAGTAATTCCCTCCATTTCCATTGTGCCCTCTACCTTCCCAGCTATAACCACCGTTTCCCTCGTTACTGTAACCGCCGCTTCTCATTTCCTCAAGGATTGTTTCGTAATACTCGCACTTCACATCCCAGTACTCCATGTTTTTAATATTCTTAATCATGTCTACCAGTTTAGAAGCGTTGTCAACGCCATTTGAGGAAAGTTCTTTTCCTTCCATGATTGCAAGGAGTTCTTTTTGTGCTTTTTCACACACTTTTTCTTTTTCCATTTTTCTCATACTGATACCTCCCTTTTAAGTTGTCGGCGTTGCTGCCGCCGGGGCAGTACCGTTGATTGCTGTTAAATTGTTATTAGGGGCGCACGCCGGATTTCCAAGAAGTCTGAATGTGCCGCCTGTTGGAGTTGTTGAAACTCTCGTGCTGTACTTCGTCCTTGTCCTTATTGAGCAAGCCGTTGCCTGTGCGCAGTTACATTTTGTGAGCGGATAAAGTTCCGTTCCGGCTCCAATCTGTACTACCACAGGGGCATTAATTGTTGTTGCTGCTGGAATCGCCTGTGCAACTACTATGCAATATTTTTCTCCATTCCGATATGAGCCTTCCGGAATGGTAATCACCAGATTTCCGCTCGTAAATGCGACTGCTGTACTGATAATCAGCCTGTCACAAAGTTTGCATATATTTTTACATGCCATAATTCTACCTCCATAAAATCAATACAGGGCAGACAATACGCCTACCCTGTAGAATAATCAGCCGTTAGGCGAATTTAGCAGCTACCGCAACCGCCACAGCCATTTCCGCAGCCGTTACCGCCAAAGACATTAAGCTGTCCGTTGCACCCTAACGGGAAAGATACCGTCTGTGGCGGCTGAACAATGTAAGCAGGCTGCGGGCAGTCTGCGCCAAGCCTGCGAATCAGTTCGGCGGTCTGCGCCTGCTGGTTCGCTGTGATGAAAGCGTTCTGTGCTGTCTGGCTCTTATCAAACTTCAAAGTCTGATTTTCCAGTTCAAGCGCATGAATACGCTCTGCCTGTCTGTTGGCTTCCAT
>OFFF01002315.1_pt1 | contig 10838 bp, 5 predicted proteins | sample 1521301 | NCBI WGS metagenome assembly OFFF01 (sample SAMEA3504101, study PRJEB24116) | mouse gut metagenome | biome: mouse gut; feature: mouse-associated habitat; material: faeces | place: Denmark | collected 2011
ACCGATGTTGCCGCCCGTGCCTTGGTAAAAATACACGTCTCGCGCAACGCTATCAACACTCTTCTGCAACAGAGCGAACAGCATTTATTTTTTGACAGAAAACGGCAAGTAGGGCTATGACTGCTCCTCAGGCAATGTATTTTCAAGCTTGAGAGTTTACATTTTTGTAAACTTGTTACCTCAGCCCCTTTCGGATCCGGAGTCAGCATTATGAACAAGGGCAGTTCCGACGCAGCCGGTGAACGCGTCACCCGCACAGAATCCATGCAACATCAGGCAAATTTCGGGGCAGGCTTCGATGCGGGCTCACCTCTGGAGCCTGACGATCAGGCTCTGGCCCAGGCTCTTGTGGAAGAAAAGGACAGTGAAAGCCGTACACGGGCTTACTCCGGCCCCTGGGCAACAATCATCTCCGCTCTGGCGTTGCTCTTCTCTCTGTTTCAGCTTGCCGCTTCCACCTTCTGGACGATGGATGCCATTACTCTGCGGGCGGTACACATCCTTTTTTTGCTTACCCTTTCCTTTCTGCTTTATCCCGCTCTGCGGCGGGAACAGCGACAGCGCCGCGCCCCCACGCTTTACGACGCCCTGTGCATCTGCGCCGGGCTGTTCTCCTTTGGCTATCTTATCCTCAACTATACGAACATCACGTTGCGCGGCGGCTGGTTTGAACCTGTTGATTATGTCGTGGCTTCCGTGGGGCTGCTTATCTGTTTTGAAATGGCCCGCAGGGTGGTGGGCAATCTCGCCGCCCTGGCGCTGGTATTCCTGGCCTACAATTTCTTCGGATATCTGATTCCCGGCGCATTCGGGCATCCCGGCTACAGCTGGAACCGGGTGGCCGAACACATGTTCTGGGGCAGCCAGGGCCTGCTTGGCGTGGGTGTAGGTGTTTCCGCAACCTATATCTTCCTGTTCGTGCTGTTCGGTGCCTTTCTGAAGCACAGCGGCTTCAGCGACTTTATCAATGATCTGGCGCTGACACTGGTGGGGCGCACGGCGGGAGGGCCGGCCAAGGTGTCGGTCATCGCCAGCGCGCTGATGGGCATGATCAACGGCAGCGCGCTGGCCAATGTGGCGACAACGGGCGCAATCACCATTCCGCTGATGAAGAAAACCGGATACGGGTGGGATTTTGCCGGAGCCGTGGAAGCCGTGGCCTCCACCGGAGGCCAGTTCGCTCCGCCGATTATGGGCGCGGTGGGCTTCATTATGGCGGAATTTCTGGGCGTGCCTTACACCACAGTCATGCTGGCGGCAGCTGTTCCCGCTTTTCTTTATTACTTCACCCTGCTCATGGCCGTACATTTTGAAGCGCGCAAACTCGGCCTTAAAGGGCTTTCCCGGGAACACATACCCAACGCGGCAAAGGTGCTGAAGGAACGCGGCCACCTGCTGCTGCCGCTCGCTGCGCTCATGGCGCTGCTGTTCATGGGGTATACGCCGCTGTTCGCCGCGGCTGTTTCCATTGCGGTGACGGTTGCCGCCTCCTGGCTTTCCCCCCGCACTCGCATGAACCTTTCCGTCATTATGCGGGCCATGGAGGAAGGCGCGCGCGGCGCGGTGGGCGTGGGAGCGGCCTGCGTGATTATCGGAGTGATTATCGGAACCGTGTCGCTGACCGGGCTGGGCCTTACCTTCGGGTATGAAATTCTGAAATTCGTGGGCAAGGATCAGATGTATCTGGGCGGCTTGTTCGTGATGGTTATGAGCACCATTCTGGGCATGGGCGTGCCCGGCGTGGCGGCCTATGTCATCGTGGCGGCAGTGGCCGTGCCGGTGCTTACCGGCGTAGGCGTACAACCCCTGGCGGCGCACATGTTCTGCCTTTTCTACGCCTGCCTTTCCAACATCACTCCGCCGGTGGCCATGTCTTCCTATGTGGCGGCGGGTATTGCCCGATCCAACGAGACAAAGACCTCGCTCATCGCCATGCGGCTGGGCCTTACCGGCTTCATCCTGCCCTTTTTCTTCCTTAATAATCCCTTGCTGCTGTATTCGCCGGAGCATTCCGGCATGGCCACGCTGTGGGCCTTCATCACCGCCGCGCTTGGAGTAAGCGCGCTGGCTGCCGGGCTGGAAGGCTGGTTGTTCACGCGCTGCAATCCCGTCATGCGCGCCATGCTGCTGGCGGCGGCCTTTCTTGCCATCGATCCCGGGCTGTCCACGGACGCCGTGGGCCTGGGACTGATATGTACCGTCTGCGTGTGGAACCGGCATGTTTCCCGCGCGCAAACCTTATCAGGGGAGTAATGTTATGAAAAAAATCCTCAGCATTGTGACAGCTCTGGCGCTGACCTGCGCCATGAGCAGCGGCCAGGCTCTTGCCGCCGACCATCCGAAAGTCAATATTGCCTTCCCCCCGGCGGCCACCCCCGGCGCGCTCTATCCGCTGGGCGCGGGCATCGCCAACCTTTGGAACACCAAACTTCCCTATGTCACCGCCCGCGCGCAGGCTTCCAACGGCGGCATTCAGAACCTGAATCTGCTCAAGTCCGGCGACGCCCAGGTATCTTTCGCCGTATCCAGCATTACCTATGAAGCCCTGCACGGACAGCGCGGTTTCAAGGGCCGCGCCTACGAAGGCGTACGCGTGCTGGCCGGCTTGTACTACAATCCCAATCAGGTGGTCGCGCGCGGTGAAAGCGGCGTAACATCTCTGGCGGACTTCAAGGGGAAAAGTTTTGCTCCCGGCGCGGCGGGCGGTACCACGGAAGTGGAGTCGCGCATTCATTTCACCGCCGCGGGGCTCAAGTATCCGGAGGATTTGAAGGCCCATTTCGTGGGCTTTACCGAATCCATCGATCTGATGCGCAACAAGCAGCTTGACGGCGTATGGATCATGGCGGGCATGCCCACGGCCGCGGTGACGGAAATGTGCTCCACCGCCGGAGGGAGGCTGGTAGGCATTGATGACGACGTTATCGCCAGGGTTCAGGCGGAATACCCCTGGTATGCCAAAATCCGGATCCCGGCGGGCACCTACGACGGCCAGACCGAACCCGTGCAAACCACGGCGGTCAAGATGCTGCTGCTTACCGACGCCTCCATGCCCGATGACGTCGTCTATGATCTGACCAAAACCTTCTGGGAAAATCTGCCGGAACTCGGCCAGGCCCATGCGGTCATGAAAACCGTCACCCCCGACATGGCCGTGACCGATCTCTCCGGCATCCCCCTGCATCCCGGCGCGGAAAAATACTATCGGGAAGCGGGATTGCTGAAATAGCGCAAACAACGCAGAAAACCAAACCAGCCGCAAGCGGATTGCGGCTGTTTCTGTTTTCGGGAGGGAAGGAAAAATGAACCGCCGCGCTTATGTTGCGGAGCTTCTGTACACGTTGGAAATTCTGCCTTCAGGCACATAAAACGCGCAGCCGCGACGCCCCTGTTCCTTGACCGCATACAGGGCGCTGTCGGCATTGCCGTAAAGATTTTCGGCAAAGCCCGATTCAGAAAACGCCACGCCCACACTGAGCGAGACAGAGGGCAAATCTCCTTCGGGCCGGCTCAGACTGCCGTTTATATCCGCGATTTTGGCCGCCACGCCCTGCTCCATGGTCGGAGAGCCGCCTTTCAGAATAACCGCGAACTCGTCGCCGCCAAGGCGTATGCAAAAATCTCCGGAGCGGAATGCGCGCTTGATGAGCCCGGCCACACGGCAAAGAATCCTGTCGCCCACGACATGACCGTGTGTGTCGTTCACTTCCTTGAAGTGATCCACGTCAATGAGAATAAAGCCCATGGGGTCGGAATCCCGCTTGAGCAAATCGCGCAGGGAATCAAAGGCCCTGCGGTTCAACAGCCCGGTAAGGGGGTCATGTTCGGCCTGATGACGGAGCATTTTGTCCTGGTGCTCCTTGAGGGCAAAAATGTCGTTGTAGGTCAGGGCAAGATGCTTGAACTCGTATGCCCCCACAAGTTCGAACATTTTATCGCTCTTGATGCACTTCAGATAGATCTGCAACGGCTTGATGATCAGGGTAATGATCATCAGAAAGGTAAGAACATTCAAAATACAAAGCCCGATCAGAACGATACGCTGCCTGTCCAGCACCGCGCCCAGCTTGAGTGTCTGCACCTGCTGATCACGGCGCGTCTCATCCAGCGTATGTTCCAGAAAGAGCAGAAGTTCTCCGGTAATCCGCTTTTTCATCTCATCATAACCTGATTTGAAAAGCAGCTCCCGCGCGCGTTCAATTTTGCCCTCGGCGTCCAGGGCGCGATCCCCCTCGCTCAAGGTTGTCTCCCGCACAATGGGCGGAAAGGCGGCCATATCCCGCTGCATGGCTTCCGCCACCAGCCTGATGGCATAAATTTCCTTGAGCGTCAGTTTGTTGGACAAGTCCAGCGCCCTGTCCAGCGAAGCTTTCTGCTCCGGAGTAAGACGCTCCGCGTTGATGAAGTCCAGAGCCTTTTCCCGATTCCGGTTGGAATAGAATTCCTCAAAATATGCGCGCACATGTTCTTCCTGCGCGGTGACGGCATAGAGACGAGCCTGTTCCGTAAGACTGTCCGAGCCTACATGAACCATATGGGCAGCCTGCTGCAAGGTTATGTATTTCTCTGTGGCCGTAACGCTGGCCTTATATTCATGTGATATCTGAAGCGTCGCATAAAAAACGACGACAAACAGAAGCAGGGAGATAAATATCATCACTGTGTTCAGCGTACGAATACGAACACCGTTGACATGGCGCTCTTTTGTCATTTGACGATATCCTTTCGGCCTTATGGCCGGCATGTCATCCTTGCACTGTTCATCTTCCGAATCTGATACCAGAAAAATACACACCTGAAAACATGCGAGCAGGGCGGCTTTGACGGAAAGACATGAAAATCACTCGCGTTGCTGACGTTGTCGGCAGCCTCAGGCGTTCTCCTTGCGGAACGCCTCATATTCCGCCAGCAGCAGGGCCACATGCGGGGGGACAAGCACTTGCGGGCTCAAGGCCCTGACGATATCCCTGCGGGCGCCTGCGCCAATGGCGGCCCAGCCTGTCCGGCTGATCCAGTGCTTCGACAACGGCTTCAAGCTGTTCCTCCCATCCTCCGGACGGGAAAGGCAGCATGTTTTCTCCCGGCTTCAGCAAAGCATCCGCAGCGGGCGCGGGCATCATCAGCGCCGCGCCGCAGCTCATGGCCTCCAGCCAGCCGGGCGGAGGCGACGGCCTTGCCTCCGCGCAAACATGAATGGCGGAAGCGCGGAACAAATCCCGGTATTCGCCCGGGCGAAGAAAATCCGCCAGGCAAACTCTGCGCCGCAGGCTTTCCGGCAGGCCGCCATGCCATGCCTCAAACATTCCGCGAACCGGGTTGCCGCCAAAGCACAACACCATGCGGCATGACGGCCTTGCGCCAAGCAGGGCGGCAGCCAGCTTCAGCAGGGATGACGCCCTGGCCGCCGCAGCGCCCTGCATATCAAAGGAAACAAGTTCCGAACCGGGGGCGGGGGTGAAAGTGCCGTGCTGGAAGCCCGCCGAGATGCCCGGCCTCATCCAGTCCGTATCCACCCAGGGCGTCATGAGCCGAACGGCGGGCCGCAGCACTTCGGGAAAAAGATTGCGCTGTTCTTCGCAAAACGCGAAACACAGCCTGCTTTGCAGCGCCTGCATTCCCTGCATGGCCAGTTCAGCCTTTTTTGCTTCCGAAAGGCCCTCCGCCGTGCGGGGCGCATGTTCAAGCCCGGCGTAGAACACATGAAACGCCTGTGGAAAGGCCCGCGGCACGAAAAAACTTATGCCGCCGAATGCCGAGGACAATACCCAGTGCGGCCGAAATTCCGCATTCAGGCGTTCCAGAAAGGTGTAGCGGCTTTTGCCGGAGAGCATGGCTCCGCACCATATCTGCGCATAGTTCTCCTCGCGCGGCGGCCTCCGCGCGGCATCCGGCTTCACGATAACGCGCCGCACCCGCGGCACCGCCGCGCCGCTGCGCTGGTGGCAGGAAGCGAACAGAACTTCATGTTCCGGATTCGCGGCGAGATGCGCGGCCATAAAGCCGAAACGGCCCGGAAAATTCTTGTGAAAGAAGAGAATGCGCATATCGCTCCCGGCAGGCTGTGAGGTGGGACGCAAAGGGCGGCCGTTTCCGACCGCCCCGCTGTGTTTCGTTTATGCTCAGCCGTTGCTGTTTTGCAGAATGAACTGCTGTATCTGGCTTTCCGCTTCGGCCGCGGTGTCGGTTTGTACCGGGGTGAGGCTGGTTTCCAGCGTTACCCCGCTTTCGTGGGTAAAGACGGCGTATTCGTCGGACGACGCTTTCTCATCCCTTGTCCATTCTCCGGACAGGCTCATGGCGTCCCCGTCAATCGTCACGCCCAGTTTGGCGGCCAGATCGTCCATGCCGGTCAGATCAAGCGCATCCGCCCCCTTGATCAGGACTTCCACGTCTTCCACTCTCGGCCCCTTGTCCGCGTTCGGATCGGCCTGCAGCAGGTCTTCCAGATGAAGGCCGGCATCGGAGCCGCTCAGGAGCACGTCAATGCCCTCGCCGCCGTGGATGAGATAATCCGTGGAATCATACACAATGAGGTCGTTGCCGTCGCCGTCGTAGAGGAAGTCATTGCCTTCCGTTCCGGAAAGACTGTTGTCGGCGGTGCCGTCCGCTTCGTCCATCATATCCGCCGACACGGCTGCCGCGGCATACGCCGCCATATCTCCGGCCGCGGCGTCCGCGATGCTCTGCGCGTCCGCCTGTTCGGCGTCCAGTTTGCCGATCTCATCCGCGCTCAACGTCGTTTCCAGCGTCAGTATGGTGGTTCCATCCACGTTGTATGTGTATGTTGAATATCCCCCCTGAGAAGATGTAAATTCCCAGTCGCCGGAAAGCAGCAGTTTCCCGTCCTCGATCTTGACGCCATATTGCAGCAGGCTCTCGTGGCTGGTGATGCCGAGATTTTCCACATGATCGGTGTTCATGCTCTTGATCAGGATTTCTATACCGCCGACATAGGGTCTTTCACCGCTACCGTTGCCGGAATCCAACATTTCAGCAAGACTGGGATCTTTTTTGCCAGCAAGCAGGATATCAATATCGCTGCCGCCATGAATGATGGCGTCGTTCTCGTCATAGACCAGGATATCGTTGCCGCTGCCGCCGAAAAGCATGTCCTTGTCTTTGAAGTCGGAGTCATTCTTGTTTTTGCCGTTGCCGTAAAGGTAATCATTACCGGCACCGCCGAAAAGGATATCATTGCCGAGGCCGCCGAAGAGCGCGTCATCACCGCCCTTGCCTTCATACTGTTCCAGTTTTTCAAGAATGACTTCCAGCTGAAGCCCATTTGCGGGTTTGTCCCAAAGTGTAAGTTCGTTACGAAGAACATTCTCAAAATCATTCCCTGCATCACCGAACAAAATATCATTGCCGCCCCGGCCATACATGAGATCATTCACTTCCGTGCCTGTCAGTATGGAGGCATTGGTATCATTTTTGGTGTCCGCGCCATTGAATGTATCGTCCACCACATTCTGGAATCTGTCGAGGGTGACATCCAAATCGGCGTTTACCGTCTGCGATGCACTCGCGACATCGCCATCGCTGTCCGTCACCTGGAACGTGAGGTCAAAAATCGGCTTCTCACCGTTTTCAAGATCAAAATTGTAGAACTGATCTATTGTCCATTTGCCGGTGCTTGGATCCACCCTGACGATGAAAAGCGCGTTGCCGTCAAGGTTGGTGCCGTTTTCGCCATTGGGCTTCCCTGACAGGATGAAAAACTTCACGTTGGGATCGTTGGGGTCATCGACAAGAGCAAGGTCATACAGTCCGCTACCCGGAGCGCCCTTGACCACTACTTTTGGAGTTTCGCCGAAATTGCTCAAATCAACATCCCAATGGAAAGAATCCGGCTTAATTCCATCCGCTCCGGGATCTATTGTGAATACGCCCTCATGCTCCCAAGAGGGACGCGTCATTTCCAGCGTTTTGACCGTGAACGCCGACTCATGCTGAGTATCCGTGCCGGGAAGCGCGGAAATAAACACCTTTGTGAACCCGTCGGGCACATCAATATGAATTTTTCCGTTCACAAGATCGGCGTAGGAGACTTCCTTCATGAGCACCACCGTATCGTCGTTATTGTTGCGCGGGGTGAGCATGAACGTGACCAGAGCCTTGTCGCCGTCTTCAAATCTTCCGAATTCCAGATTCATGCCGTAGGACACGGAACCGTTTTTGGTTTCAAGAACAAGCGCTTCCGCGAGCGTTGGTTCTCCGGGCTTCGCGGCAATATCGCTGTCGCCCCATTTGTTGCCGACGCCAAGTCCATCCTGGGAGATGGACAGGAATTTGCCATAGTTGCCAATGTCGGCAGGCTGACCATCTATTCTTTCTTCAAGACTGCCGCCGTTTTCGTCATATACCTGTTCGACAACAGGGCTGCCGTCGGCCGCATAGGTGTATTTTACATTTGAAGCGAATATCTGCACGGAATTCTGTTCAATCTTGGAAAACCCTGTGTTATTGACGTTCCAACCGGTTGTGAACCCGCTAAAATCATCCGCACGGAAATCAAGGCTGATCTGCGGCGTCGGATCCGTGATCTGATGGCTGTGGTAATCACTGGTGGTGATGGTGGGCACATCATCATGCACTTCCACATGGATTACACCGGAAGCGGTATCGCCGCTTGCATCGGTGACAGTGATGTTGACATCACTCTGAAGCGTATCAACAGGCTTTCCATCCGCATCAACATGCTGTTGATTTCCATCAAGATTGTAAGAGTATGTGACTGTCCAGCCGCCGTCGCCATTTGGCGTTACCGCCGTGACCACTATCTGAACGCCGTCGGCTGTTACAGCCTGATTCCGATCCCATTCAGGATTTCCGTCGGCATCAAAGGTAATGTTGATGCCTTGTCCGGCTTCGCCAAGCAGGATGCTGCACTTTTCCGTCTCCCCGTTGAGTTCGACGTTAAAACTGCCCGTTCCCGTTTTCGTGTGCGTCTCCGTTTCACCGTGTTCAGGCTGGTCGCCCTCATCCACGACGATTTTGCCCACTTCAACCACGGGCGTATTCGGATCATCCGGGTTCTCCGGATTATCGGGATCAGGATTCTCGCCCGGCGTGATCACCGGCACCGTCTTGCCCACGGTCAGGGTGATCGTATCGGTATCGCCGTCGCTGTCCGTGGCGGTCAGCGTGATCTGCTTCTCGAAGGTCGTGCCCTTGTCGTTCGGATTAAAGCTATAGCTATACTTGCCGTCCGCGCCCTGCGTCAGGATCAGTTTGCCGTCATCGAACGTAAATGTTGTCGTATTGCCGGAGACTTGCGTGTCACTGGCGCCGTCAGCGGTCAGCGCGCTTTGGGTGTGCGCTCCGTCCGCGCCGTAATGCAGGCCGAATTCACCGTCCAGAGAAGACGTTTCGCCCGTCGCGTCCACCGAGAAGCGCGGCATGTCGTCATGCACTTCCACATTGAGCTGACCTGTCGCCACATCGCCGCTGCCGTCCGTCACCGTGATCGCAATGCCGCCGCTCAAGGTAGTGTCGTGCCCGCTGTCCTTGTCGTGCGTCTGGTTGCCGGTCAGTTCGTACTCATAGCTGACCTTCCACTGACCGTTCTCAAGCCGCGCGCCCGTCACGGTCACGGCAACGCCGTTCACCTCCAGCGTTTCACCGGAACCGGGGATAACAGTCGCATCATCTTCGGGAATGGCAAGCGTCACCGTCACGCCGCCGTGGGTCAGGACGATGCTGCCGCCCCGTTCGCCGTGTACATCGACCACAAAGTCGCCCGTGCCCTTTGCGCCGTGCAGGGTATGCAGCCCGGAGCCGCCCTGCGCCAGCGCGCCTTCATCCACTATAATATTGGTATTGGCGGCGGCCGGCACCCAGCCCTGCCCGCCTTCGCTGTTTCCGGGATGATTGGGGTCTGCCGGTCTGCCGGGGTTTTTGGGAGCAGCCGGGGGCGTGACGATATCAGGCGTAAAATTGATCGGCTCAAGCAGACCGGAACCCTGCCCGCCGGCCGCTCCGTCCCGCACATATTCGATCTGCGGGCCGTCAAAGCCCAGATCCAGCCCGTCCAGACGATCGATACCGCCGTACAGCGCGGAATTTGCCCAGTCCGCGTCATGGCGGGAAGCCTGAGCCTGCTGGGCGGCGGGGCCGGCGGCAGGCATGAGATCAGGCGCATTCATGGCCATGAAAAAGTCCGTGCCGGAAATTTCCGCGCCGTCCACCACAAAATCGGGGATGTTTTCCTTGTCGTATGTGCCGTAGAAATCGGTCAGCTCCAGAGAAGCGCCGTCATCAAAGGCAAAGACAAGGTTGTCGCCATCGCGGGAAAGCGTGGCGTCGCCGGTGGAAAAATCGAAGACAAAACGGTCGTCGGCGCCGCCGGCAACGGTCTGCCGGGTTTGGGCGGCAGGACGGGAAAGGGTGATATCGGCCATGACAAATGCTCCTTGTTGTTATTCAGAACTTTTTTGGGGAAAGCGCGCGGGCACAAAAAAGCCCCGCGCCGACATTGCGCCGGAACGAGGCATGCAAACAGAACGCGGACAGACCGCGCGAATTGTGGAAGAAACCGGAAAGACTGCTGCCCGCTGGGATAGGCATAAAAAAAACCTGCCACATTAATTGGGTTGCACACAAAAGGCGAAAAATTTTCACCGAATTTTGCGAGCCCATGGTATGGCAGGCGCTCTTGCAAGCAGATGTATGTACGCTTGTTGAGGACAATTTCCTCCAATAAAGGTGAATTGTCAACAACAAATATCATTGGGGCTCTGTTGTGGAATAGTGTTGAACATATCCCTGACCGCCGGAGGCGCGAGCGAGCCGGCCGTGGATACATGCTGCCTTATCCCTGCTGTGGCCATTCGTAAGGC
>OFFF01002316.1_pt1 | contig 10833 bp, 9 predicted proteins | sample 1521301 | NCBI WGS metagenome assembly OFFF01 (sample SAMEA3504101, study PRJEB24116) | mouse gut metagenome | biome: mouse gut; feature: mouse-associated habitat; material: faeces | place: Denmark | collected 2011
GATACATTAGCGGGTTGTCGGTTGTGAGGTTCAGAGGCTGTTTTGTGAGAGGATCCCGCGCACTGATGCGGCGATGCGCCTCTCCACTCTCTCCACTAGTGATGCCGGGATGAAGATGGAGTCGCCGGAGATATCCGGCGCGGGAAGATAGGAGGCTTCCGCAATCACGGCTCCGGGCGAGGAGCCGTAGATGTCGAGAACCCGCCCTTTTCCGGCAAACCGCAGGAGAAGTCCGCGGTGACGGCGTCCGGAGCGTCGCCGTGCGGTGGCCCGCAGCAATGGAACCGATGCGCCCGACGGGGAAAGGGTCTGGGTCAGACCTCCGCTCCAGTCGCTCATGCGCAGGTACAGCAACCTCTGGAAATCGTCGGGAAGTTCCGCCGTGGCCACGCTGTCGGCATCGTACCGGACAGCCGCTTCAAGCGGAAGACCTTCGCTGATATCGCCGGGTGCGGCCTCCGCGCTGCTGCGGGGGGCCCGGGGAAATTCCGGGGTCATCCTGTCCCAGCTTCCGCGCTCTCGAGACGCGCCGCCTCCGGAAGGAGACGGCGCGCCAGAGAGATCAGGTCCGTGCCGGGGTCGCAGTAGGTGAGGCGTGTCTCGAGAAGAGCGCGGTTCTCGTCGAGCAGCATAAGCACGGCGTTGGTTATTTCACTTACCGATACGTTCATCGCAGCCTCACAATCTTGTTGTCGTGATAGTAGCGGCTGTCTTCGATCACCTTCATTATCACCGGGTTCCCGGTAGTAAATGTGGCCGGCGCGTCTCCGAATCCCGACGAGGATCCGCCCCTGAAGGGTATCCTCCACACGCGCCCGTGGGGAGAGTTGCTGATCAGGGCGCTCCATTCGAGCATTCCGTAGACTCCGTATGTTCTTGATTCCATCGTCTTTTCGCGTTTTTATCGTTTCACATTTATTCTCATGTTCTCCGGGACTCTATTCAGAGTTCCACGTCTCCTTTGTACTCTTTCCAGACAGTCTTCTCCTTGAGGTCGTCGCCTACCGATGTCTCGCCGTACCACATCTGGCCGGTGCGTGCCTGGGGCGACATGCCGGGACAGTCGCAGCAGAGGTAGTAGATGTCGGAGGGGTTCGGCTTGACGGGAGCGGTGCTCTGTTCCCAGATCTTGAAGACAAAGGCATCGCTCATGCCTCCCTCTCCCTCGCCGTCGATCCAGATATGGCAGCTTCCCTTCAGGGCGAGGGCGTCCCAGATAAGTATGCCGTTGCGGGTGGCCTCCTCTCCGTCTACGCGGTCAGAGAAGGAGTGCTCGCTGCTGTAGACGTAGTGGACAAGGCGGTTTTCTCCGATCAGCGCGCCGCTGTTGCTCCAGCCCAGACGGTCCAGGGTGGGTTCGCGCTTGATCTCGATGTCGCCGAACACGGTGTGGAAGTTGGTGCCGGTCCAGCCGATGGAGTTGACCTTGGTGGAGATCTGTATCTCGGGATGCTTCGAGAAGTCGATGCACTGTATCTGCTCCAGGAGATTCTTGCCCGCTAAAAGGAGGGCGGTCTTGGGTACATCCTCGCCGGTGAAGAACATCTTGGCCAGGGAGATGATGCGCTCCACGGTCCATGCTCCCTCATGCTGCAGCTCGCGCTTGAACTGCCACCGGAGCCCCTCGGTGCAGTATACGTACTGCATCCCCATCCTCGGGACGTTGACCTTGAACTTTCCGGCGCGTCCGGCCCAGAGCGTTCTGTTTCCGCGAACCTTGAAGTTGGCGATGGCCTGCTCGGCGATGATGGCCTTGGAGAAGGGTATGCGCTTGCGCTGGCTTTCGAAGTAGTCGCTCACCACCTGGTTCATGCCTCTCTTCTGGAGGTAGACCTTCGAGGGTCGCGGCACAATCAGGTCGGGATCCACTTCCTTCTGGGTCTCGTAGAGGGAATTGGCGAGGATCACGCACTCGGTGCCGGAGGGAATTTCCGGAATGGTGCAGAATTCGTCGGCGGCGCTTGACTTGGGACCGTTTACGGCGCGGACCACCGGATTGTTTGTGGTGGGATCGTAGCCGGTCACGAAGAGCATCAGCTCCTTTCCCGCCGTCTTGGTGACTCCGTCGGCGGAATATCCGTCCACGCCTTTCACCAGCAGCGTGCTGTAGGGGCGGGGGAGGGCCTGGTCGGAACTGCGAAGCGGAAGAACTCCCTGCATCGAAGAGGTCTGGTTCATGGTGTTGGCGAGAGTCACGAAGCTGCGGGGCTCGTCGATCATGAAGTGGTCCACCTCCGGGCTGTTGACCTTTACACGCTTTGCCTTGAGCATGAGGTTCATCAGCGGCGTGTCGTCGGAGTTGAAGCTGAATAGTTCGTCATCTATGTCGCTTTCGATAAAGTTGCCGGCGTCGAGGCCGCCGGTGGCTTCGGCTGCCGATGATACTGTGGCCGGCTGGCCTGGATACTGGGTTGGATTGCCGGAAGTGCCGGCTGTCGCTTTGATTTCAGACATGGTTTGATAAATTTGGATTTCCTCGTGGATTAATAATTGCGGATTAATATTTTATAGATCTAAGCAATGAGTTTGCTTGCTGATGGTCAGAATGCTCCGCGGGCAAGGTCGAAAATATTGCCGGGGCGGTGGCCGGATATCGCGCCGTGGCCGGTGCCGGGGTGGGGCAGACCGTCGCTCTCTTCCTCCATCAGCATGTCTTCGCGGATTGTTTCGTTGCGTCCGCGGATTTCTCCCTCTTCGGCGGCGTGGGCAAGATCTTTTTCGTAATCTATGCCGCGGAGGAGCAGCGTCAGGGTGGCCTCGCTGATTTCGCCGGACTCCAGTTCGCCGGCAATCTCCGCCAGCATGGCCCTGACGTCCGCGCGGGTCTCGTCCGGCACAATGGCGACAGCCCGTTCAGCCGGAGTTTCAGCCTCATCGGACTCATCTGTCTCATCGGACTCATCAGACCCTGCGGAAGAATCTGTCAGGTCTGATTCTTCGTTCCCTTCTTTCTCCGCACTCTCTTCCACATCCTCCGGCTGGGTGGATCTTGTGGCGTCGATGGCGTTCCTGATTGCTTCTGTGATTGTCTTTACGGTTTTCATATAGTTTCTGTTTATAGCGGCGTCGTTTTGCTTTCGCCGTCGGTTTACAGGTGCAAAATTACTATGCTTGTCCGGTGGTATGCCGATAACCGTTTACTCTTTCTTTTTTCCGGCGCGGCGGATGCGGTAGATGATCACGCGCGCCGACTTTTCGGTGAGATAGAATTCGGGTGCGGGGGAGTTCACTGCGTCATGGACCGCCTGTTCCAGGCGGCATCCGCTGTCGGAACGTAGCCGCTCCTCCACGCGGTGTAGTATCTCGCCATACATTTCGCGCTTTTTGTCGAGCATTGCCGATCCCGTCTGGGTCGAGGTGCTCCCTCCGATCATCTCCTTGATGACCCGGAAGGCGCGTGATTCCCCGACCCAGAACCGCGAGCAGGGACGCTTCGCAGCGGCTGCAAACATTTCAGACAGCGGCATATCAGCCGTTAACAGGATTTCGCGGAACGCGGCCGACAGCTCGCGGTCGCGCTGTTCGATAAACTCAGAAATAGAACCGGACTTTTTCATAAACGCATTAGTGTTGGAATGGACATCATCTAATCGCAGTTCAAGTAGGCATCATCCCATATAAATTTTAGAAAGGACATGGTGTGACGGCAACCGATGCTTGTCGGCTGCAAAGTTATAACCTTGCTCTGCAAAATTTAGGCAGTGTTGTGTTAATAAATACTAATTGATGCGTTTCACTATGCAGTGCATAACCACTCCCCCCCATCCTTCGATGAATAAGGCCCGATAGAAAACATGCGCTATCTTTGGATTGCAGTATTTGGAGGTATGCTTATTCATTAACACGAGTTCGGGGTTAGAAATGGATAAATAAATTCGTTGCCGTTACTTGAAAATTGCAATAATTTCACGTTTAATCTTGCATAAATGAAAACTTTTATATATTTTTGACAGCAGTTAACAAAATAACAAGATTATGAAACAAAAAAGCGACATCAAGAAGTTTATCGAAACCGTTCTGGACTCTTCGGTTCCGGCAGACCAGCAGTCAATGATCTGTTCCACTGAATTAAGCCTTATAGGCGGCAATAATGACGGTAACGCAAGGTGTGAAAATTCAGCCGATGCATGTGGCGCAACCAATAAGATTGTGTGCTATAACAGTGGTAATTTCTGTAATCTAAGTGATAATCAGGGAAGATGCTTTAACACCGGTACCGTTCAACGGCCAAATACGGATTGTCCTCCAATCGTGGACAACCAATGTGATGGCTAAATAAAGAACGTACTCTTGTATGGTGCACTGCCATACAAGAGTGCGTTTACAAACGCATAAGTCGGGGTTAAGTATAACAATAGTTCGTTTTTGTGAGTAATGGAAGTTCCTTACCACAAATGGAGTGACTTACCTTACAATGCAAAATACTATTGTTATTCGGATTAAGTTTTGCTCCATATTTAACCTACATGAATTATATATCATAGTTCAGGGGTCGTTATTCATGATAGACACACAAGTGCCATATAAGTAATATACATCAAATGAAACCAAGTATTTATAATTCTTATTTTAATTTTTCCGATGGCATTCAAATGATATATAATGCTTATACTGATATGTTCATATTGTTACGCAGTAAAATGATTGTTGACAGCCATAACATTATCAGTGCTGACACTATTGATCCGGAATTTTATGAAAATGCCATTAAATCGGGATGCATCATTGAGAATAAAGTTGATGAAGTAGAAAATGTCCGCAATGAGATTATTCGCGCAAATGAAAACGACGTTTTTTTTCATCTGACAATAAACCCTACCTTGAATTGTAATTTTAAATGTTGGTACTGCTATGAAAATCATAAGGTGGACTCTAAAATGACGCTTGAGACAATATGCTCAATAGCAATGTTGATTTCAACATCAATAAGCAAAAATAGCAATTACAAAAAAGTATTGATTTCTTTTTTTGGTGGAGAACCACTGATGTATTTCAATGAAACGGTCAAGCCATTAATTTTGAAAGCAGATGAAGTGTGCAAAAGACATAATAAGGACTTTGAAATACATTTCACATCAAATGCGTTCCTTTTAAACGATGCTACTATAAGGTTTTTAAGCAACTACGTTTGCAGCTTTCAGATTACTCTCGACGGACATCGTGATCGACATAATGCTGTTCGGTATAATGATGCCGGAGGAAGTTACGATACAATCTTAACAAATATAATAAGTCTTGCACAATCCGGAATACGCGTGCTTGTCCGTATAAATTGCACCAAATCTAATGTGGACGATCTTGTGAATATTCTACAGGATTTTAAACGAGGTATTAACCCGGATGTCGCGAATATGTTGTCCTTTGATATTCAAAGAGTGTGGCAGGATATTGACATTGACGTGAACTCAGAAATGGAGTCTGAAATCAACAATAAGATTTCAGAATATATCAAATTATACCGCGATAATGGTTATCAGGTTAATTCGGTTCTTATTTCTAACAAAGTCAAGAATTGCTGTTATGGCGATAAGACACATCATGCCACAATAAACTATAACGGGGATGTCTATCAGTGTACTGCACGAGATTTTAATGAAACAAACAGAATGGGACGCTTATGTCCTGACGGCACAATCAACTGGGACAAAATGACGGTTAATCAAAGGAACAGTCATAAGTTCTCAAATCCGGTGTGTCATTCTTGTCGCATCGCACCGATATGCGGAGGCGGGTGCTCACAGAATTCAATAGAACGCCCGCACAACGGCAGATGTCCTTTTGGATATACAGAAGAAAAAATTGATGAAATTATATTGACGAGATTTCGATACATGCACATGGCATAACCCCGTAAATCCCATTTTATATTTAAATTCCTTATTTATTTTCTTGCTATGACAAATAACAATTCATTCCATATATACGCTGTAAGCATCATAATGTCCGCGTTTTCTCTTGTCTGCCCGTCAAGCATATTTGCAGTGGAGAGAAACGACAGTTCCACAACTGAAAACAAAGAGCAAAATGTCAAGGAGCTGAAGGAAGTTGTCGTGGAGGGGGAGAGCCAGTGGCTCAGTGCCCGTAAAAGCGCGTATATCCCGACATCGCGGCAGAAAAAGGCCGCGCAGGACGCCTCCGACCTGCTGATGAGGATGGCGATTCCGGAACTGCATATAAACCCCATCGACAGAATCATCAAGACCGTCACCGGGGACCTCGCTTCGGTATTCATCGACTTCGTGCCGGCACGTCAGGAAGACCTGGCAGGCCTCAAGACTACGGATGTGAAAAGAGTCGACTTTTACACCGTATCGGATGATCCGAGATTCGGAGGGGCATTGAATGTCGTCAACTTCATATTGTATAAGTATGAGGTTGGCGGATATACCAAATTATCGGGTGAACTTGACACCAAAAGATTTGACGGAACCTCTCTGTATAATGCCGAGAATCTGTACTCCAAATTCAGCTACAAGGCTATGACCTACGACCTGTATGCCGGCATGACAAACGTAAGAAACAAGCGTGCCGGCGATGTATCAGGCTACACCTACAGGATTCCGGGCAAGGGAGGCTCGGTATCGGAGTATTCCAAGGAAACATTGCGTACAGACCATAAATATTTCAGCAATTCCTTCCCGGTCACATTCCGCGCTGTTTACAATACCCCGAAATTCATGTTTCAGACACATGCGGGATACACCTACGACTTTATGCCCGCCCTGAATGCCGCGGGACTTCAAACGATAGTACATGACGGAACCAGGTCGGACGGCGGTTACAGCTCGGTCAGCAACGGCAAGAAACACAATTTTATATGGAGGGCCAACGCCACAGCCGGTCTGCCGTCCGGATTCAGCCTGAATCTGAATTGCGGACTCAAGGTATTCCATGGCAATATCCATAGGTTGTATTCAACGACGGACAATCTCAGACTTGACAATTCATATACAGAAAACAATGTTTCACCGAATATCAGTCTGAGGATCACAAAAGAATTCGGAACGGGTCATTCATTGAACCTTGGCTGCACATACAGTTTCAGGCACAACAGCGTGAAATATGCCGAAGCCGCCCCGTCCGACTTCAGCCTCAATTATCTCGGGTCGTCATTGGGCTACGACTTTTTTTCAGACAAATGGACGGTATATGCCAGCGCGGGACTGGAATATGAAAACAATCTGGTCGGCGGTGTGCGGAACACCTACTGCCTCCCCCATCTCCAGACCCACATGACTTTTTCCCCTGACAGCAAAAACAGAATTATGCTTCAGGCCCGGTACGGCACGTTTAACCCGGCCCTCAATTCCAACAGCAACACGATACTCAGGACAAGCGAATTCATGTATGTCACGGGCAATCCGGAGATTAAAGGCACGAATTTTGCCGATATCATGCTGAACTACACATTTCTTCCGGGATCATGGCTGAGAGGTTCCGTATATGCCCTCGGAAACATGCTTTTCAACAGTCCCGTCACCCTGTATTCGCCGTATGACAGCCCGGACGGCTCTCCGGCTCTGTTGCGATACGTTGCGAACGACGGTACGTTCAGCGAATTCAAGGCGGGAGCCAACCTGTCGTCGTTTTTGTTCCGGAACACGTTTTCCATCTCCCTGAATCCCGAATACAGATATTGCAGACGCATGGGCGCGCTTCCGTTCTCGTTCAACAGCTTCCAGATGGGTATATCCGCCAACTGGTATATCGGCGATTTTTATGTCACCGCATACGGATGGCTGCCGACAGTGCAGATGTCGCAGAACGGAACGGAAACCCGGCAGAAAGGGTATTATTCCCTCAGCGGAGGATGGAGCAACGGCAATGTCCAGCTGAGCCTTGACATCGCCAACTTCGCAGACTGGAGCTGGGACGGAGACCGCACATCCTACTCCTCGACATATTACGACAGTTACTCGCAATCATTTACAAGCGGAGTGCGTCATGCCAGTTTCCGGCTCAAGGTGGCATGGACCATCGGTTATGGTAAGAAAGTCAGAAGAGGAAACGAGATAGGCGCCCAGAAAGGCTCCGACAGCGGAGCTTTGTGAGAAGAGGATGAAGCACAGGATACATTCTTATCAGCAGCTGGAACATTCAGACTGCGGCATTACCTGCATACGGATCATAGCGAGATATTATGGAAAAAAAATAGATCCCGCTTATCTCAGAAGTCTATGCGATGCTAACCGCCTCGGAATCTCAATCAGGGACCTGACTGATGCTCTTAACGAGATCGGATTTGATTCATATACTGTTAAGGTCAGTCCTGAAAGGTTGGATGATATGCCTTTGCCTTCGATTCTTTATTGGAATCAAAGTCACTTCATAGTACTTTATAAAGTCAGAAAAGACACTTTTTTTGTAGCAGACCCATCTCGGGGTAAAATGAAACTGTCTCGGAAAAACTTTCTGCAGATGTGGAAAGGTGACACCGAGACAGGTATCTGCATACTTCTTGAACCCCGACCTGAATTTTTAGATACACAGTTCCCAAAACCCAAAACGAAGCATAGTTTATTGGGATTACTGAAAGATGCCGTAAAAATAAACAGAAAAAGTTTCGCCATAAGTATATTTTTTTCATTACTTGTGCTGATAGCGGATATCGTGATACCTTTCCTGTTTCAAACGACAATAGACAAAGGGATTCAAGATAGAGACATCAGTCTTGTATGGATACTCGTTGGCGCTCAGTTAATGATCTTTATCGGCAATTATCTCTCCAATACAATTGTAGAAATTGTCATGAGTAAGCTGGGATTAAGGCTCAGCATAAACATGATGTCAGAATATCTGGTTAAACTGATAAATCTTCCGGTGTCTTTTTTCGAACGAAAATCCAGCGCCGACCTTATAAAGAAAACAGACGACCAATACAGAATAAAGAATTTTCTCATATCATTTCCGGAGACTATGTTTCTGACAGTTCTGTCTTTACTTGTATTTTCCTCTTTGATGATATGGTTCAGCTTCCCGATATTCCTTATTGTCGTTTCATTTACATGTGCAGGTATTATATGGAATTCACTTTTCTTAAGAAAAAGAAGAGAGATTGATTATTCTTACTTCTCAGCGTCCGCAGAAAATCAGAATAATCTATATGAATTGATTAACGGTATGCCGGAAATCAGAGCTAACGGTGCGGAGAATATAAGGGTTGAAATCTGGAGAAAAGTTCAACAAAAGATAAATGATCTGTCATTACAGAATCTTAAACTTAAAATATATATGGGAGCCGGCACAAGCCTGTTTTCCCAATTAAGAGACATCGTTGTTCTCGGCGTTTCCGCGACCATGGTGATAAACGGAGAAATGACAATTGGCATAATGATGACAATCAGTTATATAGAGGGAAGACTGACCATGCCGTTCTCAAATATATCAAATGCATTCAGCGTTGTTCAGGATACAACAATGTCCATTGAGAGAGTTCAGGAAGTAATGGAAAATAATAACAATATACCGAACGCCATTGAAGTTTCTCCTGTTGACAGTTCAATTCGGTTAAATGATGTGTGGTTTCGATATGCCGGAAGCTCATCTCCTTATATCTTGAGAAATCTGTCTCTCGACATCAAACCTGAATCCACAACCGCAATAGTCGGCGAAAGCGGAGAAGGGAAGTCTACTTTAATTAAGATTCTTCTCGGAATGTATGTTCCGTGTAAAGGGGATGCGGTATTCGGTAAGGTCAGTTATGATTCACTAAACACAAAAGACTGGTTGAGACTCTGTTCCGTTGTAATGCAGGAAGGCATGATATATTCCGGTTCCATATTGTCCAATATTGCATTAACGGATGAGAAGCCTGATAAGGAAAAGGCGGTGGAGGCATTAAGAATAGCATGTCTCGATGATTTTGTAAATTCGCTGCCGATGGGATTAAATACTAAGATTGGAAATACCGGCATAGGATTAAGCGGAGGGCAAAAACAACGATTATTAATAGCGCGAGCTGTATATAAAAATCCGGAAATCATATTGATGGATGAAGCGACCTCTTCATTGGATGCCGCAACGGAATCTTCAATAGTGTCGAATCTCATGCAGTTCTGCCGGACAAAAACTGTCATAATAGCTGCACATCGCCTAAGCACAATAATGCATGCAGACACTATTCTGTTTCTGAAAGATGGACAGATTGCCGAGTCAGGTACACACACCGAACTTATACAAAAAGGAGGGCACTATTACAATCTATTTAAACAGCAGATAAGCAATGGAATAACATGATGTTTGCTTTCTCTGCAGAGTATGAGAAATGCCCCCCTGAATTTTATGATTAATAAAATGCTATTCGACGGGAGACATTTTGGAGCGCAGACGCGTGGGGAGGGAGCGGCGGTAATGCTGCCAGGCGGCGGTCTTGTGGCGGTCGGCGGCGCGATGACAGGCGGCCCGGGCGCGCAGTTCGGCGCAATAATACGGCGCGTGCGGGAGGATGCCGGAGTCGCGCAGGATTTCCGGTCGGATCCGGTGGAGGATTTCTTGTAGCGGTTTTCAAGGGAGTCTGCGGTGGCGGCGAGTACGTCGGCAAGCATCCGGCGTGAGTTTACCGTGGTGTCGGCGAGGTAATAGTTGGCGTAGGTGTATGGGCCGTCGCCCATGCGCGTGTCGGCTGTCCTGACAAGTTTCTCGGCTCCATCGATATTACCGCGCTCCAGCAGACGCGCTGCGGCCACCGTCAGCGCGAAACGCTGCGAGGCTACCATCCCTGCCGGCGTACGGTCCATGTATGCCTCCGGATCCGCATTCGGAGCGACAACGTGCGCAGCGGCATCAAGCAGCAGCGAGTCCGTCTCAGCCTCCGGCCGCAACCCGTAGCGGCTG
>OFFF01002322.1_pt1 | contig 10824 bp, 9 predicted proteins | sample 1521301 | NCBI WGS metagenome assembly OFFF01 (sample SAMEA3504101, study PRJEB24116) | mouse gut metagenome | biome: mouse gut; feature: mouse-associated habitat; material: faeces | place: Denmark | collected 2011
GCCATGATCTCCGACTGACGGTTGACTGTCTCGTTCATACGGTCATTGTCAGCCGCAACCGCCGCCAATCTTGGAAAATAGTCAAGCGACATAGCCGCAAAGACAGCTCCCGCATATTGGTTGGTCATGCTGTTTGCCGCCTGATACAGACCGACGGTGTCCACATCTCCATAATATCTTAAAAACACATTTATCGTATAGGTCACGGCAGTACCTATCAGATCGCCGGCGACAAGCAAGATTCCAAGCCCGATAAGTTTTCTCGAAACTGACTTGAAATCCAGACTATTTTCGCTGGGTCTGATATTTCCTGTGGCCTTTCCTACATTCCAATGATAGAATATGAGATTCACCGCGGCGAACAGTATCATCGCCGGGACAATTCCCCTTGTCCCGAAAAAATAATAAAGCGGTACCCCGGCAAATAATCCGGTCAGGGCTCCGACAATCGATGCCTTCGACAACATCCTGACCTCATGCAGCCCCTGAAGCACAGACGACTTACCGTTGGATACAATGGTAAGGAAAACCACAAGGCCCAGCGCCACGAACTGCCATGCATATCCGCTGCTGCCGAAAGTCCATTCACTCAGATACCGTGACAGCAGCATGCACATCCCGCACCCGAGAAGAGCCGTAAGAAACACAAGCCTGCGGATTATCTTAAGCAAGCCTCCAAAAGCTTTGCCTGACTCGTTCTCAGCCGCCACCTCCTTGACTATGGCAAGATTCAGACCGAAAGATGAGGCCTTGACCACGGTGTTGGCGGTAGCGTTGAACAGCGATGAGATTCCCATTCCTTCCGGCCCGAGAAACATCGCCACGAATTTTCCTCTGACAAGATTTATCAGTATCAGGAAAACCTGCATTCCTCCGAATATCGAAGTGCCTTTAAGTATGCTCCTATAGCTATTTTTGGAAGAATCTTCCATACATCTTCAAGAACAGACAGGCAGGCTTCAACCCGGATTTCATCAGTTTATAATATTTCTGTCCCACTCCCGGCTTTACCACATCCCATTTGACAAGCCCGTAAGACTCCCTCAGCCTCTCCCATATAATACGCTTCTGGCCGGAGTCATACGCCGATGAATTCCATGCGAGAAAACGCAGACATTCTATTACCGTCTTATATATCTGGATTTCTATCAGGACTCGCTCTTCCGACCCCTCCGGATAATTCTTATAGATAAATTCCTTCAACTTAAGATTGGCATATAATCCGCCGAATTTATTCATATTCACCACATGGGTGATCGATTCATCGTTCAGAAAATAGTTATAGCCGGCAGTGGAAAGGACCACTCTGTCGGCCGCATAAAGCAGGACCCTGGTAAGAATCTCATCAGCAAACATGAATCGCGGATTCTCAAAAGTATTCATGCATCGCAGATACAGGTCCTTGTCAAGCAGACCGCCGTTGGCACCCAGCTTCCATCCGTCGAGTGTACGTTTCACAAGATCCGCCCCCCTGAACACTTTATCGAATTCCGTACCCTCAACCGGCACAAGACGCTTTCTTCCACCACCCGGAATTTCACCATACATTGATGGATATACAATCTCCGCGCCCAGCGACTTCTTGAGCCGGAACAGAATTCCCAGATAATCTGAATCAATCCAGTCGTCGGCGTCGAGAGGAGCTATGATGTCAGCTTTTGCAGATTCTATCGCATCCTTTCTCGGAACAAATGGCCCTCCGGAATTATCAGTCCTGCGGATCAGACGGATTCTGTCATCCTTTTCCACATACAGCTCTACGACTTCTGTCGTATTGTCGGTAGAGCAATCGTCCACGATCACCAGTTCCCAATCAGTAAAATCCTGATTGATAATACTGTCTATGGCTCGACTGATATATGTTCCCACATTATATGCAGGCATGATACAGGTAATTTCAGGAGTTGAAGCCATCATCCGTTTTCTTTAGATAACTGATTTATATTCTCTGTTATTGCGCGTTTCCGGGTTCCTTGCTCCGAAAAACATCCGGGGCATATTTTCTTGTTATAAGCAGGCGTGATATCTCCTTTTCATATTCCATCACTGTGTCCCGCTCCGATGGCTCATCGTCTGCATGCAGGATACTGCGTCCCAGACCACTGTACGGATATCCCATGAATCGACAATCCTTGCCGAATATTTCAAGAATCGTAGGAAACAGATCCACCTGCCGCACCATGCTCTGCACATTTCCTCCAACCGGACTGTTGAGTATAATCCATGGTATATATGGGCCGATTATCGCCGGAGAAGCCGCCTCCTCCCTTATCTGATGGTCGCTTGCAATGACTATGAGACTTTTGTCGAAAAGTCCACGGGCCTTCAATCCGGATATAAACCGACAAAGTTCATTATCAAAATAATTCAATCTTCTGAGGTAGTTGATATCCTCAGCAGTAAAGCCGGGCATGGGACCGATTTCAGCCGGATTGTCAACCTTTGCATCCGTGTAAGGGTCGTGCATAGTCAGCGTGCTGACGAATAAAAAGAATCCCTCTCTGAATGAATCGCAGACATCAAGTGCCTTTTGAAATATCTCCCTGTCTTTGTCTTTGGCTGTGGAGGAGGCGTTGTCATAAAGCGATCCGAAACCATAGCTGGCGGTCGTGACATTGTGCTTCCAGACACTTCCTGATTCTCCTATCACCTCGGCCGACTCTTTTCCCAGGGCTTTGGCCAATGAAGGATAGTCTTTATCTCCATAATTCAACACCAGGGCCTCATCCTGAAGCGGAAGCAATCCGGTATTGTACATAAACTGGCCGTCGGACGACTGCCCGAACAACACTTGCGGTACCACCTTTGTCACGACAAGAGCTGCCGGATCTTTCTCCATCCCTGACAGACACGACATATATATTTCCTTTTCAGGATAATCAAAAACCTTGCTTGTGAGTGACTCCACAACAATCAGTATCAGATTTTCCAAGTTTCCGTTTCGGCAACATTCGCCGCCATGAAAATTGTCCTGATTTTTCCGATCCAGACAGGCTTTGACCCGTTCCGTTTCCTCATCGCTCATTTCTTTCGGCTTATTGAAAATATCAATAGAGCACCGCGCCACATATCCACACAAGCCGCCGAGTTCCATATACGACTCCCAGTCGGATTTAACCGGACTGACAGTTTCCCTGATTGCATCCAATACCGTAAACTCTTCGTGCCACTTATGCATTCTGCGGCTTGATCCGGCAAATACCACAAGCATCAGCATAAGAACCGATACCGATAAGCCGGATAAAAAACGGCGCCTGACTTTAAACGAAAGCACTGATTCCCTGTAAATCACGAGCATACTTACTGCGGCAATAGGCAATAATAGAAGCGAAAAGTCGCTCATCCGGAACGATGCCCGCGCCGCTTCGATGACTGTAGGATCCGCAATCTGACTCATAAAATACATCCTTCCGGGAATCATATCTCCATAATTCCTCAAGAACAACACATTAGCCAATGCAACCAATGGAATCAAGACAACCGGCAACAACTCCAGAAATCTCCACTTCCCTCTGAACAGTATCAATGGCAGTACGCCTATCGTACCATCCATTATACCGACCAGTATCTTGAAAGGTACAGAAACTCCATTGTCTCCAAGCTGAAACAACGAGATATAGAGTGAACTCCATGCCATACTCAGAAAACAGAGCAGACAGACCAGGTAAAACTGACAGTTCCGATTTTTGCTGTTCATTATAGCTGCAGACGGTAGTAGCGGTGAAGCACTGCGGTGGCTCCGTAGGAGAATTTCTGTCGCAGGAGTCCCGCGTTCAGGAAAAGGCCTCCATTCTCGTTACTGGTGCCGAAATCGAAGTAGGCGCGATCTCGAAATGTCTCTGTTATCAACTTATGGAAAAGAGGCGTCAGAAGATTTAGTTCCCGCCCCTCGGCAGTGGTGGCGATGTACTGTGCATGTGCCACTCGTCCCGTATCGTAGACACACACTCCGGCTGCCATGCGCGGCGATTCCGATGGACAGTGCGTCTCTGCATGAGGCAGCATTGCTGAGAAAAAACGTATGTTGCCGGGGAAACGTGATTTCAACAGGCTCATCTCTCCGGCGGTATGCACGGGCGCCGTTCCGTGCCGCTCTCTGAGACAGTTCTCAAGCATCGACATAAATTCCTCCACGTCATCGGTCTCACATATAACAGGATTGAGCTTTAAAGCTTTTGTAAGATGGCGGCGCATCTGCTGGTTGAGCAACGCACCGCGACACTGGTTGATCGAAGAGCTGACATCAGTCCTCACCATCCCGGCACCCAGCCGGAACAGTGCATATTCCGCCTCCTCCGACGGCTGACCAGTATAAATCCATGGAACCGGCCGGTAATCGAGTTCGGTTATGCCGCAATCGCGCCACATTTCCACAGCCTCTTCAAAGAACCCGAGGACATCAGCCGCATCCACGTGTGCCGGCGGAAGAATCCAGCCTCCGTAGGTCAACCCCTGATGCGAGTGCAGAACCATATCGGAGGTAATATTGGCGGGGAGCATCGCCACAAGTCTGCCTCCTTTACGGACCATCCAGGAACAGTCCGCGAAACGATCCGAGTGATAGTCCATGTAACCGCGCATGAACAGGAATGTTCCGTTGCGCGAACCGGTCACAAACCTATCCCATTCCTCCCGGTTCGAGGGGCCATATCTTTCAATAATCCAGTTTCCCATGGGTTCATCAAGACTTGATCCAGCCGAGCGGATCAAGTTTATCACGGTTTTTCCACACCTCGAAATGAATCGATCCTTTGCCTGGATCGTCCTCTCCGGCAGCGATACGCCCGAGACCCTGGCCCTGTTTCACAACATCGCCCACTTTAACCGAGGCTCCCGACAGATTGCCGTAGACTGTATAATAGTTCCCATGGCTTACTATCACCACTGTGGAGAATCCCGGAATCATATACACGCCTGATACTTTACCGGCATACACGGCCTGGGCCACCGACCCGGCCGTCACTTCGGCATCAATGCCAGGATTGTCATACATCACATCTGGAAGCTCCGGCAAAGAATGGCGTCCGAAACGGCTTGTAACCTTGAACGGACCTGATACGGGACGCGGCAGCGCACCTCGCATCTTTTCGAATCCGCCGGCACCATGACTCCGGTTCGGAGCATTGGATGAAGCCGTGGAAGCAGCCGAACCTGAAGAGGAACCTGCGCCACGCGGACGGCGTTTTCTCGCGTCGGCGTAATTCTTTGACTGTTCCGCATCCGAATTCTTTACGGTCTTCTTCTGCTTATTTACCGCATCGTTATCCTTGCGGGGCTTCTCTTTCCGTTTGCGTGCCGGTTCGGCCTTCTTCTTTGTCGAATTGTCGGCCGTTACGGACTCCTTTTCCCGCATCTCCTCTTTCTCGGCAGCCTGCTCCCTCGCTGCCTCTTCGCGTGCAAGCTGCGCCTGACGCTGCTCCTCGCGCCGGCGTTCCGCCCCCTCGCGGGCGCGACGATCCGCCTCGGCCTTGCGCTGCTCTTCGGCAATGAGGGCGGCTATACGGCTGTTGAGCGCGTTGGCCTCCTTCTGCTTGGCCGCAAGATGTGACTTCAGAGCCGATCCGTTCTTCTTAAGGTCGGTCACTATCACATTCTGTCGCGAGTATTGCGTCTCGAGCTCGCGTTGCGCGGCAAGCCGGGTACCGAGCGCACGGTCGTGCATCGCTTTGCTCTGGGCAAGCTGCTGTGTCTCCTTTTTCAGGGCATCGACACGCCTCCCGATCTCCCCGGTCTGTTTGTCACGCCAGTCGGCAAACTGCCGGAGATAACGCATACGCCTCATAGCCTGGCTGAAACTGCCCGACGAGAAGATAAAAGCAAGATCGGAGTTGCTCTTTTTCTTAGACCTTATATTTTTGACTGCCTTGAGATACTCCCTGCGGAGTTTCTCCAAAGTCGCCTCATTGTCAGCAATACTCTTCTGCAAACCACCTATCTGCTTTTCGAGTGCATTTACCTGTGCCGCCGCCGAAGCAACTTTTTTCTTGCTGTCGCCGATTTCAGTCTCAAGTTTTCCGAGTTCATTTAGACCCTTCCTTACAGCTGCGTCATTCGCTTTAATCTGCTCCTGTGTAAGCTTTATCTCCCGCACAGTCGCTTCGTGACGCCTGCGGACATCTGAGGAAGTCTCGCTCTTCTTCTGCGACTTGCCGACACCTTTCTTCGCCGACGGCTTGCCGGAAGATTTCTTCCGCGCCGCCTTTTTATTTTTCTGCGACTTATTCTGTTTCTGATCAGCAGTCATCTCGACCCCGGCGGTAGCGGCAGACGCCATTTCCCCACCCGGCATTACCGTAAAAACGAGCATCAGAGCGACACATCTTTTTAAGAAGAATCCCATCAGGCTTTCTATATCGTTCGTTTATTTGTTGTTATTGTTTTTATTCTCCGGCATGGCGCCCTTACTTGAAAATCTTGGTTATCGGCACTCTGGTATATGCGGCGCCGGGCACGAAAGGATCGAACGGACTGCCACCCCATTTCACCGAATTGAAATCGAGAACGGCATTGACAGGTTTCCCTTTGCCGATCACCCGCACCCCGATACCAAGACCGTTGCCGTATGTGTATTCGAGCGTCCCCTCTATCTTCTGGGACGGAATCTGTACGGACAACATGGAGGTCCTGCCTCCGGAAGTCACCGAATAGCAATAGGAAAGAGCCGCCAGCCCTTCAGACTCCGGAGGTATGACCGTCCAACCGGCACCTTTGCCTTTTGACTCGAATTTTACCATTGAGGCATTATGCAGGTCAAGCCCTCCAGCTCCGAGAATTATGATTCTTCCCAGCAGTAGGCTCTGCACGTCGCCGATGAAATAGGGATAAAACTCCAGGAGGCGCTGCACCGGCTCGCGGGCATAAGTCTTTGCCAGCTTGTTCACTACCAGCACGCTGTCCGTATCTACATCTGCCCGAAACACTTCCCCTACAAATGGCGCGCGCACGGAAATCTGGATAAGCTTGCCTCGCTCCATATATAATTTCACACGAGGTGAAACCGGTGCGGAATCAATCTTCGCCTTACCGTCGAATTCGGCGGAATTCCAGGCCTGATAATTCCCTAAAATCGTCATCAGCGCTTCATTTGTTGCAGCGTCTCCTCCGTCGGCACGCATTGTCGCGGCCGCCATTATACCCACCAATATTATCAGGAACTGTTTCATTTCTTATATTTATTTTTCATCCGATTCCAAATCTGATTCACCCGAATCCCCAGGAGCCGCATTTTCACCACCCCTCTCTTTGAGTATTTTCTCCGCCTCAGAGATCTTCTTATCAATATCTCCGATTTCCGGATCCAGTTCGCGAGCCTTCCGCCAGTTGGCAAGAGCCTCCCGTTCATTTCCGAGTTTCATGAGAATATCTCCGTAATGGTCGAAGAGTTCAGGGGACTCATATCCCTGCTTTTCCATTGCCTCCACCGCCATCTTCTGATACCTCTCCGCCTCCTGATTTTCTCCCGACAGATGCAGAATCCATGCGTATGTATCGAGATTTGTGGCGTTGTCGGCGTTCTCTCCCGTTATGGTCTGGGCACTGAGTTCCCGGGCCTTGACGAGGTCACCTCCATCAATACTCAGGAAATAAGCGTAATTGTTTTTGGCGAGAATGTTTGAATCATCAAATGCTATCGCATTCTCGTAAGCCATGTATGCGCTGTCTCGCTGTTCGGCGAGATGCCATGTGTCGCCCATCGCGGTGAACAGCTGACTCAGCCTGTCCAGTTCGCCGAGCGATATATCGGGCCGGACATCGCTCAGGGTTACAAGCGTGTCGGTGCGCAATGTCGAGTCTACTTCTGCTGCCATCGTGCGGTATGTAGCAATGGCAAGGTCGTAGCGTTCCGCCTGCATCGCCACCGATGCCCGCAGATGGCGAAGGTCATTGTCCGGCTCCACGTGCCGCATGGCCTCATCGTATGTCGCCAGCGCCTTGTCGGTGCTGTCGGCGGCAAGCTGGTATGTGATCAGCTGCCCCCAGTATGTCCGGTTGCCAGGTTCCATGTCGAGGGCATAGAGGATCTGCTCCTCAGCTTCCGCGAACTCCTGTTTGGCGGCGCTGTACCGCGCTGCCAGGTCAAGTACCTTGGGCTCATGGGGATATTGATCTCGGAGAACGGAAAACAGATAGTCTCCCCTGCCGGTGTCATGCCTGTCGGAAAGCAGCGACTGGAGATAACCTGCCACTATCTCGGTCTTGCGGTCAAGGTCCACATCCTCACAAAGCAACATCTCGTACATCTTCTCGTCAAACTTAGCCGAATCGCCCTCCTGCCGGTAGAAATCGGCCAGCGAAAGTTTCGCCGCCCCGGATCCGGGAGCGATTCTCTCGGCACTCTTGTACCAATACAACGCTGAATCCCTGAGATTTATGACATCAAACAGATTCCCCTTAAGAATCATGTAATTCGGTTCGAAGGGGTTTGTCTCTATCAGTTTGGAAGCCTCTTCGACGGCCGCTGTCGTGTCCTGCATCCCTAGCAACATCGACATCTTTCTGAGCGACAGCTGCGGAGAATGTCCTTCTACCCGCTCATACTCACCAAGATTGGCCAGAGAGGCTTTAAGGCTGTCGCGAGCCGCGTTCACTTCCGAGAGTATAAGAAGAGCTCCGGTAGCTTTCGGATTCCTCGCGTAAGTGCGCTCGAGCACGCGCACAGCTTCCGGTATGGTGTCGAGCCTGTACGCCATGTAGCCATACGACAGCGCCTCGTTGACATCATCAGGATAGAGGTCCACATACGGAGCCGCCAATGCGAGCGACTTCAGTTGCTCCGCGCGCGACTGCATGGTGTCGGTCATCACCGATGACCTCATGGAACCGTAAGCCGAACCGGCCTCCACGTATGAAGGATCGGCATGATACGATTTCCTGTAATACTCATACGAGGCCGCAACTTCAGCCATTGCCTGGCGACGCGCTCCCTCCATAAAATAATACCGGGCACACTCACGCGCGGCCCCCTTCTTTCCAGAAGAGTCCGCAGCAGCACAGCAGATGGCCGCCAGCAGGATCGCAAATATTATTGTCAGACTTCCTTTTCTCACGTTTCTGTCATTTTGTCCCGGTATGGCCGAAAGCTCCGTCCTCGCGGCGGGTGCGGTCAAGCTCCCCTACGACCTCCCAGGAAACATGGGAATATTGCTTGATAACCATCTGGCATATACGATCTCCGTCATTGACGGTAAAATCCTCCTTGCCGAGATTGACAAGAATTATACCCACCTCTCCGCGATAGTCGGCGTCAACAGTGCCCGGACTGTTGGCGATGCTTATGCCGCTCTTCAGAGCCAGACCGGACCTCGGGCGGATCTGGCATTCATATCCCGAAGGCAGTTGCATGTACAGTCCTGTATGAATCAACGCCCTTTCAAGCGACTTGAGTACAACCGGGCCATCCGGAAGGTATGCCCTCACATCCATTCCAGCCGCCTCGAATGTCGCGTAGTCCGGAAGCGGATGATGACTTCGGTTGATTATCTGTTGGCCGTATTCGTAAACAAATATAAATTGAGGATAATTCGTTTTGCAACAATGAAATATGGTAAATAAAAAACTCTTCATAAAACTAAATGTTTTTCAAATGCTTATCTCCTGAAAGGAACGTAAACGCCGACACCCGTCACATTAATAACAAACCAGACAAGACTTTTACCAAAGATAAAAAAACATGGCTGCCCCCATACGAAGACAGCCACAGTTTGCCTTTTGCCCTTTCCTTATCCCTCCTCGATAGCATCGCTGGGACAAACAGAAGCACAGCTGCCACAGCTGATGCAGGTGTCGGGATCAATCTTGTAGATGTCTCCCTCGGAGATAGCCTCCACCGGGCAAACTGACTGACATGTACCGCATGCCACGCAGCGGTCTGTGATTACGTAAGCCATAATTTTACTTTTTTAGTTTCTTTTGGTTAGTTACGCAAAATTAATGGTATTTTGCGATTCTGCCAACAATCCATGCAGATAATTTTAAAGTTTTTCTTAAATTTGCGCAAATTTAGCTAAATAATCATGACCGGCCAACCTTTGATCTCGATAATCACAATCACTTTTAACGCAGAGAAAGTAATTTGCCCCACAATCGAATCCATCTCGCGACAGACTTTTCGCAACTTCGAACATCTCGTGATCGACGGGGCATCCACTGATTCCACCATAGCATTGGTGCGCCGGAACGGCTGCGCCAGAATTCTCAGCGAACCGGACCGGGGACTATACGACGCCATGAACAAGGGGTTGCGCCTGGCAAGAGGAAAGTATCTGCTCTTCCTCAATGCCGGCGACACTTTCCACTCGGCAGACACTCTCGGCAAATATGCCGAAAGGGCACTCGCAGGCGATGACATCATATATGCCGATACTGTGATTGTCGGACCGGACAGAACAGAACTGCGTCCGCGACATCTGTCAGCACCGGCACTGCTTACGTTCGAATCGTTCGCGCAAGGGATGCTCGTATGTCATCAGGCATTTATGGTCCGTGCAGCAATCTCACCGGAATATGACCTCACATGGCGTTTCTCGGCCGACTACGACTGGACCATCCGCTGCATAAAGGCTTCCGATCCGCGACACTGTACTAATCTGGGCATCACAGCCATCGACTATCTGTCCGACGGAATGACCGACCGCAACAAATACGCGTCACTCCTGGAACGCTTCCGCATAATGACGCGCCATTACGGTACCGTCCCGACCCTTCTCCGTCACTTCGGCTTCCTGCTGCGCGCGCTTCGCCGCAGATAAGCCCACGATAACGGATACGCGGACCGCCTCCATCGGGCGGCCGGCATAAAAAAAGAGACAGGCGCTTCCCGGAGGG
>OFFF01002324.1_pt1 | contig 10820 bp, 7 predicted proteins | sample 1521301 | NCBI WGS metagenome assembly OFFF01 (sample SAMEA3504101, study PRJEB24116) | mouse gut metagenome | biome: mouse gut; feature: mouse-associated habitat; material: faeces | place: Denmark | collected 2011
TACCAAGCTTCCGGATAGTTTTTGAAGTACTTTTTTGATTATTGATGTGTCAAACACCCGTTAGGCTTGAAAAATTTCAGGATTTTGCATATAATATAAATATCAATATGAAAGAGGGTGTTTGCATGAGTGAAAGAGAACAGGCAAAACAGATTATAGATCAGCTTCCTGAGTACAAAATGGGGAATCTGTTGTTATTTCTTAAAGGAATGCAATTTGATGATGATATAGAAGACGATTTATATTGTCAAAAATTATATGAAGACTACTTAAATGATCCCGATCCTGAAAAGGATGAAGGCATAACAATCGAAGAATTGGCAGCAAGGGAAGGCATAGAGTTATGAAATATACAGTAACCATTTTGAAATTAGCCGAGAAATTTATTGTAAAGTTGCCTAAACCTGAAAAAGAAAGAGTATTAAAGGCAATTTATCAGTTACCAGAAGGGAATGATATAAAGGAATTAAAGGGGAAAAAGAATAAAGGATTATATAGGCTTCGTGTGGGGGATTATAGAATCATTTATTCTGTAGATAATGGGAAATTGATTGTCTATGTCGTGGATGCTGGGAACCGGGGAGACATATATAAAAGATATAAATAGGGGGCGATAAAGATTACAGTTAGAGATCAAATAAAAGCTGCTTGTGATGTGGCTGGACTTAGTGCTACTGAGTTGGGAGCAAAAATGGGAATGTCACAACAAACATTTTCAAGTCGTTTGAAAGTTGGAAAATTTTCAAAATCAGAATATGAACAAATGGCAGAGATATAGGAGCAAAATTTATTTTTCGTTTTGAGTTTCCTGACGGCACAAGAATTTAAAGCATTATTCATTAATTTGAATAGTGCTTTTTGTTTTGGAATATAAACAAAGAAAAATAAGTTAAAAACAAAGAAAAGTGGTTGGAACAAAGAAATATTTGTGATAAGTTTCAAAGTCGGATTGCCACACAGCGACTATAAATAAAATGATAAGTACGGGGAAGCAATTTATCAAGATATATAGAGGGAAGAGAAAACGGAAGATGGTTACAACTTCCTATGGATTCAGACGAGTTACAATCCATCTACAATGACATTGTAGGAAAGAATCAGGAGCACATAATTCTTGATTATGATGCACCTTTTGACATTTCAGAGTACAAAAACATTTTCATGCTCAATGAAACACTGGAAAATATTTCAGATTGTGGGCTTGAAGATGATATGTTGACGGCTCTTTTTAAAGTCAATTCGGATCGTGATGAAGTTATGGAAGCAATAGAAAATGGCACTTTTGATATTATCAATGTTGATGAAGTATCATCTGGGTGGAATGCATCACTTGACCGTGAAGAGATTTTCGGAATGGTTTTAAATGAGGAAGGTTACAACAATTTATTTTCTCAGTCCATACCAGAAGAAATGATTGATTATATAGACTTTGCACAAATTTACACTTGTTTATCTGTAAATGATGGATGGCAGCCGGTAGAAGTTGGAGATATAACATATTTAGTGAGATTATAAGAAAGAGAGGATAAAAGACTATGAAGAAAATATTATATTTTGAAGGTGCTTCGTCGTGGAAGAGTTCATACCGGCAGCCTTCTTTCTTTTGGAAAGGGCGGTTGTTAAACTCTTCCAGCTTTACTCTGATCGCGGCATTCAATTCCGCAATCGTGAAGAACTGCTCTTTACGCAGGGCGGCTGTGATCCATGTGGAGATGTTTCCCACAGTGCCCTCGGCATTCGGCTTATCCTTCGGCGTCCTGACGCGGGCAGGAATGATTGCCGTGCCATAGTGCTCGGCCATCTCATGGTAAACGGCGTTGATCCTCTGGTCTTTCCAGCCGCCGTTATGGATGACCGCTGTCTTGCAGTTATCCGGCACAAGAATCTTTGCAACGCCGCCGAAATACTCATACATGTGGACATGGGCATCAATCCATGACTGCTGTTTCTCATCGGGGAACGCTTCCACATACGCATACTGGCTGTATGTCATCACGCCGACAAAGATATACACAGGTACGGTCTCTCCGGTATAAGGATCGATCAGTTCGGCGGTATCGCCAGCCCAGTCAACCTCCACCTGCTCCGCAGGTTTGCGGTTGATATGCATGGTGGCACGGCGTTTGTTTTCGTCCTGCTGGATGTAATAGCAGAAGTGCGAATACATGAGCGGTTCGTCACCGGCCTGGCGGCAGTCCTCCATGTATTCCGTCCACAGGAGCTTCTTGGAAACGCCGTTCTTTAAGAGTTCCTTGCGGATGTAGGCAAAATCAGGCATCCGCTTTGAAGTGACCGCTGGTGCGGATGGAGATAACAGCTTTTCTAAATCCCCATCAGTCGTGCTGTCTGAAAGCGGCCATGAAATCCCGCGTTCCTTAGCGCATTTAAGCACCTTGGAGACGGTGTTGCGCGAACATGGAACAGATAGTGCGATGTTCCGCTCGCTGAATCCTAAGCCTTTCAATCTTAGGATTTCTCGATACTTGGTCATAATCTTGACCCTCCTTAAAATGAATTTACGCATTTCTGCGCATACATTCATTCTAATCAGATCAAGAGTGTGGCTCAATGATGCCGGAATGACGGCTCACTCAAAAACGGAACGGTGGCTCACTTCGACCGGACAGGTGGCTCAAAACCACCCGGATTATTCACCTCCCGTTTTATTCCGAATAGACCCTTGCCGTAGATGATAGGGCATTTATCCTGAAAGTGCAGGACACCGTAAGGGCCGCTGTGGAGAAAGCACACTTTGCCAGAGTAGTAGGACTTATGCAGAAAGTAACCTAGACACAGATGGCCACCAGTGACATCCCCGGCATTGTAAAGCTTGCAGGCAGGGAATTACATTTCTCGGAGGAAGAAGGGGAAGAATCTGACTCTGTACGGCCTTCACCCGACACAGCCAGAACGCGGAAAACTATGACCGTGCCACCCAGCTAAAAAGCATCGGCTACATCATCTTGTCCATGCCCGCCGAACAGTGGTGCAGGATTAACCAGAGCGCTACCTGACACACTCAGTCTAAAAAGAAACTGGAGAATCGGCCGCTTACCGGAGGAATGCACTGCAAAATACACTTCTCCGACAGATGCCATTCTCTCACAAAAGGAGGAGACCAAATAGATTACAACTAAAATAACAATTAGGCAGAATAACAGCAGTTTATGCTCCCGGCAATGGTGAGCGACAGTGAATTTACCGCAGAAGAACTGGCGAAGGACATGGACGGCCTGCAGATGAAGTTCCCCCGGTAAAGATTCCTTCTGGTAGCGCACTTAGGAAAAGACGCCATCATCATGCCCTGCTCCATCCATGAGACACTGCTTCTCACTCTGGAAAGCGGGGAAAACCTGAAGCACCTGAAGGAAACCGTCCACACCGTAAACCGGACACAGTTAGCCCCCTCGAACCGTCTCCCCGACAACATTTATATTTACCGGAGAAACACTGGTCAGACCGAAATCTTATGCCCAGAAGGCAGGGCGGCATCCAAAACTTCCCTACCTTTCCCATTTCCGGACCACGGATCGGAAGGCTGCCGTATTTGGCAGGAAACCGCCGTCAAATTCCAAAATACACCATACAGAAAGGAAAACAAACTGGATCTTTTTTCAACATTTTCAGCCGTTGCAATAAAGCCGAGGACACGTATCTCCAAAGTGGACCGCGTTTTCTGCCAGACGCACCAGACAGCCTATGAAACGGTCTCAAATACCCTTAAGGAAACATGTCATAAAGCGGTCTGGAACAGTTCCAATGGTCAGGCAATGTACCTGCTGAAAAAGAATGGGCTTCAGCTGGACGGATATGCCTGCGGATACCGGGATTGCTACGGTGGCCGCAGCTTCTGGGAGCTGTCAGACCGAACTGCAGATATTTTAAAGGTTATCGCCCATTTTGAAGCGGAAGGCTTTACAGACATTTCCAACAGCCTGAATGGTGTCATACAAAAAGGCTCCCTTGATGACAGCCAATATGAATTTACCGGCTGCCGGAAAGCACAATCTCAGATGTACTACTGCCTGAAAGCGGCAGAACTCCTAAAGCCTCTGGGCATATTGGCACTCATCGTCCCCCGCTCTTTCCTTGGGGATTCCTTTGCTGACGGCGGACAGATTCTAGAGACGGAAAAACCTTACAGCTTCTTAGGCCAAATTCCGCTTCCGGAGGACGCATTCTCCAGTCCGGGAGTCAGCCGCTTCCCAACAAAGCTTCAGTTCTGGCAGCGGTACAGCGCCGCCGAAGGCTGTAAGCCCAGTCCCTACCGGACAGCGGAAGACTATATCTTGTCAAAAAACTTTGACCTTCCAGCAGAACCTGCATTCGCCAAGGCGGCGCTAGAGGACAATCAAGCAAAGATCCTATTCGGGCTGGCAAAATCGCATCCCTCTTCCACAGACTTTCGGTATCAGACCCAGAAACTGCTGTACCAGATCAAAGCATATCCTGCAACCAGATCACTCCATGCCAAATGCGCGGAGGAATCCGGAGACAGTTCCGCTAGTGGCGCTGAAAAAACTTACCAAAAACCTCATCAGGCATTGTGCCGGAATATTTCCCTCACGGCATCCGCCTATGTCACGCAAATCTCTCTGGAAGGCGTTCGCAAAGATCTCGTACCCGAAGCCGCCTCCCTCATTGAAGCGGCTTTGCAGCAGTCCGGCCTATGCCAGCAGATATCCACCACCTTCCGGCACCAGAATATCTCGAAGATCGACTCTCTGGCATTGACACTGCAGAAACTGGTCCTGAAAGCCCTGAGGCCCCTTTACGACAGACACCTTGGCTTGTATATCAACTCCAAATGCCTCATGAATCCATCTATCAAGGTGCCTGAGCTCTACAATGACGCAAACGGCTTGTTCTTTGGGACGGTAAATGTGCACCATTGGCAAAGACAGCGGTGTGGCGCGCAACTCAATCTGTTCGACACAGTATAAAAACCCCGCAGTTGGAATTGCTGCAGGGTTTTTATTTCCTATAATTCCATCATTTTTCTAGTCAATTCCCATGATCCTCCAATTTGCTTCTCGAACATCATGTCCCAAATATCCAGACATTTTAATACAATATCACTTCCCCTACCATCTTCATCAGAATTAGCTTCATCATAAAGTCCCCATATTAGTTTAATCAAATCCCTTTCAACTAGCCACCCGTCCTGCCAATTATTATCTGCATCTTCTAAAATACTGAATGCCATCTTAATAATTATTTCCGAATAATCCAATATATTCCCGTGCTTCTCCAGATATCTTACAAAGGCAAACATTATTTTTGCACTGAATTTAGATGTTAACAATTGCAATAAAAAGTCCTTATCTTGCGACAAACATACCACCTTTTTATGGAATAAACTTGACCATGCATCTACTATCTTTTCGTCATTGTACTTAAGAATGTGCGTCAGCTCTGCTTTTGCCTTTTCATGATATTTTTCAATTCCATAATATACTATAAACATCCTAATTATAGAATCTTTTTGTTTATCGTTCAATTTAGGAAAATCATGAATAATGTCGCCAAAATCATCATATATGACATACAGTTCAGCAATAGTGTCGCTACACCTTTTTTGCAAAGTCTCATCATCAGAGAAAAAACCTTTCCTTAATACATCCTGTGTAACCGCTTTACATTCGTCATACAAAGCAAAAAGAACACCTCTATCTGAAAAACCCGCTAATCGATAATCAGACTTATACATTTCAGTGATTCTGACCATCGCCCAATTCTTGTCAATATTGAAAGCAACCCACAAGACATATAGACTCGCATATCTAGACAAGAAATCATCATATGCTAATTCATCAAACACAACTTTAAACTTCTCCAACATATTTTCGTTTCCACATAATATATATCTTATTGCCCGGCATGCCGATCCACTAACTGAATATAGTATTTTACTTTCTATTTTTTCTATTATATCTGATGCATCATCACTACTCTCTGCTAACTCTTCCTGAATAAATACCTTGCGATCCTTTATTATATTGCATAACATCTCTATAGTAAACTCCGACCATCGAAAATCTTGTTTCATTTCTATGATTTCACAATACGCCAGCGCTATGCCTATTCCATAATTATATGGATATTTCATAAACAGTTTTTCAACACTTCTATTTTCGACTTCATCATGCTTTTTACTGTAGGCAATCCCCCTCGCTAATGCTTTTATGAAAACTATGTTTATTTCTTTCTCCATATTTAAGACATTGTTCAAAAATTCATCAGGTGCATCTGAAACTGCCTTTTGAAATTCTGTTGCATATGCTTCTTGAGAATTATCTATGTATCTCCCACTTTCTTCCTTATGTGATCCTCTTACCCTTAAGGGCAACTCATTATTCACAAGGATTCTTTTCCAGTCACAAAATCTCAATTTCTTTCCAGCAACCGGGGAGTTTACACCCATCACCCTACAATCTCCATCATACTGATATATCGAAAAGCTTCCAAATGACCTTCCAAGAACCTTTCTTAATTCCTTTGCTTCTTGGCTCATACGATTCGGCGGCAATATTCCCAATAAATCATTTTGAACATATCCCCAAAAATTCCAGTATGCTCTCAACTCTCCTTTCGTTTTTGTTCTGTTATATTCTATCCTTCTTTTTAATTGTTCTTTCGCATCTAATGCCAGATAATGAATAATACAAAACTCTAACTTTGAATATATTTCGTCTGAACAAAGACTAGCATTTTTTTCAAGCACTTCCTTTGCAAGTGCCAGTTTATCCCCATTTCCACTTGTGTCTTCAAATATCCTCTTTCCAAAATCTTCACACATATATTTCACAATATAATCCGCATAAATATCTGGCAGATACCGAAAACAATCTAATACCAATTCATTATGCAGAAAAATACCTGTACCCATGTAACAAGAAATATTTAATAAAAATAATTCCGGTTCATTCTTTGCATATTCCCTATTGGCACTTTTCAGAATTTGAATGCATACTCTTTTCAAGCTGTTTCTTCCAGAAATTCTTGCGGACCATTTAGATAAAAATTTTTGTTCTTCCATTGGTATAAACTGTTTTAATATCTCAAAAACATCCTTATATTGTTCTCTGAAAACTTTTGCATTTTCTAACACGCAATCTTCATTATAATGGTAAAAACCATATAACTCACTATCTGCATTCTGTGCCAGCATTAATGCGATTAGTTTAATAGTACGCATATCCTCTATCTTCTCTTGAAGAAAAACATCCTTATAACGCTCTATAAATTGAGGGTACTGTCTAAAAAAAATCAATTGCAAATTAAAGAATTCATCACCACCTTTTTTAATATCTTTTACGAAACATTTAGACCATGCCTCTCCCCTATCAATATCCAAAACATACTTCTGTAAAAATAATACATCGCTCCTATTAAAATTCGGTGCAATGCTGCTAAATAAGTTTATTACATAATTGTATTTACCTTCACTCTGCATCCAAACATCTAAGTCACCACATTCACAAAATTTTCTTACATATACTTGTTTACCTAAAACCACCATATTCCTAAAGTGCTTTCCCCACTCATCATCCCACAAGAATCTACGAACCAATTTGAACACTTGATCATTCGGTTCTCTTATTTGGGAAAGAATTTCTATAAAAACAAATTTTATGTTATATCGTATATCTTTTAACCCCAGTATTTTCTCCCCCGCAGATAAAAACTCTTTTTTTGAATCTTCCAATAGAAGCTGCAAAAACATCTGTACTTGATATCGTCTTCCTGGAGTCTGTCGATTTTTTTCTCCTATGATATCTGAAATACTAATATCTTTGTAAAATTGGTCCAGCATATGTTCAGCAAGAAAACAGTCTAAAATTGATTGATGCACCAAAGATATTTTGTTCCCTGACAGAACAAAAAAACCATTAGATTGTAAAAAGTCTCTATAATCACTTGGTATTTTCAGTCGAGAGTTATTTGCATACATTTTTCCATTTCTGTCGCAATACTCAATGAAATCTACTTTGATTTTTTCCAACTTGTCTGAATTAAGATTGCATCTATCGGCCTTACTCCTTAACTGCTCCCACCATTTTTGCACCAATTGCTGCTTTGTACTTATTTCAATCTCCTGCCTAATGTCCAATTGTTCCCATATGTAAAGATTACTTGCTGTTGACAGCAACTCTCTTGTTTTTTGAGATAAGGAGTTATATTCAGTTCCAACAACTGTTTTAACCTCACTCAAAGTCAATTTATTAACACAAATTTTTTTCCATTCTATCTTAAAATTTGATTTTGAAGAATTTTCAAATAAACCTCTTATGTTATGGTCATTTTCCAAATCATAGGTGCGACATACCATGATAATAGAAATTTTTTGTTCACGTTCCTGATTAATTTGCTCAACCTCTTGTATTATTTTTCTGCATATAGCAAGCGACTCGCTTGAGTGTGCCTGCGTCCATCGTAACGCATCCAACTGATCAAAAATAAGAACTGCTTTTTTATCATATGACATTGCATTCAAACAATGTGAAACAGATGACGGCAATCCCATACTTTGCCCCCATCTTTCGGATGTTTCGTGCGGTATTCTCTTATCAAGCTTAACGGCCAGATATAAAATATTATCTTTTTCACAAAACTGAACAATATTCTCTATACACCCACTTTTACCCATACCTGCATGACCATGAATAATAATTGATTTTCCTTCTAAAATCCACTGCCAACAAGTATTTGCTTCATATCGAATAATATAGCCACATCGAAACTTTCTAAATATAGATTTATATTCTTTATTTAAATCAAAAATAACTGGAAGTATTCTTGTATCCCTTGCTAAATTCCGAAAAACAATACCATTTTCTTTACAGTAATTTGTGATCATCAATGCGTCAATTTTCTTTCCCCAGACATCCTCCATCACAATAAACTTGAGGAACTTGGCATAGATCTCTTCAGCATCACCAATAAATAATAACCCGATTTTTTCTATAAGAATTTCCCTTAATTCAAAATCATCAAATTTTCTATAATAAGTTCTCGACAAATAGTCTATTGCGGTTTCTAATTCATTTTCTTTAGATGGATCCAACCCCATTACACCACAATACTGATGGAATAACTTGACTGTGTCTGCTCCCGATTTATTTATTTGATAATCATAAAAGTCTCTTATTTTTTTGATATCAGTGGTTCTTGCCCTTTGCGCCAAATCTTCCAATAAAGTAAATGTAAGAGGCGAAACTAAAGATACTGAATGCGTTTTACTACTTTCAAGTTGAAACTTCCATTTATCCCAGACACCCTTTTCTTTTACCGCTCCATATGTCCAATATTCATTACTGCGGACTCGGCCTTTACACTGCTGGCCTTCACAACTTCCATCCTTATTTCCTATCCAAAGGTCCACACCTCTCTCATCGTCTCCAACTGCCTCAATAGTAATGTACACTATTTTTTCCTTCAAAACTTCAAGCACTTTATTGATTGTCCAATTGTATTCAAAACGATTGCCTGATTTATCAGCCCTTCCACCTACTTCATATGCCATGTTATTCCCCTTCTACATTAATATTTTTTTGTAACACTTATTACCTTTGCATACTCAACCATTTTTTGAAATAACTTCTTGCCTAAATTCTATCACACATATGACAGCATATCAATTAAACTCTTATAATTGGCATTTCCAGTCTTAGCATCTAAATATCACTTTTAGAAATCTGAAATATATCTGTAAAAAATAGAGACAACAACAAAACAGTTGCTGACCCTATTTTCCCAAATCTGTAAAATATAAAAATCAAGTATGTATCCCATAGTATGCCTTTTTTAGATTCTCCTGCCCATGCATGATAATCCCTCCACACATGCCAGTCCCGTCAGGTCTCTCTTCTCGGAAGAAAACGCTGTGGGGCACAAAGCCATCAAACACCACGACCCTTCCGACGCTCTTCCATGTGAAGCGACAAGCAAGAAACCTTCCCGCCGCCGTCATCGCTCAGCCAGAAAAACGCAACCGTCAAGATATCCCCATCTCCCATTTCTGCTTTATCCAACCGCATTTCCGCAAAGGAATGGATGTCCGACACTATGATATGCCGTTTCGCCTCCAGTTCTTTCAGTTCCTGATCCAATACGATAAACCTATACGAAGAACGGAATCCTTCCGATACGGTTCGCAGGGATATGCTCTTCTCTGACGCCAACGACCCGATCATAGTCCTCTTACCCTTCATGTGTCATACCTCCTTATGCTGTTCTCTATCGAAATATTGTACTCATTCCGATAATTGTTAATTTTTCATCTACAGAAAGTTGTTTTAACAGCAGTGCCACCAACAAGCAATTACAAAAGGCATATGAATTGTTAGCAGCTACTGCAATCGCAGACTATTTCAAGAATCGGAGCAAGGATATACTTGTGATGATGACTCCCTGACCCGTTTTTCAATGGCCCAAAGAGAGATCAGGCTTACCAGCGGAGAGTCGCCGGTGAGCAGAGGGGATCCGCCCAGCGTATACTCAGAGATGCCCAGACTTCTTGAGCGTGCAGGATGCGCAGAAAGTAGATCTATCACGAGACTGTATACCGTGCTGGTGGACGGCGATGATTTCAATGAACCTATTACCGACACGGCCAGAAGTATTCTGGACGAGCATATTATACTAGACAGAAAGCTAAGGTATAAGAATCATTATCCCGCTATTGATGTCTTGCAGAGTATTTCCAGATGTATGAGTTCCATAGCAGCAAGAGACGGGTGATAAAAACCCTATTTGCATTATATTAAGGGAGAAAACATTTTTGAACACCTTAAAAATGTCTCAAATGAGTCAGTAAA
>OFFF01002334.1_pt1 | contig 10793 bp, 14 predicted proteins | sample 1521301 | NCBI WGS metagenome assembly OFFF01 (sample SAMEA3504101, study PRJEB24116) | mouse gut metagenome | biome: mouse gut; feature: mouse-associated habitat; material: faeces | place: Denmark | collected 2011
TGGCGTAAAGTGCCATCCCCTCACCTCTTATTTCAGGAAGTCCAGCACACAGTCCTTCATCGCGTCCTTTTTGACCACGCCCTCAAAGCGGCGCCGGCGGCTCTTCAGTCGGGCCAGGGGCATGGGCACGGGTTCGCCGGTAGCCTCGGCCAGCTGATCCAGAATATCCAGCCCGGCTCTATGCTCCTTCACACCCAGCGCATCCAGCACGCTGCTGCAGAACTTAAAGGGGCTGGCAGTGGACACAACCACGGTGGGGGTGTCATCCCCTGTCTCCGCCCGGTATTCATCCAACACGTGAAACGCGACGGCAGTATGGGGATCAATGAGGTAGCTCCGCTCATTCCAAATCCGGGCAATCATGGCGCGGGTCTGCTGGTCATCACAGTACCCGGCGCTGAATTCCTTTTTCAGCTTGGTGCGGATGGCACTGTCCACCCGGTAGCTGCCGTACTCCGCCAGCTGGGACATATATTCCCGCACCTGCTTGTCGCTCCGGCCGGACAGCTCAAAAACCATCCGCTCCAGGTTGCTGGAGATCAGGATGTCCATGGAGGGGGACAGGGTGTTGTAGAAGGTGCGGTTGCGGTCGTACGCTCCCGTGTGGATGAAGTCTGTGAGGACGTTGTTGTGGTTGGATGCGCAGATCAGGCGGTTGATGGGTATGCCCATCTCCTTGGCGTAGTAGGCGGCCAGAATGTTGCCAAAGTTCCCGGTGGGGACGCACACATTGACTGCCTGCCCCTTGGTGATGGCCCCGGACTTCAGCAGATCGCAGTAGGCGGAGGCGTAATACACGATCTGGGGCAGCACCCGCCCCCAGTTGATGGAGTTGGCGGAGGACAGGAAATAGCCCCGTTCCGCCAGGGTATGGGCCAGCTCCTGGTTGGAAAAGAGCTGCTTCACCCCGGCCTGGGCGTCGTCGAAGTTCCCCGCCACCGAGGTCACCCCCACATTGCCCCCCTCCTGGGTGACCATCTGAAGCTCCTGGATGTCGGACACGCCGTTCTTGGGATAGAATACCAGGATCTTTGTCTTGTCTACGTTGCGGAAGCCCTCCAGGGCGGCCTTGCCCGTGTCGCCGGAGGTGGCCACCAGAATGCACACCGTCTTTTTCTCATCGTTTTTCTCCAGCGACGCGGTGAGCAGATGGGGCAGCATCTGAAGGGCCATATCCTTGAAGGCGCAGGTAGGCCCATGCCACAGCTCCAGGCAGTAGGTGCTGTCGTCCAGCTTGCGCACCGGGGCCACGTCCTCGTGGGAGAATTTCCCCCCGCCGTAGGCCTCGGACGCATAGGTGGTCAGCTCGGAGGCCGCGAAACCCTCCAAAAAGCTGTTCATGATATAGACCACCCGCTGCTGGTAGGACATCTCCTTCATGGTCTCCACCGCGGAGGCGGGCAGGCGGGGCAGCACCGCCGGGGTCAGCAGTCCCCCGTCCGGGGCCAGTCCCTTGGCGATGGCCTGGGGCGCGTTCATCCGGAGGTCTCTATTTCTCGTACTCAGGTAATTCATCTTTCACTCACTACTCTCATTAAATTGTTATAAAACAGGTTGCGCACAACTGTTTCATGATAACCGTGGTAAAGCAGATAGTCGTAAAAATCCCCAATCCTGTCGATGGAGGGGAGCGCGGGGATGGTGTCGCAGCCGTCCCAGTCGCCCCCCAAGGCGACGTGGGCCGCGCCGCCCAGTCCCAGGATGCGATCCAGGTGGGCACGGAGGGCGTCGAAATCCCGTCCGCCGCCCACGAAGTCCTCATAAAAATTGAGTCCGATCACACCTTGATTTTTTATTATCGCATTTATTTGCCCATCCGTCAAGTTTCTTGTGTGATCCCGCACAGATTTTGCGTTGGAGTGGCTGGCAATAAAGGGCCTGCGGGCCAGATCCGCCAAGTCCCAGAACCCGGCCTCCGACAGATGGGACACATCCACCAGGATATGTAACTCCTCCATTTTTGCCACAAACCGCCGTCCCAAGGGCGAAATCCCCCGCTCCGGTTCCTCCGCCGAGGAGCCGGAAAGGGCGTTGGCGTGGTTCCAGGTGAGATTGATGGCGATAACGCCCTCCGCCGCGGCCCCGTCCAGCCGCTCCGGGTCACAGCCCAGCAGCTCGGCCCCCTCCACAGTCAGAAACGCCGCCGCCTTCCCCTGCCTGTGGGCGTTTTCCGCGTCCTGGGCGGTCCGGCATTGGACGATCCTGTCCCCGTTGCGGGCCATCTGTTCCTTGAAACAGCGCAGAAGTGCCTGATAAGCCCGCTCCACCGAGTCCCCGCCGGAGGGGTAGCCGGTGTAGCCGTCCGCCGTCCACAGGGCAAAAAACTGGCAGTACCGGGCAAACCCCGCCGTCCGCTCCAGGGAAATCATCCCGGTGTTGCGGTCCAGCCCTTCGTACTCCCGCCAGCAGCGGGAAATGGTATCGCAGTGGGCGTCAAATACGCAGATAGGCTCCATAGCTGTCCCCCTAAAAGGCGTTCTCAATATAATATATGTCCGGCTGTTCCGTGCGCACCCCCTGGGGGGCGTAAACCTCGGCCACATCAAACCGGGGCTGAAGCTCCGTGGGACGGTGAAGCAAATAGGACTCGGCGGTGAGCCGCAGCTTGCGCTGCTTGGAAAGGGTTACCGCTTCACAGGCCGCACCATAACTGCCATCCTTGCGGAGCTTCACCTCCACAAAGGCCAGATACCTCCCGTCCTCAGCAATGAGGTCGATCTCCCCCATACGGCACCGGAAATTCCGCGCCACAATCCGCCAGCCCTGGGCTTGGAGCCGCTCCGCCACCTGATCCTCGCCCCACTGCCCCAGGGCGCGGGCACCTCCCCCGCCCCTCACAGGTTTTTCAAGAAGGAGCGGCGGTGGATAGGACAGGGTCCAAACTTCCGCAGCAATTCAAAGTGGCGTTTGGTGGGATAGCCCTTGTGGCGTTCGAACTCATATTGCGGGTACCGCGCCGCCATTTCCACCATCCAGCGGTCCCGGCTGACCTTCGCCAAAATGGACGCCGCCGCAATGGAATATGACAAGCTGTCTCCCTTTACAACCATCTGATGCTCTGCGGTAATGGCGTGCTTGCTCCCGTGATCCCGGTTGCCGTCGATGAGGGCGAAATCCGCCTTTGGTTCCAGGGCGTCGATGGCCAGCTGCATGGCCTTGATCCGGCTGTTGAGAATGTCCAGCTTGTCGATCTCCTCCGGCTCCACCCAGGCCACGGCCCAGCTCACGGCCTGCTCCTGGATCTGGTCGAACAAGATCTCCCGCCGCTTCTCCGTCACCCGCTTGGAGTCATTGAGCCAAGGCAGCTCCAGCCCGTCCGGGAGCATGACCGCCGCCGCGTATACCCGGCCCGCCAAGGGGCCCGCGCCTGCCTCGTCACAACCGCATACCGCGTGGTATCCCCGCTCTGCCGCCGCCCGCTCATAGTCCCAGCCCGGCATGGCCTTCCCTCCCCTTCTATCGCTTCACATCTTCCGGTGCTTCCAGTGTAAAGCGTCCCAGCTTGCCGCCCCGGAACTCGTCCAGCAGCAGCTTCGCCATCCGCTCCGTGTCCACCTCGCCGCCGGAAATCCGCATACCCCGGTTCTTCGCGCAGTCCTCCAGCAGCTCCCAGCCCTGCCTTCCCTCCAGCTCCGCCACCTTGTACCGCTCCTTTACGGCCTGGGGGTAGCGGTCCCGCAGCAGCTCCAGCAGGGCGCAGGCCAGCCCCTCCAAGTCCGTCACCTCGTCCTTCACCGCGCCGGTAAAGGCCAGGTGCAGGCCGGTGGTCTCGTCCTCGAACTTGGGCCAGAGGATGCCCGGCGTGTCCAGCAGCTCCAAACCGCTGTCCACGCTGACCCACTGCTTGCCCCGGGTGACGCCGGGGCGGTCTCCGGTCTTGGCGGACTTGCGCTTGGCCGCCTTATTGATAAAGGTAGACTTGCCCACATTGGGCACACCCACCACCATGGCCCGGATGGGGCGGCCCACCTGCCCCTTTTCCTTCCACCGGGCGATCTGCTCCTTCAGCGCGCTCCGGGCCAGGGCCGCCATCTGGCCCACCCCCGTCCCCGCCCGGGAGTCCGCTGCCGCAGCGGGAATGCCCAGCGTCTTATTGAAGTAGTCCGCCCAGGCGCGGGTGAGCTGGGGGTCGGCCTGATCCGCCCGGTTCAGCATGACGATCCGGGGCTTGTTCCCGCAGATGGCGTCGATGTCCGGATTGCGGCTGGAGATGGGAATGCGGGCGTCCACAATCTCCACCACAATGTCCACGTGCTTCAGGTCGGCCTCCATCTGCCGCCGGGTTTTGGTCATGTGCCCCGGATACCACTGGATGTTCACAGGCGCGCCTCCTTATCTATCGTGCTCCTTTGAATAAAAAAGGAGCGGTCCCCCGCTCCTTTTTTATTCCACAGCTTACAGATCCTCCTTAACCTTAGCCGCCTTGCCCACGCGGTCGCGCAGGTAGTACAGCTTGGCCCGGCGGACCTTGCCCTTCCGGACGGTCTCCACCTTCTCGATGGTGGGGGCGTGCAGGGGGAACACCTTCTCCACGCCGACGCCGTAAGAGATGCGGCGGACGGTGAAGCTCTCCTCCACGCCGCCGTGCTTCTTGGCGATCACGGTGCCCTCGAACACCTGGATACGCTCACGGCTGCCTTCCTTGACCCGGATGTGCACGCGGACGGTGTCGCCCACGCGGACAGAAGGAGCTTCGTCCTTCATGTACTTCTCGCTGAATTGCTGCAACAGATCCATTTGTATTTCCTCCTATAGTCAGGCGTTCATGCGTCCAGGCCGTTTCGCCGCGCAGAGGACCACCCGTTTTCAGACCAAGGTAGTTTATCATATCACGAAAGGATTTGCAAGGGGGTTCCCGGAAAATTTTTAACATGGCCGGAACATTTCCGTCCCGGCCGTTTGCTCAAATATTCGCTCGGATGACCTCGCCCATTTTGCGCGTGCCGATAACGCTCTCCCCCGGCCCTGCGATGTCGGCGGTGCGCCAGCCGTCGGCCAGTGCCTGGTCCACGGCGCGTTCGATGGCATCCGCCTCCTCCGCCAACTTGAACGAGTACCGGAACATCATGGCGGCGGACAGGATGGTGGCGATGGGGTTGGCCTTGTCCTGCCCCGCGATGTCCGGCGCGGAGCCGTGAATCGGCTCGTACAGCGCGGGCGCACCGTCCCCCATGGAGGCGGAGGGTAGCAGGCCGATGGAGCCGGTGATCATGGACGCCTCGTCGGACAGAATGTCCCCGAACATATTCTCCGTCACCACCACGTCAAACTGCCCCGGGTCCCGCACCAGCTGCATGGCGCAGTTGTCCACCAGCACATCCTCATACTCCACATCGGCGTATTCCTCCGCCAGCCTGTGCATGACGGACCGCCACAGCCGGGAGGTCTCCAGCACGTTGGCCTTGTCCACGCTGGACACCTTGCGGCGGCGCAGGCGGGCCATCTCAAAGGCCCGGCGGCCGATGCGCTCGATCTCCTTCTCGGAGTAGGCCATCAGGTCGCTGGCCTCCTCCCCCCTGTCCTCGGTGGCGTACCGCTCCCGCTTGCCGAAATAGATGCCGCCGGTGAGCTCCCGAACGATCATCAGGTCGATGCCCCTGTCGGCCGTCTCCTTTTTCAGCGGGCAGGACTCCGCCAGGGCGGGGCGCAGGGCGGCGGGGCGCAGGTTGGCGTACAGCCCCAGGTCCTTGCGGATGGACAGCAGGGCGGTCTCGGGGCGCTTGTCCGGGTCGGAGGAATGGCCCCACTTGGGTCCGCCCACCGCCCCCAGCAGCACGGCGTCGCAGGCCCTGCACTTTTCGGCGGTGCCGTCGGGGTAGCTCTTGCCCACCGCGTCGATGGCGCAGCCCCCCATGAGGACGTCCACATACTCAAACTTATGGCCGAACTTCCCGCCGATGGCGTCCATCACCTTGACGGCTTCCCCCACCACCTCGGGGCCGATGCCGTCGCCCCGGATGAGGGCAATTTTGTAATTCATAGGTTCATTCTCCTGTTCTTCTAAAAATGTCCACCTCGCTGGAGGTCCCGACGGCCATATAATTGCCGCACCGGCTGAAGCCGAAGGCCTTTGGCTCATAGCCGTCAAAAATTATGGTACACACCTCCGGACGCTGATGCCAGGAGGTATATTGGGGCATGAAAATAATCCGCTCCCTGGGCCAGAAGGGGGCTGCCGCAGCCAGGCCGTCCCCACGCGGTGAAAACCGCCGCAGGCCTCCGCCGCCCTCCCCGGCAATGGGGATCAGCTCGTCCCCCAAAGGCTCGGCGCAGGCGGCCAGCCCCTCCTCGTCATAGTTCTCTTCGCAGTAGGTTTTCTCCCAGGTCCGGCAGTCGATGACGCTCTGCCGCTGGGAGGAGATGACCACCAGCTTTTCGGTCTGGAGGTTGGAAAAGCCCAGATACATCAGCCCGCCCACCGCAAAGGTCTCCTTCTCCCACCCGGCGGGCACGCCACTAGGGATTTTTTCCAGCAGGTCCAGCAGGTGTTTTCTGTTTTTCTCCTCGTCCACACTCCGTCACTCCATCCGCTAAAAATTTCCGTACAGCCACCCATAGACGATCTCCCTGCCAACCGAGTGGTAACGCTGTTTAAAGCTGTCAATACGCAGCTCGCCGCTGCGGCACACCAGACTGAAACGAAAGTCCCTTGTAACTTCATCGATCAGGACTTCCACCACCCAGCGGTTTTTGCCTTGCTCCACAGTAAATCGGGCGCTGTCTGTCACGCCATGGAAAGAGGGCGGATGGCTGATCCCATAGTAGTAATTTCGTTTCTTCCGGGTCAGATAACGGGCATAGACTGCATCCGCCTGAGTCTGGTATTGGCTGAATAGCTGGGCTGCATTTGCCCCATTTTGCCTGAGCCGGGGATAAAAAGCGGTTTGAAGATTATTCATTTCCCGGGCAAAGTCCAGCACCAGCTGGATCAGCCCCCTGTCTTCCATGACGTCTCCTCTTTCCTCACTCCGGCCAGACCTGGCGGCAGCCGGCCAGCTCGGCGTTGGGCTTTTCGGAAACCAGCACTTGGGCGGACCGGGACAGGTCGTTGTCCTCGAACTTCTCGGTTTTCAGAAGCTCCAAAATTTTGGGCCACCAGCCCTCCGCGTCCTCGGTCTTGAGCCAGACGGCCAGGATATGGCCCTCCTCGCCCACATAGTCATAACCGTTATCCTGGACCGCCCCCTGGGACCACTCCTCAATCCGGTCGGGCAGGGTGTAGCGGATGTCCAAGTCCGGGTTCTCCATCTTGCGAGAGTCCATGCTGATGATGATGGACTGCGTCTTCTGGAACCGCAGGCGGATCAGGCGGTTTTCCTCCAAAAGGTCTTGCCGGAGCTCACAGGAAAATCCAAGCGGTTCCAACGCGCCCACCAGAGCCTGGACGGTGACCGCGCTGCCCGGAAAAACACAGGACAGTTTTTTCAGCTCCTCCCGTACCGCAGTATCCCGGACCTGCGCGCAGAGGGACCGGTCGTCCCCCTCCAGGGCACAGCTTGACGGCATCTCCGCCAGCTCAACATGCGCCCGAACAGCGGCTTCGTCAATCCCCAGGAAAACCACCTTCTCCCCTGGTTCAAAGGCCAGCGGCGTCCGTTTGGGTGTTTTCATCTCCCCAGCCCTCTCTCTTTCAAGGAGTTGAGCAGGCCTCCGCTCTGGATGATGCCGTCGATAAACTCCGGGAAGGGGGCGGCCTTGTAGGTCTTGCCGGTGGTTGCATCGGTAATCACGCCGCTGGCAAAATCCACCTCCACCTGGTCCCCGGCCTGGATCTCCTCCGCCGCCTGGGGGCACTCCACAATGGGGAATCCGATGTTGATGGCGTTGCGGTAGAAAATGCGGGCGAAGGAGGGGGCAATCACGCACTTCACCCCGCAGGACTTGATGGCCAGGGGGGCGTGCTCCCGGCTGGAGCCGCAGCCGAAGTTGGCCCCGGCCACGATGATGTCACCCGCCTGGACCGTAGTAGCGAAGTCCGCGTCGATGTCCTCCATGCAGTGGCTGGCCAGAGCCGCCGGGGAGGGGTCGTTCAGGTGCCGCGCCGGGATGATCACGTCGGTGTCCACGTTGGCGCCGTATTTGTAAACTTTCATAGTATTCGTTCCTTTCTGTTTGGAATGTGGGCGGATGATATCCCCCCTGCGTGTAGGGCGTGGCCACTGGGCACGCCGTCTCTTGGGCAGCGGCGCGCCCTACACCCGCAGGCGGATAATATCCGCCCCTACGCCCTCGGGTCGGCCACGCACCCGGCGATGGCGGAAGCGGCGGCCACGGCGGGGGAGGCCAGGATGATCTCAGAGGTGGTGTGGCCCATGCGGCCCACGAAGTTCCGGTTGGTGGTGGAGACGGTGCGCTCCCCCTCCGCCATCACGCCCATATGCCCGCCCAGGCAGGGGCCGCAGGTGGGGGTGGACACCGCCGCGCCCGCTTCAATGAAGGTCTGGATCAGCCCCTCGGCCATGGCCTGGAGGACGATCTCCTGGGTGGCGGGGATGACCACGCACCGCACGTTATCGGCCACCTTTTTGCCCTTCATGATGGCAGCGGCAATGCGCAGGTCGCCGATGCGGCCGTTGGTGCAGGAGCCGATGACCACCTGGTTGATGGGGGTCCCGGCCACCTCGCTGACCACCTTGGTGTTCTCGGGCAGATGGGGCAGGGCCACGGTGGGCTCCAGCTTGTCCAGGTCGATGACCACCTCCCGGTCATAGACGGCGTCCGGGTCGGCGGAGAAGGCCTCGCAGGGGCGGGACACCCGGCCGTTGATGTACTCCATGGTCCTCTCGTCCACGGGGAAAATGCCGTTTTTGCCCCCCGCCTCAATGGCCATGTTGGAGATGGTGAACCGGTCGTCCATGGTCAGGGAGCCCACCCCCTCCCCGGCGAACTCCAGGGACTGGTACAGGGCGCCGTCCACGCCGATCTCCCCGATCAGGTGGAGGATCACGTCCTTGCCGGACACGTGGGGCTGGAGCTTCCCCTTGAGGGTGACCTTAATGGCGGAGGGCGCCTTGAACCACAGCAGGCCGGTGGCCATGCCGGCGGCCATGTCGGTGGAGCCCACGCCGGTGGAGAAGGCCCCCAGCGCGCCGTAGGTACAGGTGTGGGAGTCGGCCCCGATGATGACCTCGCCGGGGGCGCACAGGCCCTTCTCGGGCAGGAGGGCGTGCTCCACCCCCATCTGGCCCACGTCGAAGAAATTGGTGATCTGGTGCTTGCGGGCGAACTCCCGGGCCTGCTTGCACAGCTGGGCGGATTTGATATCCTTGCAGGGGGTGTAGTGGTCCAGGACGATGGCGATTTTGTCCCGGTCGAAGACCTGGGTGAAGCCCGCCTTCTCAAACTCGGTGATGGCCACGGGGGTGGTGATATCGTTGCCCAGCACCAGGTCCAGCCTGGCCTCGATGAGCTGTCCAGGCTCTACTTTGTCCAGCCCGGCGGCCTTTGCCAGAATTTTCTGCGTCATTGTCATTCCCATAGGAAAAATACCTCCTCAGCGGTTTGTTAAAAGGATTCTATCACAGGGCTTGCCTATAGAATGTAAAGTATGATATAATTTTAGCATCTTTTTCAGCTGGAGGCAACCTGCTATGAAAATTCAATGGACCCGCGGCAGCGTCTGCACGGGGGGCGATGTCAACGCCCTCAACACAAAACTGATGGTAAGGGCCCAGCTTTGGGAACAGGCGGGATATGGAGAAGAAACGCTATGAACCATGAGCTGGACTTCCCCGCCGGCATCTGGGAGGCGTTCGCCAAAAGCCGGCCCCCGGTGCGCTGCTCCCCCGGCTACCTCATCTACCTCCAGGATACCGAAGCCACCTGCTTCTACTTTCTCAAATCCGGGCGGGTGAAGAGCTTCATCCAGTCGGAGGACGGGGCGGAGCGGGTGCTGAACGTCTACCAGGCGGGGAACCTCTTTGGCGAAGCTTCCTTCTTCGACGAGCTGCCCCGGGTGTCCTCGGCGGTGGCCCTCACCCCCTGCGAGATCGTGCCCATCGACCGTGAGCTGGTGGCCCAGGAGTTCGCCCGGAACCCGGAGCTTGCCCTGGCCATGATGAAGTATCTGGCCCGGACGGTGCGTCTGCTGTCGGGCCAGGTGGATCAGATGGCCTTCCGGCCCGCCCGGTGGCGGGCGGCCAGCTATCTGCTCACACTGGCGGGCCGGGGCGGGGCCGTCTCCTGCACCCAGGACGACATCGCCGCCGCCGTCTCGGCCAGCCGGGTGACGGTGAGCCGGGTGCTCAACGAGTTCGCCCAAAAGGGCTGGGTGGAACTGGGCTACCGCAGCGTCCGCGTCCTCCAGCCCCAGGAGCTGGAAGCATTATGTAAACTATGAGAACCTGTATTCACAACCTCAAACACCACCCAGCCGGGTCTTTCCCAACTATCCAGAATTTTCAGTTATGAATACAGGTTCCCCACGAGCCAGCGGATGAACGCTCCACCTGTCTGCTCTGACGCCGCCAATACCCCCCCAGCCACATCTCTTTGTGTTCCTCCAATACCCCTTTCCAGCTATATACCATGGACGGCGTGATGTTGTAACGGCTGCATATCCTCTCCACTGATGCAGGCCGAGACTGATTTGTGCGCAGAGGTTCTTTATGGCAGCCATCTAATCATTCTCCTTTCCGCTTATTGCAACGAAAGTATAGCCGAAAGGCATAGCGTTCCGGTCCAGTGGCCCGATGGTCTTGGTGGCGGTGACAGTCTTGGCCTGGCTGGTGTAGCCGGCGGCTTCGGTGCGAATGGCGGTGTGATCCAGGTTCAGAACGCCGGAGTAAGTGCCG
>OFFF01002335.1_pt1 | contig 10793 bp, 10 predicted proteins | sample 1521301 | NCBI WGS metagenome assembly OFFF01 (sample SAMEA3504101, study PRJEB24116) | mouse gut metagenome | biome: mouse gut; feature: mouse-associated habitat; material: faeces | place: Denmark | collected 2011
TCCATCTCCGGAAACCATATCGCCGGTCAGCCGCACATCTGTCCTGAAAGAGATCGTCATATCCGTTCCGTCATCCACGCTCGTCATTTCCGTTTCGGCATACTATCTCTTCTCACAGATGCGAGGTCAGTTCACAGTATGCCGTTACACACCTCCGCCCCACAGTCTCAAGCGGTGCGCCGTGCTCCGCAGCCCAAAGCTAAACCGCCCGGCAAGAGCAAATTGACATCTTGTTACAAAAATCCGACACCGCGATAAAATTGGCATATTATCGCAAAAATCCGAGCCGCCCTAAATTGGCATCTTATCGCAAATTTTGACGTTTGTACGGCGGGGGCGTGCCCCCGCCTCCCTCGTCGAAAAACCACCTCGTTGAAAAATGCCTTCGTCGAAAAACACCCATCCGGTTCTGGACGCTACCTCTTTGCGAGATCTTCATAAAGGTACTGGAGTATAATCCTCCCCTTATGCTCCCGGTCTTTATCCGGATTGGATATGGCGGAATCTGTCACATTGTCTACCACCGTGAACCCTGTGGCATCGCGGAACATGAACCCGTTGATGAACGTATGGTACGAGAACGGATACTTGTATGACTCCGACATGACATCACGGCTGAATATGAATTCATCGTGAGGCATGTCAAGCTGTCCGAGTATCGTGGACGCTATATCACTCTGCGACATTATTGTGTCTATCCTTCGGGGAGCCTTTACAGCACCGCCGAGCATGAGCAGCGGTATATGGGAGTACTTGTCGTGGCTCAGAGGCTCACCCGCATTGCATCCGTGGTCACCGGTGACCACTATGAGCAGGTTGTCCCAGGCAGGAGTCTGCCTGAGCCTGTCAACCAGTCTTCCGAATGCATCGTCTACATAGGCGAATGAGTTGGCTATCTCGTCATCAGGTATACGGTTGTAAGGCACCTTCCAGTCCTCGTGCGAGCTGAGTGTGAGCAGCGATGTGTACCATTGCCTCCCTTCTTTATGCTTGTTTTGTATATCCTCGTACACCCACTCGAATACCTCTCCGTCAGGCACTCCCCATTTGCCTCTCGACATTGACGGCGGGAAGTCCGGTTCCGATACTATGTGGTCATGGCCTATGGTCAGGAAATATTCCGACATGTGAAACACCATAAGGTCTCCTCCGTGCACGGCTGTGGTCTCATAGCCCGCATCCTTGAATTTCTTTGGAAAAGCCGGCAGATTGGGAAGCTTGTTGGTCATGCGTATCACACTGGTGGTAGGCTGGGCGAGATAACCGCTAAGCAATGCCACGAGCCCCCGGTCCGTGCGGAAACTGTTGCTGTCTACGCGTGTGAAGAACAACCCTTCGTGTGACAGACGGTTGATGTTGGGGGTCACATCCTTCTCCCCCCCGAGTTCCTCTACAAAACGCGCCGAAAGGCTCTCCCAGATTATGAAGAGCACGTTGGGGCGGTTCGTGTTGAGAGCTTTCTCGCTTGTCCCATGGCTTGCAGGGTAAAGATCATTGAACTCTTTCCCGCATTCATCGCTGTCTGTGTAATGGAATGCCCCCTCTATTTTGTCATTGACACCGAGAGAATATATGAAAGCATACACCGGGTTTAGTGCCGCATGGTTGAAGAACTGGTTGTTGCTGTAGTACGACAGGCTCGGATTGTTGGGACGGCGGCGCATACCGCGTATCAGCACCACAAGGACCCCTATGAGCGCGGTACCCGTAAGTGCGGTCACGATGCTCTCTGCGATGCCGTGTGCAATGAACGTGCCATGCGACATTGACACTGCACATACAAGCTCAAGCCAGCAGTATGTGCAGCCTGCCACCATGAGCAATGCAAATATCGATCCTGCAATATAGAGCGTGCTCACGCTTGCTATAGCCCACTTCAGCGTCTTTAGGTAAGCCAGTACCGATGCATCTATCTTATGTTGCCAGAACGAATATAGAGCCGTATCGGCTATGACCATCAGCCCTGCCACGATAGCCGTTGCCGCATTGTAGAATGTCATGAACTGAGGCAGGAAATCGGTCTGTATGAACGCCTGTGATATGGATGCGAGTAGAGGGACTGATGTTAGGTATGCACACACTATCACATCCGTTTTCAGTCCGTACCTCCACATGTCGGGCAAATCATGCACAGATATCGGGCGGGTGGAGAGCTTGCGGTTGTATAGTAGGAACAGCGGACGCTGGAACATCTGGAAATACAGGAGCCAGGAGGCATAGTAGCAGACTATGAATAGTATGAATTTTTCCACGGTTGAAACGATCTCTGTCGCTGCATCGGAAAGGGAAAGGACATGCTGTCTGGCTCCCTATCTGCACAGCTCTTTGACTTTATTGACGATGGTCTCTTCTGATATTTTGTTGAGGCAGTCCATATGTCCGAGCGGGCAGCTCTTGCTCCCGGCGATAGTGCAGGGCTGGCAGGCTATGTTCAGCACCACGGCATTCCTGCCCTCCTGTCCGAAGCCCAGAAATCCGCAGGCAGGTGTTGTGCCGCCCCACACCGATACCACCTTCGTGCCGGCAAGCCCTGCGAGATGCTGGTTGGCTGAGTCCATGCTCACCATCACCTCAAGGCGGCTCATCAGCGCAAGCTCTTCTTCGAGTGGGTAGCGTCCTGCTAATGACACTATCTCCCCTCTCCCGGCATCCGGATTCTCCTGCCATGAGTCAAGGGTCTCAGCTTCTGTTCCGCGCCCTCCGAACAGATACACGTTCATCCCCTCCCTTGCAAGCATCCGGGCTACACGCCTCATCTTCTCAGGAGGATACGTCTTGGTGCTGTAGCGGGCAAACGGTGCTATGCCTACTGCCGGACACGATATCTCTGCCGGCAGCTTCACTGGCTCGGCACTCTGGTATATCGACGAGAAGTTCATTGACGCATCTGCCCCGAGCTTCCTGAACACATCGAAATACCGGTCTATGTACTGTCTTTGTGGCTCCCCTCCCGCAAACACCGCTCTGCGTATGCCGCGCGCCTTGTCTACGCGCGCCACACGCGCACCTCTCATCCTCAGGTACATCCCTATGAGGCGTGTGCGCAGTATGTCGTGAAGGTCCGCCACATAGTCAGCTTTCAGTCTTGCAAGCTCACGGGCTATCCTGAACACGCCTCTGACCCCTTTGTGCTCACCTTTCAGGTCAAAGGGCATCACAGTAACGTTGGATGGCGCGTTGACAAACATTCGCCCGAAGAACGGACGTGTCGCCACATAGATATCCATCTCGGGATGGCTCCTCGCCACCGAGTAGATCACAGGCACCGTCATTGCGATGTCCCCGAGGGCGGAGAACCGCAGTGCCACCAGTCGCTTTCTCCGTGTGCTTTCTGCCATTGACACTTTCTGACTCCGCTTTTAGAGATTTCTGAGGTATGCCTCCACTCCGTCGATGTCCTTGCGGTTGTCCACCGACAGCGACTTGCAGTGGCAGTTGTAATAGTAGATAGGCATATGGTTCTCAAGGAAACGGAACGAATCGTTCTCCTCGATCTTCTCGATAGGCCCGCGGGGTGTGTTGTGGTAGAAGTCGAGAGCCTTGCGTGTGAATGCGCCCACTCCCACAAACTTGTGGAACACATAGTCCATCGCCCCCTTCGGATAGGGGATAGGTGAGCGGGATATGAACAGGCAGCGGTCATCGGCAGCGGTCACGATCTTCAGGTTGGTTGCGTCAACAACCTCCACAGGATTCGAGAAGTCGGTCATGAGGTTCGACACAAAGAAATCCCCGGGCTGAAGTCCGTCAGGTATGCACTGCACTATGGCATCGCGGGTGAGCAGTGGCTCATCTCCGTTCACCATCACGTAAAGGTCCGCATCGATGCGTGTCGACACCTCATAGAGCCGTTCGGTGGCTGTGTCGTGGTCATCACGTGTCATGATCACCTTCGCTCCGAAGCTCTCTGCCTTCGACTTGATTTTCTCGCTGTCGGTGGCGACATAGACCTCTTCGAACACCTCTACCTCCTTGCAGTGTTCGTAGACCCATTGGATCATAGGTTTGCCGAGTATGAGGGCAAGAGGTTTCTCAAAGAATCTTGACGACTCGGCACGTGCCGGGATCACGCATATTATTTTCATATCTTTTTCGGATAAATGTTTTCAAAATGGTTTGCACTAATGCTCTCACTGGTATAGCCAGCGGCGGTGTGACCAGAGCCACAGTCCTGGGCGTCGGCGTATAGTCTCTTCAAGCATTTCATAGTAGCGTCGGGTGTATGGCGAATCCCCCTCAAGGCTGCGGGGCTTGATGGGCTTCAGTGTCATTCGGTAATGTCCACGTCCGGTCTTCTCCATATCGAGATACAGATAGGCGGCATTTACATGCTTCCCTATCTCCTCGCCTCCGGGATTGAATGGGGTATGCTGTCCCAGGAAAGTGGTGGCATGGTGTGACACACTGCTGTTCGACCGGTGGTCGGCAACGAAGCCTATTATGAACGGAACATTGTCGCGGTGCCAGCGCACCATGGTCCTGAACACCCTCTCCTGCGGCAGTGACACTGGGTTGAATCGCGAACGCACCTTCAGCATGAGCCGGTCGAACGCTTTGTCGTGAAGTGGCTTGTACACCTGGGCGCATAGGCGCGGCTTGCTGAAATGACGCACCACTGCCGGGACATACTCCCAGTTGGCGTAATGACCCAGGTACATCACTACAGCCGTGACTGGAGTTCAGACGTGTGCTCTTCCGATCTCCCTCCTCAATGAGACGGTCCACGATTTCTCCACACTCGACCTTAATCCTCCTGTCGACCTGCTTGTCGCTTATGTGAAGCAGCTTCGCGGTCTCCACGATATTGTCCGCGAACTGTTTGTAGAAGTCCTGCTCGATCTCTCTTAGCTCCTCATCCGTCTTTTCCGGGAATGAGTTGCGGAGATTCATGCGTATGACACCTCGACGGTATTTCATCACATGCTGTAGGATCATACGCACGCCGTCACTGATGCAGTAAAGCACCCTGAACGGTAGCAGAGCGAGTGTGGTGAACAGCACTCTGTACAGTGCGTATTTCAGTTTTTCTCGCATAATGTCCTGAGTATTTGTTGCACTACACGTGGTGTTGCACCTGTGTTCTGGCTCACATATTTCGCTGCGCGTTTGGCTATGTACTGCTGGCGAGCTGTGTCCGACTTCAGTCGCTTGAACCATATGTCGAGCTCCTCTATGTCATGCACCACCTTGCCTATGCCGAGACGCTCCATCTCCGTCGGGGTGACCTTGCGCCTTATGTTCGGACCGAACGACACCGGTATCCCGTACACGGCAGGCTCGATCACGCTATGGAGCAGGCGTGTGAACCCTCCTCCCACATATGCCCACGAAGCATAGCGGTATATGTAGGCAAGCGCACCCACGAAGTCCACTATCATCACCTGCGCGTCGCTCATGTCGTCGCTCGCGCTGCAATGGGTGTACCTGAGGCTCCTGCGTTTCACCTTGTCCTCTATCTTCTTGATGGTGTCCTCGTCAATCTCGTGGGGGACGATTATGAAGCGCGTCCCAGGATGTCGGTTGGCGAGCTCTGTCACCATCTCAAGGTCTTCGTCGTCATGGATGCTCCCTGCAAGGAATATCTTCTCTTTCCCGGCAAACCTTTCGATCCTCTCGTCTTTCCATGGTGTGGAGGCGACCAGGGCTACGTTGTCAAACAGTGGGTCGCCGTTCACCGTTGCATTGTCTACACCGATGGAATGAAGATTCCTGACAGAGTTCTCGTCAAGCGTGAACACCTTCGAGAATCCGGCTATGGAATCGCGGTACAGCTTGCCGTACCAACGGAAGAACGGTCCGTCATCACGTATGATGGCTGACATCAGGAATGATGGTATTCCAAGTTTCTTAAGCTGGTTCAGGTAATTGTGCCAGTACTCCGACACCATGAACACTGCACAGTCAGGCTTGACGGCATCAAGAAACTTCGATGCGTTGCTGCTTGTGTCGAGTGGCAGATAGAACACCCTGTCGATCATTCCCGGGTGCTTGGTGACAGCCTCGTAGCCAGTAGGGGAGAAGAACGTCACCACGATATTGCAGTCAAGCTGTTCCTTGATCGACGTTATGATAGGTCGTGCAATGCCGTATTCCCCTAACGATGCGGCATGGAGCCATACGGTCGGTTTGCTCCGGTCAAGGCCCTGCATGCCTTTTACGACTTTATCCACGGCACAGCGTTGGCCGCGTACAAAGCGTTTTATCTTGGCGGTACTGTCCTCCGATACGAAGGTGGATACGCCAAGTGCGACGCATCTTGCAAAACGCATAGCTAAATCGTATATTTGTAGCATAAGATGCTTGAGGGGCAAACTAATGTGGTTAATGACCGAATCGGTGGCAATGTGCCTTTTGCATTACAATCGACAAAATTACGATTTATTTTTGATATATTCATACTATTTTCTGTAATTTTGCGGAGCTATGGATATTCGGATTGAAGATACAATAAGGCAAGCGGCTCCGGGGCTGCTTGTAGTGGCGATTGAGGCTGACGTGACCAACGGCGAGACCTCCGAGGAATTATGGGCTCTGCTCAACCGTGCTGCCGCTGACATAAGGGACATTACCGAACTGCCCGACATCAACAGGCGTCCTGGGATACGTGCCACGCGTGATGCCTACAAGGCATTGGGCAAGGAGCCTAACCGTTACCGCCCGTCGGCCGAGGCTCTGTGCCGCAGGGTGGTCAAAGGTATGGAGCTATACAGGATCAATGCGCTTGTGGATTTGATCAATCTTGTGTCGCTCCTTTCGGGCTACTCTATAGGCGGCTTTGATGCCGACAGGATTCAGGGCGAGGTGCTCTCTCTGGGTGTCGGTCGCGAAGGTGAGCCGTTCGAAGCCATCGGACGAGGGGTGCTCAACATAGCCTGCATGCCTGTCTATCGTGACAGCATAGGTGGGATAGGGACCCCGACAAGCGACAATGAGCGCACAAAGCTCGACCTCTCCACACGGAGGCTTCTGATGTGCGTCAATGTCTATGGCGAAGAGATGCCGGTGGAGGACACTGTGAGGATGATTGTCGATTCCCTTGAGAGATTTGCTGACGCTAAGAATATAACGATTAATTATTACCGCCCATGAAAACACTCCGCATGTATCCCACAAGCCTGAATGAAAGGTTCCTTGACGAGGCTGTGGATGTCCTTGAGAAAGGAGGAATAATCATTTATCCTACCGACACCCTGTATGCCATGGGGTGTGATGCATTGAACAATGGGGCGATCGAACGGCTATGCAAGGTGAAAGGTGTGAATCCTCAGAAGCAGACCCTGTCCATAGTGTGTGACGGACTGTCGATGGCAAGCGAGTATGCAAGAATCGACAATGAGGCTTTCAGGATACTGCGTTCCAATCTTCCGGGACCGTTCACTTTCATTCTCCCTGCTGCAACCACATTGCCTAAGGTATTTAAGGGGAGGCGTACAGTGGGTGTGCGCATCCCTGACAACCCTATATCGCGAGCCCTGTCCGAACGCCTCGGTCATCCGGTGCTTTCCACTTCCATCCCTCAGGATGAGGAGTGCGGTGACCCTTCGGCATTTGCCGATGAGTATGCCGGGATTGCATCGCTGCTAATTGACGGAGGGGAGGGTGACGGCATCCCGTCCACGGTGGTCGACCTCACTGACAGCCGCGATCCTGAAATCGTCAGAGATGGAAAAGGCGAACTGATATGATGCTGTAAAATAACAAAGTCATCGCAAGGCACTTTCCTGGAAAGTGTGTCGCGATGACTCTTATGATATTTCTTGGAATGGAGGATTATTCGTCGAAGGTCATTTCGTCGAAGCCTGCTGCTTCGAATTCGTCCTCATTGTATTCGGTGGAGCCGTAGAATTCGTCGTCAAGATCGGTGGTCGCCTGCTGTGCGGCTTTGGCATCGATCTTTGCATCAAAGTCATCCATATCCACTGTCTGCGACGGTGCTTCTCCCATGGACACGGAGCATAGGGGATCGATAAGATGCTTCCCTGGTACAGATCGCTTCATTTCAATAAAGAATGAACGGTCAGTGAGATAGTCGAACACCCATACAAGACGCTGGCCCTCATCCTCTATAAAGTCGCTCAGAGGAGTGTCCTCCATCAGATACACATCCTGGGAAGAGTCGCTTCCCATATCCTCCAGGCATATCTCTTGTTCGCGCTCCCATCCTTCATCGCACATGAAGAACGAGCTGAACTGGGTCTTGTCGTATCCTACGCTGTCACATATGGCATTGCGAAGGTCAAGAAATGTAGCGTCGGCATCAATCTGTATTTCGCGCTTGAAATTGTCGACTTCATCAGAGACTATGCGGAAATTGTATATCATATCTTGGAGTATTTCGTGAGTTTAACATTACTACCGCGAAAGTAATAACTATTTGCCGAACTGCAAAATTTTTTTAGATGGAATAAACGGCTTAGTGTATAAAAGACCACAGGACCATGAATCTGTGGTGCGATTTCATGGTCCTGCGGTGCTGTAGGATGTTTTTTGCTATACTTCGAGATCCTGATTGAAGGTCTCGTTCCAAGGGAGACCGTCCTTTGCAAGCTCGGCAAGGAACGGATCGGGATCGAATTCCTCGACGTTGTTCACGCCAGGTTTTACCCACTTGCCGGTAAGGAACATCATGGCTCCGACCATTGCCGGCACGCCGGTGGTGTAGCTTACAGCCTGCATTCCGGTCTCTTTATAGGCTGCCTCGTGAGAGCAGTTGTTCCATATATAGTAGGTCAGAGGCTTGCCTTCCTTGTCCTTGCCTGATATGCGGCATCCGATAGATGTCTCGCCATGGTAGTTCTCGCCGAGGTCCTGAGGATTGGGGAGGACTGCCTTAAGGAACTGGAGCGGCACTATCTTCTGTCCGTTGTAGTCGATCTCGTCGATACGTGCCATGCCTATGTCCTGGATCACGCGCAGGTGGGTGAGGTATTCCTGTCCGAATGTCATCCAGAAACGAGCTCTCTTGATTGAGGGGAAGTTCTTGACGAGCGACTCCAGTTCTTCGTGGTACAGGAGGTAGCTTTCACGCCCGCCTATGTTGGGATATGTGAGTGTCTTGTGGATTTCGAGCGGTCCGGTTGTAACCCATTTGCCGTCCTGATAGTAGCGTCCGTTCTGAGTGATCTCGCGGATGTTGATCTCAGGGTTGAAGTTGGTGGCGAATGCCTTGCCGTGGTCTCCGGCGTTGCAGTCCACTATGTCGAGGTACTCCATCTCCGAGAAATGGTGCTTGGCGGCATATGCTGTGAATACTCCTGACACTCCGGGGTCGAAACCGCAACCGAGAATGGCAGTAAGACCTGCTTCCTCGAAACGCTGCTTGTATGCCCACTGCCATGAGTATTCGAAGTGTGCCACATCTTTTGGCTCATAGTTGGCTGTGTCGAGGTAGTTCACTCCGCATATGAGGCATGCATCCATAATTGTGAGGTCCTGATAGGGGAGTGCCACATTGATGACGAGCTGAGGCTTGTGACGGTTGAAGAGCTCTACGAGCTGGGGAACGCTGTCGGCGTCCACGACATCAGCACTTACATTTGGCTTGCCGATGGTTTCAACCACAGCCTCACACTTTGAACGGGTGCGCGAAGCGATCACTATCTCGCTGAACACGTCGGGGTGCTGGGCGCATTTGTGGGCAACGACGGTGCCGACGCCGCCGCAACCTATGATTACTACTTTTGCCATTTTATTATTCGCCCGAGGGCGATTGTTATAGGGTTATAAGGTTAGGGGAATGGCAGGTGACCTTCACAGGTGATGATCACCCGCCATTTCACGTCGTTTTTTCTTGGGATCAATCGCGTGAGCTTCCGAAGAAACGCAGCAGATAGAGGAAGAGGTTGATGAAGTCGAGATAGAGGGAGAGCGCGCCCAGAGTGGCGAGATGACCAATCATATTGGAGGGAGCATAGAGTGCCATCTGCTTGATCTTCTGAGTGTCCCAGGCTGTCAGACCTACGAATATAAGCACACCCGCACAGGAGATCACCCAATCAAGGCCGGTGCTTTTGGTGAAGATGTTCACAACGGATGCAATGATGAGACCTATGAGGGCATAGAAAAGGAAGTTGCCCCATTTGGTGAGATCCTGGGTGGTGAAATATCCATAGATGCTCATTGCTCCGAATGTGCCGGCGCAGATGAAGAATGTCTTGGCAATGGATGTTGCCGTGTAGAGCAGGAATATGGGTGCTAATGCCATGCCGTTGATTGCCGCGAATGCATAGAAGAGCAGTGTGGCTGTGCCGGACGCCATCTTGGATATGCGGGCTGAAAGGGTGAACACCAATACGAGTTCGGCGATGAATAGTCCCCAATAGAACCATGAGTGTGTGAGCATGAACTGCATATAGGATGCGCTTCCCGCACAGAACATGGAGATGAATGCTGTGACGAGCAGTCCAAGAGTCATCTTTAGGTAGACACGTTTCATCACTGATGATGTGGTGGACGCGATCTGTGAGGCAGACTGGTAACCTCCGCCGTTATATGGGGGAGGGGTCGGAGTTTCGTTGTACATATTAAAATAAGCTATGTTAAGTTTATTATTAGACAACCGGAAATGACCAAAAGTTTAATTTCCGGCATTCCGGTTGTGGGTTGTTACATGCGTTCGGGTACCCTGATGCCGAGGAGTTTCATGCCTGACTCGATGACGCGTGCGGTCTGCGAGCTGAGTCTGAGCCTGAGTGAGCGAACCGCGGTGTCGGTTTCCTTGAGTATCGAGCAGTCGTGGTAGAACTGGTTGTATTCTTTCACCAAATCGTATGCATAGTTTGCTATAATGGAAG
>OFFF01002346.1_pt1 | contig 10758 bp, 4 predicted proteins | sample 1521301 | NCBI WGS metagenome assembly OFFF01 (sample SAMEA3504101, study PRJEB24116) | mouse gut metagenome | biome: mouse gut; feature: mouse-associated habitat; material: faeces | place: Denmark | collected 2011
GGTCGTCCAGCTTATCCCCGGCCCCCTTCACCGCCCGCTTGGAGGGGGCGGGTTTAGGTGTGGAAATATCGCAGAACACCAGCTGGGTCAGCCGCTTGCCGTCACCCTCCCGCCACTGATGCAGGATGTTCTCCACGCAGCTGTTGACCTTGGTTCCCGGCTCGTCGGGGAAGGTTGGGTTGATAACACGCTGGTCCAGCCCCAGCTTGCGCCCGTCCGAGGTGATTTTCAGCATGTTGTCCCTCCGGGGGTCCACCTGTCCGGTGTGGACCTCGCTGGCCCGCTGGGACAGCTCCTTTACCATGGCCTGCTGAATCAGGGTGGGCTTGGAGGCAACCGTGTGATACGTCACCTCCGGGGTGGGGAGGTTCAGCTGGTCGGCGGTTTTGATGTCCGCCACCTCTTTGAACAGGTTCATCAGCTCCGGGAGATTGAAGAATTTCGCAAACCGGGTCCTGGCCCGGTAGCCGGTCCCCTCCGGGGCCAGCTCTAAGGCGGTGGTGGTCTCCCCGAACCGGGAGGCCCAGCTGTCGAAGTGGGTCATGCCCATTTGCTGCAAGCGGTCATACTGAAGATACCGCTGGATGGAATACATCTCCGTCATGGAATTGGAGATGGGGGTCCCGGTGGCAAAGATGATACCGCGCCCCTTGGTGATCTCGTCCAGATAGCGGCACTTGGCAAACATATCGCTGGACTTCTGCGCGTCGGTGGTGGAAAGCCCCGCCACGTTCCGCATTTTGGTGTAGAGGAACAAATTTTTATAGTTGTCGCTCTCGTCCACGAACATCATGTCCACGCCCAGCTGCTCAAAGGTGACGACATCATCCTTGCGGTGGTTGGCCTGCAATTTTTCCAGGCGGGCCTCCAGCTGGCGCTTGGTCCGTTCCAGCTGCTTGACGGTGAACCGCTCTGCGCTGCCCTCCAGTTCCTGGATGCCCTCGGTGATCTCCCAAATCTGCTCCTGCAACAGCCGCTCCTGCCGCTCCGGGCTGATGGGGATTTTCTCAAACTGCGAGTGGCCGATAATCACCGCGTCATAATCGCCGGTGGCGATGCGGGCGCAGAATTTTTTCCGCTTCCGGGCCTCGAAGTCCTTCTTGGTGGTAACGAGGATATTGGCGGAGGGATACAGGCGGAGAAACTCGGAGGCGGTCTGCTCGGTCAGGTGGTTCGGGACCACGAAAATGGACTTGTGGCACAGGCCCAGCCGCTTGCTCTCCATGGCGGCGGCGATCATCTCAAAGGTCTTGCCCGCGCCCACCTCATGGGCCAGGAGGGTGTTGCCGCCGTAAAGGACGTGGGCAATGGCGTTGACCTGATGGGGCTGCAATTTGATTTCCGGGTTGATGCCGGAGAACACAATGCGGCTCCCGTCATACTCGCGGGGGCGGATGCAGTTCATTTCCTCGTTGTACTGCGCCACCAGGGTCTGCCGCCGTCTGGGGTCCTTCCAAATCCAGTCCTTGAAGGCTTCCCGGAGGGCCTGCTGCTTCTGCGCGGCCAGGGTGGTCTCCTTGGCGTTGAGAACGCGCCGTTCCTTCCCGTCCGGGTCCTCTATCGTGTCATAAATGCGGACATCCCGGAGATTCAGAGAATCCTCCAGGATTTTATAGGCGTTGGCGCGGCTGGTTCCGTAGGTGGTGTAGGCGGCGATGTCATTGTCGCCTATGCTGCCTTTACAGGTAATGGCCCACTCCGTTGTGTGCTTGGAGTGGTTGACCTTGATTTTCCCCCGCAGATAGGACGGGGTTTTCAGGGTCTCGTACATGAATTGCTGGATGTACTTCTTGTCAATCCAGTCCGTCCCCAGCCGCACCTCGATCTCGGAAGCGTCCAGGTCCTTGGGCTGGGCGGCGGTCAGGGCCTCCACGTTGGGCCGGACGCGCTGCTGTTGGTCCGGGGGCATGACATCATAGAGGGCCTGGGCCATGCGGAGCTTTTGGCGCACGTTGCCGGAAAGGTATTCGTCGGCGGTGACAAGGGGGTAACGGTCCAGATCCACAAAGGCTTTGGGGATAAGGTCCGGGTTCTCCGCGCAGCGGATGTCCCGGAAAATCACGCCGGAAAGCTCCTGTTCCAGCTCGGCCTCCGATTTCCCGGTAAGCTGGGCCATAAAGGGCATATCCACCCTGGCCCGTTCCCCAATGGAGACCGCCAGCGCGTCCATCGCCGTGTCCACGCTGGTGACGCGGGTATTCTGCTTGATGGTCCGCTTGGTGAACATATCCGCTTTCCGCTCCAGCCGCCCATCGTCGTCCAGCACCTCCAGAGAGCAGAGCAGATAGTAGGAGGAATCCCGGTCAAAGGCCAGACGGTTGGCCCGGTCGTTGATAAGGCCGAATTTCGCGGAGAAAGCGTCGTAGAGCCGGTCCAGCTCTCCCTGCTTCTCCCGAATGAAGTTCTCCGTTGTAAACTCGTCCATCTGGAGGTCGATCAGCTCCCGCACACAGTCCCGCAGGCCGATCATGGCCGTGACGCGCTCCTTGGCCGTTGCGGTCAGATTGGGTTTTACCATGACGGAGTTCTCCCGGTAGTAAACCTCGCCGTCCACAATGGCATAGGAGTAATTTTTCACATCCGGGTCCGCAGGGATGGAGGTGATCTCCATTTCCCCAATGTTCTCGTCCAGCTCCGGGGGCGCGGCCTCCCGGTATTCGCCGTGGATGTAGGAAACCGCTTCATGGAGCTGCTGGGCGAGGTCCGCGCCGGGGATGGCCCTGCACTCCAGCTGGGGACCGAAAGGACCGGAGGTGATCTCCAAATTGCCCAGCACCATTTCCGGGTGGGCCTGGAAGTAGCGGTTCATGGTTACGAAGCCCCGCTTCTCCCGCCCGTCGCCGCCGGTGTAGGTGTGTTCCTCCACTGTGTCTACTTCCGTCCACTCCGGCAGGGGTTCGTCAAGGGACCGGGGCATATCCCGCTTCTGGAGGAACACAATGTCCATGCCCGCCTCCGTTCCCGCGTTGGCGAGGGAGGCGTTGGAGGGCAGGCGGACAGCGCCCAGGAGGTCACAGCGGCGGGCGATGTACTCTCTTGCGCGGCGGTCCTTCTTGTCCATGGTTCCGCCGCTGATGCCGTTGGAGGTGACAAAGGCGATCACGCCGCCCGCCCGGACCTTATCTATGGTTTTGGCAAAGAAATAGTCGTGAATGAGAAGATGCTCTTTGTCATAGCGCCGGTCCGCCAGGGAGTAATTTCCAAACGGGACGTTGCCGATGGCGAGGTCAAAGAAGCCGTCCGGGAAGCCGCTTTTCTCAAAGCCCCGGATGGTGATGCTGGCTTTTGGGTAAAGCTGCTGGGCGATCCGGCCCGAAACGCTGTCCAGCTCCACGCCGTAGAGCTTGGATGCCGCCATGCTCTCCGGCAGCATCCCGAAAAAGTTTCCCACACCGCAGGAGGGTTCCAGGATGTTGCCGGTCTTGAAGCCCATATTCCCGACTGCTTCATAGATGGCCCTGACGATAGCCGGTCTGCTGTAATGGGCGTTCAAGGTGGATGTTCGGGCGGAGGCGTATTCCTCCGGGGTGAGCGCCGCCTTCAGCTCCAGAAATTCGTTGGTCCATTCCCCGTTGTTTTCGTCAAAAGCCTGGGGCAGACCGCCCCAGCCCACATACCGGGACAGAATCTCCTGCTCGGCAGGGGTAGCGGTGCGGCCCTCCAGTTCAATGGCCTGGAGGGTGTTGATCGCGTCCATGTTCCTGCGGAACTTCTCCCGCAGACTGCCCACGCCTAAATTGTCGTCGGTGATGCGGAAATTTTCCGCAGCGGGGGTGGCCTCCGGCTGGGCCTGTTCCGGTTCGTCCACATGCAGGGTTTCCACGATGATGTCATAGGGCAGGCCGTTCTTATCGCCGGGATAGAGGGTGGCGGTCCCCGGCGCAGTCTCTGGCTTGGTGGTGGTCTCCGGGGCCTCCTGCTGGGGGACCTCCGGGGAGAACAGACCGGCGTTGCGCTCGTCGTGGCGTACCGCGTCCTCGAAAAAATCCTTCTCCACCAGCTGATGGCTCCAGGCGTAAGGGCCGGTGTGGATGCGAATACCCAGGTCCCCTATATGTTCGATTGTGCCGCTTACATCGTGGTCCCCATAGGCGAAGGCCACCTTGTCCCCCACCTGATAGGACAGCTTTCCCTCCAGATTCACCAGCTCCCGCTGGACCGGCGCATGGGAAAAGCCGTCCAGCTCTTGCAGCCAGAGGGCGCGGAGGATAGGGGCAACGGCCTCCCAGGATTGGGCCAGCTTTGTTCCAAATTTGTCCTGGATTTCCACTTCCATGCTGATGGTAGAAGTAAAGTAGTCCGCGATGTCCCCGGTCTCCAGCGTCACCGTCTCGGCGCGGCTGGCAAAGGTTTCGGATAGCCGCATAGAGATTCCCCGGTTGTTTTCACCGGAGCGCAGCCATTGGGAAATGTACCCCTTGTCCCGGTCTGTCAGCAGATGCTTTGTCAGCACTTCCCGGAAATCGTCATTGACGCGGTGCAGATCGGCAGCGAGATAACAGGTAATGTGACTGTTCCGGTGGTCCAGATGCAGCAGGCGCTCAAAGTTTTCTTTGCTCTCGGCGCGAAACAGCGGTATCGGCAGGGCGGGGTCCCGCAGTTCCACATCAAGAAGGCCAATACCTGTGATCTCAAATGCGGTGTTATTCAGATAAACTATATCGCCTGGACGGTAGGCCGGGGCAAACGGATCATGGGGCGGAAGGTCCGCCGCGCCGGTGAACTCCGGGACGGCATCCCCCTCGCGGGTGACAGGATGGCCGGACAGGTCGGGGACCTCCGCCTCCTGCTGGGGCTGGGAGAGGACGGGGTAGGTCTCGTCAATGATCTCCCGATGGAGGCGGTTGCGGAAACCGGACATATCAAAGTACAGCCGCATAAAATCCGTGTCCCGAATGGCCTCCGCCGCCCGTGTCACCGCCGCGTGTCCCTCTATCACAGCGGTGTCCCGGTCGGAATTTTGGCAGGCGTTTTGATACGGCCCGTCAGAAAGCACAAATTCTTTGAGAATGGGCTGGTACTTCTCGTAGATTTCCCGGACAGTGGGCGCGGGGGATGGCGTGGGCGCGGGTTCCTGTTCCGGGACAGGGGTGCGTTCCGCATAGGAGAGGAACATATCCCTTTGTACCAGCTGTGCAATCCGACGCTGTACCTTGGGCCAGGGGAGGTGCTGGTACTGCCCCGTGTCAGGGAGCTTGACGGGGAAAGCGGGCAGCTCTCCGCCGTACTCTGCGCGGAGCCACGCGGCGGTGTCCTTATCGCGGGCGTGGTCCTTCATATAGCTGGCAACGGCCCTCTTGCTGTCCGCGTCCCCATTCCAGGCTTGCAGGGCGGCGTCGATCTCCCCGTGGGTGGCCTCCCGCGCCGGGGGAGGGGTAGGGGCCGGAATGAGAGGCGAAGCCCCCGGTACATGGACGGGTGCGGATTCCTCCGGGGCGGCGGCTTCCGCTTCGCGGGCGTTCCTGGCTTCATGCTCCACGGAGAGATAGGAGACGGTGCGCCGCTTCCTGTCCGGGCCGATGCTGGAGACTGTCACATCATGGCGGTCCCGGAGCTTCCGCACATACTCGTCCAGCTTATGGCCGGGGATGCCGCACATGGCCACGCGGCCCAAATCGGGCAAATTGCGTTGGGTGAGCATCAGGTTCAGCTCATGGGAGGCCACCCGCGCATCCGGCCCGAACATCTCATAGAAGTCCCCCAGCTGGTACAGCACGATGTCGCCGGGGTGGGCCAGTTTGATTGCGTCATAGTCCTCCCGGAAGCTCATGCCGGTGGGCATGGGCGGGGGGCCCTCCGGGGCTTCCTCCACTTGGGGAATAGAAAAAGCAGAGGGCGCGTCCGCGCTCTCTGCTTCCTGGATGGTCTCCATCTGCTCCCGCTGGGAGGGAATGACCGGGGGCATGAAACTCAGCTGTAAATCAGCTCCGACATGATAATTTCCTCCGCCTGGGCCTTGCAGCTGTTCATCAGGCCCACCCACGCCATTTGGTCGCTGGCCTTCAGCTGTTCCGTGGCCCCCGCCGCCTTCGCCAGCTGGGGCATCATGCTCTCCAGACGGCTGTTGGCCGTGTCCTCGATCTCCAGACAGTGGCTGAACAGGGTCCCGTCCATTGTCATGGTCCCCCACAGGACCGGGCGGTGTTCCTTCAAGTACCGCAGGCGCATCCTCCCGTACTTGCCCAGGTCCCGGTCCGGCTGCTCCGGCAGGGCCACGTTCGGGAACAGGTAATCCCCCATTTGGGTGTAGGTCAGTTTGTTCTCCATGCTCCGCACTCCTTTCCGCGCCTTTCGTGCGCTCATACTGTTTGACGGCCCTTTCGATCTGCCGCAGCACTTGTTCGCTGGACTGGCTGACCGCCATGCCCAGGGCGGTCACGGCGTCCCTGGTGTTGAAATCGAAAATACTCAGAAAATCTTCGTGTTGGAAGTAGTTTTCCGGTTCCAAACCACAGCGGGACATCAAGGCGTAGGTGATGCTGACGGCAGCGGCGCTTCGGAACGCCACTTCGACGTTGAGTTCATCATACTCCTCCAGAAAGGAGCCGTCAACGATATGGAGGATGTCGTACTGATGGTCGGTCCAGTATTCTTCCGCCAGCTGTACGGCGATCTGCTCCAGCTGGTCCAGAAGGTCGTTCGCGCCGGAGACCTCAAAGCGGTCCTCCAGCGCCGCCGTCACCGCGTCCTGGTGTTCCTCCCGGTACTGCCAGAGGTTAGGATTCAGCGCCTTTTCATCCTTCCGGTCTGTGTCGGCAACGTCGAATACATAGCGCAGGGTGGGCTTGCCCCGGCTGTTGTCAAGGAGCGCGATGCCCCTGGAGCCGCGCCGGATGTGGCGGCGCATCCGCTGATTCCAGAAGTCCCACTCCGCGCAGGCGGTGGCTTCGGGCCGCTGGGTATAGATCATCAGCTGCTCCGGGAAGGGATATTTATATCCACGTTCCCGGTGAGCGCCGCTGCTCTGTGACTGTTTTCTACACCGCGATGCCGTTTATTCCAGCGAGCCATAAAAGCATCCCGCTGATCTTCCGAAGCATCCGGCATGAGGAACACCAGCGAGGGCGTCCCATCGTTGTAGAAGAAACGTTTCTGGAACTGCGCGGAGAACTCGTCGATCTCCACCTCGTCCGCAATGCTCTCCGCAACGCCCAGCCCCCGCATAAACGGGTCCAGCGGATTCAGATGCTTCATCACGAACATATCTTCGACCGGGACCGTCATGGTCAGGCCGCTCGGCGACGTAATCATGTAGCCCGCGTTGCCGAGGTACGGCGTCATCTTTACCCAGTGCGGCGGCACGTTCCACAGCTCGATAGGTCGCTCATTCTCATCGCGCTCGATGAGGAAAAAGCTCTCGCCGACGAGCATCAGGTAAATCTCGTTCAGCCGCCACATGGCTGCGCTGGTCATTTCATACAGCGGGTTCGGATGCGCCATAAAATCGAGGAACGGGTGCTTCGTAATTTCTGTCTCCGTCCCATCTGGATTGACCCGGTACAGATGCCCTTCGAGGCTCGCAAGGTCTGTCGCAATCTTCTCCACAACTGCCAGCCGTGGGCTCTTGGAATACATCTCCAGCCATTCGGCTGTGTTTCTGGAGGGCGGTCTCGCCCAGCGCGAAACGAAGCTGCCGTTGCCGCGCATATAGGCGTTCCGCACCTTCCTCCGCCCTGTGATAATGTCGAATATTCTCATCTTGCACCTCAAAAGGAAAATCCAAATTCGCCCCGCCGCTCCAGCTCAGCGAAGGCGTCGTTGGTGGCGTCCACCATGTCTTTGAACTTACTCGCCGGAAAGCTCTCTAACTGAGAGAAATAGCTTTCATTCCAGTCTCCGACCACCACGTCGAAATTGCCCGCCTGCCACTGGGCGGCGGTGGGCTCAGCCCGGGCTTCCTTGCTCCCGCTCACGGGGACAGCGGTAACACTAAAACCAGACAGGAGCTTGATAAAGCTCTCCGCCTGGTCCTTTCCGGCCTGTCCGGGGTCCTGCGGTAGCCGCACCCGGACGTGCCCATATCTCGCATTGTCAGCTTCGGCAGTGTGCCGTATCGTAGCCCGCACATCGCTGGCGGACTGCCTGACGTTGATAACGTCTATCACGACATAGCTTCCATCCGGTCGCTTGCCCATGAGCACTCCGGCGGTATAGGCCGGGTCGCCCTTCTCCGTCTCCGGCGTAGCTGCAAGGTCCCACGCCCGGACGAACTTGGTTATATCGCTCGGCACAACAGGCAGCATATTCCGCACCTGCGTCCGCTTGAAGAACAGGCCCGCCGCCTGCTTGATCTTCCAGTTGCCGTACAGCAGCCGTTCTCGCTCCACCGTCGGCAGGGCCTTCAGATTTGCCAGGTAGGAGGGGTCCCGCTGCATCAGCAGTTTGTTATCCTGCAATGTACTGTTGATGAACGCGACCGACTTTGGCTCAGCCCGCTCATCTTTGGTATTCAGATTGAACCGCTCCCACAGCTCCGACCTCGTATCGGCCCAGTAGATGGTATCGTTGCTGCGGTACATCCACCGTATCTTCCCGCACCGTTCCGGTATCGGGTAGCCGGTGTCCGGGTCAATCCACCACGATATGAACGGCGCTACCCAGCTATCCGCGTCCGGGTTGCAGGTGGCTCGGACGTAGGGCTTGACGCCGCACATTGAACGGTTACGGGAGAGCATATAGAAAAAGACGCTCTCGGAAAAGTGCGTCAGCTCGTCAAACATTATGAGCGGGACCTGAGCGCCCTGCCAGTCGTACTTTGTTTGCTCCATCTCCAGGTGGGAGAACGTAATCGTCGCGCCACTTGGAAACGTCCACATCGGCTTCGGGGACATCTTCGGCGTCGCACCGAGTAGGCCGTAGATGTTGAAGCTCTCCGACCACAATCCGCCGGGGTTCAGTATCTGCGGATTGGTTCGCCTGAAAGCAACAGCATCAAACTTCTTGTTCCCGATATGCCTCAGCGGTTCGAGCAGAAGGGCGTAGCTCTTGCCGCCACCAGCGGCGCCGCCGTAGATGCAGATGTCAGCGGATGAGGCGAGGAACTTCTCTTGCTTCCCCGGCTGTGGGCGAAATACCACCTTCTCCATGCGCTATTCCACCTCATCTTCCTCCATCTTCTCCTTCTCGGGAAGATACACCTGCACCTGCTGAAACTCGACAGGCTTGCCGTCGGCTCCAGTGACTTCGGTTTTCGTAACATCCCGCCAGTGGGCTTTCATGCGATTTTTGAGCCAGAAGATCTGAGCGGTCACACTCGGGGGTATGTACCGCTTCTTCTGCCGCAGATCGCCCAGCTTTCTGGAGCCGTCTTTGTTGACCTCAATGAGCCGTTCCTCCTCATCTACGAAGTAGCCCATCGCGCTGTTGTACAGGCTTCGCTCGACCTTGCTGTCGGCAATCTCCTTTCCTTCAGCCAACGCCTTCGCAAACGATTCGTGAATCTTCTTCCACTGGGAAATGGTCTTCCGGGAGACGTGCATAGCAGCGGCAATCTCGTCATCCGTGGCGCCCTTACACGCCAGCGACCAGGCCCAGTCATCGTGATACTGAGCGTTGTAAACCTGGGCTGCCATAGCTGTACCTCCTACTTCTTCTCGATGTAGTCAGCGCACAGCTTCACCAGACCTTCGTACAGATTCTTCGATGTGATCTCGCCGGAGCCGACCATTTTGTCCAATGCCTTCTTGATGGTCTTAGCGCCCCCGGCAGGGACCTTAGTGCGTCCGAGGACAGTAGACAGCGGGACCCAGGTGGAGTTGTCGTGCTTGGAATCCTCGCCGTCCCATCCCTCCGAGAGCTGCGTCAGGTTGCGCTCAAAAACGTCCAGGATGATTTTGATTGCTGCGGAAACGTTCTTCACGTTGTAGGCGGAGGAAACCGTTTCCTGAGCGTCCAGCCAGCGATCATACTCGCTGTCCTTCGCCAGCCAGACCGCTGCGCTATTCTTCACCGCATCTTTGGCCTTGTCGATGATGCGCTGAGCGTCCTTCAGCTCATCGGGCAGGTACACGACGCTCAGCACCTGGTACTCCAGGTTGGCCTCGGTCATGGCCTGGGACGCCGCCTTGTCCAGCAGCCCCAGCGTCTTATCGTCAAGGCCGGAATACTCCTTCAGGTCGATGTCGAAAATCTCATCGTACAGCTTCTTCAGGGTATCCGGGTCATCCTGCCCTACAATCGCGTTGTGGGAGAGCTGAATCGCAATCCGCTGTTCCTTCGACAGCTCATCATCCGTGATGATGCAGGGGATAGTCTCTAACCCCGCCGCGATAGCCGCCTGGACACGGTGGTTGCCGGACAGGACCTCATACGTCCCATCCGGGTTCCGCGCCGCGAACGGGGCGGACGTAAGCTGACCGTCCTGCTTGACGTTGGCGACCAGCCGCTGAAACTCCTCATGCCGCATGAACCGGGCATTGACCTCCAACAGCTTCAGCGTTTTGGGGTCTACATGAACAACTCTTGTCTGCACAGTGATGTCCTCCTATCGTTTCTGTGAGTGCTTCTTTTTCCACATCTGCAAACCCTCCTGCAAGGTCCACTGGCCCAGAGGGGCGCCGTAGTTGATCTCGTAGGGCTGCATATAGTAGGCGTTGGCGGGGTCGATGTCCTTCGCCCAGTCTGCTTTCTGGAGCGAATCGTTGTGCTTCCGGTTGAGCACCTTGAACAGCCCCCGGTACTTCATGCTCTCCGGGTTTTTGGAGAACGCTGTCGTGACCAGGGAAGCACAGCGCCGCCGGGTGATACGCTCCGCCAGCC
>OFFF01002350.1_pt1 | contig 10750 bp, 10 predicted proteins | sample 1521301 | NCBI WGS metagenome assembly OFFF01 (sample SAMEA3504101, study PRJEB24116) | mouse gut metagenome | biome: mouse gut; feature: mouse-associated habitat; material: faeces | place: Denmark | collected 2011
TGATGGCCGTGGGATTGGCGCTGCCGTACTGGCTGCGGTAAGCAATCATGTTTACCGGTATGAGCTGCAGGGACGAGATATTCAGGATCAGGAAGATACACATCTCATTGCTGGCACGCCTGCCTCTGCTGTCGTTTCCCTGATGCCGTAAATTCTCTTCCGGAGCCTTTCTTGTCTTTCCAAATCCGCCTGCCGGACTCCGCTGCCCTGCAAGTCCCTTTCGCAGCTCCCTCTCTGCCGATCGGGACGTCCCTTTTCCCACGGGCGATTCCTGTGCAGACTGCTGTTCCCGGACATACCTCTCCCTGCGAAAATCCCTTTCTCTGCTTTCCGTATCCAGATACTCCGGGTTCCCCCGCTGTGCCTCCAGCTTCGCCAGCTCCTCCATGGCCTTTAGCCCCGCCGGCGTGCAGGCCCAGCCCAGCCCCAGCACATTGGCGATCACATTCGCTGCTATGTACTCCCCGGCAGGATGCCCTGAGGGAATCCGGGGAAATAGAAATCTCAAAAAAGGGCTGATTCCTTTCGTGAGCTTTCTCACCAGTCCCGCCTTCTGGGCTATCTCCATCAGCCCCATCCACAGAGCCACCACCCCGGCCATGGTAATGCACAGAGAGATGGCCTCCCCGGCGCTGTCCAGCGCCGCATTCGTCACATCTCCCATATGTCCCGTCACTGCTCCGTAAAGCACCGCCAGCAATATCATTACGGCCCATATAGCATTCAACATTTTATTTTTCCCCATACACTTCCTTACCTCATTTTATGTCCCGGCGGCAGGACTGATGCCAATTCATTCACCGATGAAAAAGGCCAAAGACATTCCTGATACCGAAGCGGCGCAATTTTTTACGTTTGTTGTAATTTGCCGGACTACTGTCTATAATAGGGTTAAGTGATGATGATAGGAGACAATCATATGTGCGGACGCTATTATATAGATGATGATACGGCAAAAGAAACCGAAAAACTGGTGCGTCAGGCAGAGGCAAAGCTCCACAGTGCTTCTGCCGCCGCCATAAGGCGGATCGGCAGCGCCGACATCCATCCATCGGAAGAAGCCCCTGTCCTTCTGGCAGACGGAGGCGGGATAGCTTGTGTCTGGCTCCGGTGGGGATTCCCTATGGAGCAGGGGCAGAAGAAAAGGCTGGTCTTCAATGCCAGATGCGAATCTGCCGCCGAAAAGCCCTTCTTCCGTGACGGCATCCGCCATAGGCGCATTGCAGTCCCGGCAGCGGCATTCTATGAGTGGGACAAGGCGAAAACAAAATATACTTTTCAAAGGCAGGAGCAGAAAGCGCTTTATATGGCAGGGTGCTGCAGGCATTACAGCGACGGCGAACATTTCATTATCTTGACCACGGATGCAAACAGCTCTATGCAGCCCATCCACAACCGGATGCCGCTGCTCTTGGAGGAGACGGAAGTAAGAGACTGGATCCTCAACAGTGACAGAACGGACTCTCTTCTCCGAAAAATCCCGCCTCTGCTGGACTGCGGCACGGACTTTGAGCAGATGAGCTTTTTCTGATCCTCCGTTTCCCACTGTCCTCCGAAATCACTATCCTGACGTTTGTTGCATGGTCATTTTTTGCCAGCAAATCCCTATTGAAATCAGAACGTGTGTTTATTATAATATCCATACCAAGGAGGTGAACGCACGTTTGGAAAATATTATTTTTCATATAGACGTGAATTCAGCCTTCCTATCCTGGGAGGCTGTTTATCGTCTGGCCCACAAAGGCGGAACCCTTGACTTAAGGGATGTTCCCTCCGCAGTGGGCGGGGACATCGCCCTGCGCCATGGTATCATACTGGCGAAATCCATCTCTGCAAAAAACTGCGGCGTGAAGACCGGACAGTCCATCCCGGAGGCAAAAAGACAGTGCCCCAGCCTCCTGCTTGTCCCTCCCAACTATGGTCTGTACGAGGAATGCTCCGCCGCCTTCATGGATATTCTGCGGGAATACTCGGATACTGTGGAGCAATACAGCATTGATGAGGCGTTTGTGGATATGACTGCAAGCTGCCACCTATTCGGGACTCCCGAAAACACGGCGGAGGAAATCAAGGACAAGATCCGGGACACCTTGGGGTTCACTGTAAATATAGGCATTTCCGACAGCAAGATACTGGCTAAAATGGCTTCGGATTTCAAAAAGCCAGATCTGGTACACACCCTTTACCGGCAGGAAATCCCGCGAAAGATGTGGCCCCTCCCCGTAACGGAAATGTTCTTCGTGGGACGCGCCACAGCCAAAAAGTTATTTTCTATGGGAATCAGAACCATCGGTGAGCTTGCCGCAGCTGACCCTGCATGGCTGAAAGCAGTTCTGCAGAAACACGGCGAGATTATCTGGGGATTTGCAAACGGCATCGACCTTTCCCCGGTACTGGCGCAGCCTGCGCCAAACAAAGGGTATGGGAACAGCACCACGGTGCCCTTCGATGTTACGGACGCGGGAACTGCCCACAAGGTGCTGCTGGCCCTTTCGGAGACTGTCGGGAACCGGCTGCGGTCAGACAGCGCAAAAATACAAGTGGTCTCCGTAGGCATCCGGTATTTTGACCTATCCTATTTTTCCCACCAGCGAATACTGGATTCCCCCACCGACTTGACCATGGAAATCTACAATGCCGCCAAAGAGCTGTTTCTGGAATTTTGGGATGGCAGACCCATCCGGCATCTGGGGATCCATACCGGCAGAGCCAAAAAGGACGACTCCGGCAGGCAGATAAGCCTTTTCGATGAATTGGATTATGAAAAGCTTGCCATTGTAGACAGAACCGTTGACACCCTGCGGGAAAGATTCGGAACAGACTCCGTCATGCGGGCCGCCTTTCTGAACCAGCCCATAGATCATATGTGCGGCGGTATATCACGGGAAAAAAGAACCGTAGACTATAACAAGGTGACTGTCCTATAGCTTGTGTTTGGAAGGAGGCGACTTTATGGCATTCGGAATAGGTGCAAATTCCAATAATAAGGATGCCGGAATTGTCCGGGGGATACAGAAAGAAATCGCATGTGAATGCTGGTGCAGCAGCAAAGGGGAGATTATCCCCCTAATGATAAAACTGGTGAATGAAGACGGTGAACTGCAAGTCATTCGGGATATCATGGTACATTCCCGGCAGAAAAAGAGATATGCCGGGATACCGTCCACAGAATATGACTGCACCCTGACTGCAAACGGCAGGAATATCCGGGCGTGGCTGATTTTTTACCAGACAGAAGGGCGGTGGGTACTGAATTTCCGGTGAAGCCGCTTGAAAGAAGCCATCCATGCCTTTAGCAAAAAGAGGTGCCCTTCCTCAGAAGGCGCACCTCTTCTCTTTTTCATTCTGCCTGCCTATGCAGGAAAAATCTGTCAGACTGTCTTGTTCAGACTTACTCCGGAAGCGCTCCGCAGCGCCGCCTCCAAGAAAATCTTTACAGTGTCCCCATGGTGAACAGCTCCTTCACATGGGCCACCTCTTCCGCCGTAGCCTTGCTGGCCGGAACATAATAAGATTTTTCTCTGGCGATATTGTAAAGCTCTTCCTGAGACTGCTCGCAGGCATTGCGCATCTGTTTCAGCGTCTGCTTCAGCTCCTTGTTCTCGGACTGGGCGATCATCTCCGCATAGCGCACCAGTTCGCCGTTAATGCCTGCCAGAGTGTCCGCCACCATGGTCTTTTCTTGTAACTGCATATTCATACCTCCTCGCCCGCCTCCGGCGGACCTTCAATCAATAGTTCCTTCATTCCCGGATGACATATCCTACTGCAGGAACTTCATCAGCTGCTGCTTATTGTCCATGGCGGACTTGGCGCCTTTCTCAAAAAACTGCTTCACCTGAGAATCCGTGGATGCCTTGGCGTACTCCTGCATCTTGCAGTGGGTGGTGTCATACCCGCCGATGAGATGACGCAGATTCTGTAGATCCAGTTCGGAAATGTTCGACATTGCCATATGAGTAACCTCCTTCATTTTGCATTTCATGTCAGTACGAGGTTATTGTTCGCCCATTTCAAAAAAATATGCATTTCAATTTTGATGCCGTACTACTCCGTATTCATCATCCAGCCGAAAATATGGGCAGGCCTGCTGAGTTCCCGACAAAAAACGGTACATCTCATCTTCATCCAGATTCACCAGACAGCAATAGCATTCATATTCATCATCATAAACATAATTGACACATGCGTCACAATTATTCATAGCCGCTCCTCCGTTTCCGGTCCGCCTCGGTGCTTCCGGCGGTCTTTCTGATGACATTATGCCCGAATGTAAGCAGACTGTCAACGACCGTCTATGAAAGCGCCGGCAAGAAACGCAAGAAGCAGAAAAATAAAGCATTACAAAATGAAATTTTTATTAAAAGCGGGCTAAAACACGGGAAATCCTTGACAAAACACTCAGAAACGGATACACTGATAAAGCCGTACATTTTCAGAATTTCGTGCAGCGGTGAAGTTCGGTCTTGCGCAATGGGAATCCGTGAACCGTGTCAGGTTGGGAACAAAGCAGCACTAAACGGAACCTCTCATGTGCCGCAAGGCAGCCGGATGGAGCTGTATCCGAGTTCTGGGATGTGCGGCATCTTATTTTTACCTTATCCTTTCTCACGGAATAGGCAGGCGCCGAAAAAACTTTCGGACGTATTCCGAACATTGGAGGCCTTTATGGGCATGACTTACGAAAAAGCTGAAGAACTGATGCGCAGCTGCACCCTCTGTCCCCGCGGCTGCCGGGTGAACCGCATGGCCGGTGAGAAGGGCTTCTGCGGACAAGGGGCAGAACTGACGGCCGCCCGGGCAGCCTTGCATTTCTGGGAGGAACCCTGCATATCCGGCAGCTGCGGTTCAGGCGCCGTCTTTTTCTCCGGCTGCAGCCTGCAGTGCGTGTTCTGCCAAAATTATGACATATCTGTCAGAAATATGGGGCAGAGCTTGTCCGTCCATCGGCTGGCCCAGATTTTTCTTGAGCTGCAGAAAAAGGGAGCCGCCAACATCAACCTTGTCACCGCTTGTCATTTTCTGCCTCTGGTATGCCTTGCCCTCATCCAGGCAAAGAATCAAGGCTTGAACATCCCCATTGTATATAACAGCTCAGGCTACGAAGAGGTCTCATCTCTTCGTCTGTTAGAAGGCTTGGTTGATATCTATCTCCCCGATTTGAAATATTATTCCCCCCAGCTCTCCGCCCAATATTCCAAAGCGGCGGATTATTTTAAAAGAGCTTGCGCCGCAATTGCCGAAATGTTCCGGCAGACAGGGGCTCCTATCATAGACCCCGATACGGGACTCATGCAGAAGGGTCTTATCGTCCGCCATCTTCTGCTCCCCGGACAAGGGGGTGATTCCAAAAAAATCCTGCGCTATCTTCACTGCACTTACGGAAATGACATATATGTCAGCATCATGAACCAATACACTCCATTAAGGCACACTGCCAAGATTCCTGATCTGGATCGCCGGATAACCCCTGAAGAATATGAAAAAATCCTGACATTCGCAGACAAAATAGGCATAGAAAACGGTTACATGCAGGAGGGCGGCACGGCGGCGGAAAGCTTTATTCCGACCTTTGACGGAAAGGGCCTATGAAACCTTGGCATTTGCCTGCTCTATATGGCTAAAGTTCTGTCCGCATCATATAATATCCAAAATCCCCTGCCTGCGCAGGCTCTTCCGCACATTCAAAACTCTCAAACCCAAACATAATGGCAACCTGCTTCTCCCGCTCATAGTAGTTTCCGGGCACTCCTATGTAATAGCGAAGCTCTCCCTTTCTCTCCACCCTCGTCAAGATCAAATGGCTGTAATTGTAATATCCATGGAGAAGAAAACTGTTGTTGGCCGCCTTGTAGGATTCTGCCGGGAACACTACAAAGTCCGCAGGCCGTATGGAAATATACTCTCTGTCGTCATTAAAGGGATGTATATGGGGATAGATGGCGTATAATTGCTGCCACTTGTCCTCCATCAGCTGCGTAGGTTTCTCCTCCCGAGAGGCTTTCCTGCTCTTCCGGGGTTCCTTCATGCTCCCCTCCCCTTCTCTCGAAACAGCTTCCCCCTGCTCTGGCCATCCCCTCTGCCTTCCTGATTCTCCATTCCCTAGTTCGTCTGCAGGGGAGAACGTCCTCGCCTCCGTCCCTTCTGACTCTTCTGCCCATCTCTCCCTTTCAGACCTTGCGCTTCCCCCTATTTTTCCCATCCCTTCCGTCCTTCTTGTTCCTTCCGCCCTTCTCTCTGTCTCGGTCCTTGCGCTTCCCCCTATTCTTCTTGTCTCTTCCGCTCTTCCGGTTCCTTCTGTCCTTCTCTCTGTCTCAACCCTTCCAATCTCCTCATCCCATCTCGCTGCTTCCGTCCCCCTAATCCCTTCCGTTGTTCCCTGAACCCTTGCGTTTCCTTCTATCCCTTGCGCTCTTTTGGTTCCCTCCGTCCTTCTCTCTGTCTCAACCCTTCCAATCTCCTCATCCCATCTCGCTGCTTCCGTCCCCCTAATCCCTTCCATTGTTCCCTGAGCCTCAGCCCTTGTGTTTTCTCTTGTTCTTCCTATCCCTTCTGTTCTTCCTATCCCTTCTGTTCTTCTTGTTCCTTCTGCCCTTCTCTCTGTCTCCGTCCTTCCAATCCCTTCTGCTTTTCTCTCCGTCTCCGTCCTCCCAATCCCCTCTGCCCTTCTCTCTGTCTCCATCCTTCCAATCCCTTCTGCCCTTCTCTCCGTCTCCGTCCTCCCAATCCCCTCTGCCCTTCTCTCTGTCTCCGTCCTTCCAATCCCTTCTGCTTTTCTCTCCGTCTCGAACCTTGCTCTCCCGCTTCCTCCTATTTTTTCTTGCCCTTCCGTTCCCGCCCTTCCGGCTACCTTACCGTTCCCCCCAGCCCTTTTGGCCCAATCAGCCCTCTGCTCCCAGCTGCAGGAAATCTCTCTCCCGGCTCCCAAGGGTATCCTGAGCCCTTTCGTTTGTCCGTATCCCATCCCGGTTCTTCCGATACGGTCCAGATCGTCATACGACTGACGGAATTCACCCCGCCCTGCCGAAATCATGATTTTTCCCAGAACACCATCTTCCTTTTCCCCGCAGAGCAATATATCCCGCTCAAAAACGTCAGTGGGGTGCAGCCCCGTCACAGACAGCTCCATTCGCAGACACCCGTTTCTGACCTCCAGCTTCACGAACCCGGCCCCCCTGACGCGCTCCCCATGTTCGTAATAATCAAGATATTTTATCCTTCTATCATAGAGCATAAAAATTCCTCCTGAAAACACTTATGGATTTTACCTAAGTATATTCAGGAGGTTGTCTCACTTATGCAATATGTCTTTCTATTTCTGCAGGGCAAGGCCCAAAAGAATCCATAATCCTTCAGAAATCAATAATCCATGCTGTCCCTATACCTCATATAGTTCACCACCATCAGAGCGATTTTAAAGGTCAGCGCATCATCAAAATTGCGCAGGTCCAGCCCGGTGCTCTTCTGGATCTTTTCTATGCGGTATACCAAGGTGTTCCTATGCACAAACAGCTGTCTGGAGGTCTCAGAGACATTCAGATTGTTCTCAAAGAATTTGTTGATCGTAGTCAGGGTCTCCTCGTCCAGATTGTACGGGACATTCTCCCCGAAAATCTCGTCGATGAAAAGCCTGCACAGATTCACGGGAAGCTGATAGATCAGCCTTCCTATGCCGAGAGTACTGTATGCGATAGTATTCTTCTCCGCATAAAATATCTTCCCCACGTCCAGAGCCATCTTGGCCTCCTTGTAGGATTTCGACACATCCTTCAGCTCCTGCACCACCGTTCCGAAAGATACCCGCACGTTCAGCATGGCCTCCGTGTTCATCATGGCCACGATGGTCTCTGCCAGAGTCATCAATGATTCATCCGTGTATTCCGGCTCCAGAGCCTTGATCAAGATGATGTTGCTTTCGTCAACTGCCGTAATATAGTCCCCGAAATGGGAGGAAAACATTCCCTTCAAAAGCTCAGCTACGATGCCGTCCTTCTCCATCTGGGTCTCCACAAGAAATACCGTTCTGGGCACGGAAGCTTCTATATGGAGCTTCTTCGCCCTATTATAGATATCCACCAGCAGCAAGTTGTCCAGCAGCAGGTTCTGGAAGAAATTGTTCCTATCAAACCTTTCTTTGTATGCGATGATGAGATTCTGCAGCTGAGATACGGCGATCTTTCCCACCATGTATACATCCTCACTCAGTCCCTTCGCCACCAAAATGTACAGAAGCTCCCCTTCATCCATGATCTTCAGCAGATGATGTATGCCAATCACCTGACTGTCCGCAGGAGAGCCCGCGAATCCTGTGATCAAATCTGCAGAAAGGTCCAACTGCCCCGTTGTAGATGCCACCAAGGAACCCGATAAGTCACATACGCACAAGTCCACCTTGGTGATTGCCTTCAGTTCATCAATGCTGGTCTGAATTGTCTGGCTTGAAATCATTCTCTCTTCCTCATCTCTTTTCTGATATTGCCTGCCATAATGTGAAAAAGGGGTGCCAATTTTCAGCACCCCCTCTCAATCCATCTTATTTCATGCTATATAGAAAGTTCGCAAAGCGCATTTCCTATCGGATTAGTTGGTAACGATCTGCTCCGTCTCCTTGTCGAATACATGAATCTTCTCGATATCGAACGCAAACTTGATGGTGTCGCCAGGTCTTGCGGTGGTGCTGGGCGCAACTCTTGCGGTAAGAGGGAACTGTCCCAGATCAAAGTACAAGAACACTTCCGCACCAAGCAGCTCGTAAACTCTTACAGAAGACTCGAACACTGCCTTCGGATCGCTCTTCGCCACAAACTCTTCGGAATCGTACACGTCCTCGGGACGGATACCAAATGTAACAACCTTGCCGTCATAACCGCCTGCGATAACCTTCTTTGCTTTCTCAGGGGTCAGAGGAATGCTATGTCCTTCAATCTCAAGGCTGGCCTTGTCGCCGGTAACCTTCACGGTGGCATCCAGGAAGTTCATCTGAGGAGATCCCATGAATCCTGCCACGAACAGATTGGTGGGCTTCTCATACAGATTCTGAGGCGTGTCAACCTGCTGGATAACGCCGTCCTTCATAACGACGATTCTCGTACCAAGGGTCATAGCCTCTGTCTGGTCATGGGTAACGTAGATGATGGTGGTGCCCAGTCTCTGATGCAGCTTCGCAATCTCAATACGCATCTGCACACGCAGCTTTGCATCCAAGTTGGAAAGAGGCTCATCCATAAGGAATACCTTAGGATTACGAACGATTGCACGGCCCATGGCAACACGCTGTCTCTGACCGCCGGACAGAGCCTTCGGCTTACGGTCAAGGAGAGGAGTCAGGTCGAGGATCTTGGCAGCTTCCTTAACCATCTTGTCGATCTGATCCTTGGGAACCTTCCTCAGCTTCAGACCAAATGCCATATTATCGTACACGGACATATGAGGATACAGAGCGTAGTTCTGGAATACCATTGCGATATCACGATCCTTGGGCTCAACATCGTTCACAACCCTATCACCGATCTTCAGCTCGCCGGAAGAAATGTCCTCCAGACCTGCGATCATACGAAGCGTGGTAGACTTACCGCATCCAGAAGGTCCTACGAAGATAATGAACTCTTTGTCTGCGATCTGCAGATTGAAATCCTTAACTGCCTCAAAACCGTTGGGATACACCTTGCAGATGTTCTTTAAAGATAAACTTGCCATAATAAGAAAACTCCTTTCAAATTTAACATGGTTTATTGTCTTTAGTTTTTTCGATGCCCAAGCACCGTCCCACTGAGTTTAGTATAACGAAAATGCCTTTTTTTTTCCATACTACTATTTCACAAAGATTTTAACCCTGATTGTTAAAAATGCTAATATAATTTGTCATTTTTTAATGTTATCGTCATTTTATATAAAACTAAACTTTTTTCTTATGCAAAGTAGACAAATATCAGCTGATATGTGGATCATCCTGCAGTCCAGGATCAAGCTCATCCTTGAATATCCTTTCGTCTTCACCCTTCTCGCCTTCATCCTCCGTCGTCTCGGACGGGTTGGCCTCCGCTATCTTATCCTCCAGCTTACGGAAAAACTTGCTGTAGAGCTTCGCGGAAACCCATGCCGGCACGGAGAGCCCGAACAAGAACACAATAGGGATGATCTGGGGCAGATATATGAACAGCAGCGGCGGAATCGCAAAAAGCACCATCATGAGAATTGTTTTGGGCAGCTGCGCGATGCCGATGATAAAAGCATTCTTGATGGTATTCAGCACAGTGTTCTCGAACTTGGCCAGCACCGGAAAAAGAAACATGGCGGTGAACATCACGAAAAAGAATATCGCCATCAGCATGCTGCGCATGATGCTGCTGAACTCCAGACCGGAATAGCTGATGATAAAGAAATCCCCCGCCAACACCACAAGGACGAAAATCAGTATCAGACCGATAATGATGCCCTGTCTCAGATTCGCCCTGAAGGACTTGAAAAAGTCTCTCGTGATGTAACCCTCTTCGTTTCTGGCAATCTTCAGCGCAATATAATGCATTGCTGTCAGGGACGGCCCTATGGTGACAATGGGAATACAGCAGATCAAGGTCAGTACATTCAGCCACATCAGGTCTCCCAGTTTATTCAGAGCCTGCATCAAGGGACTGTCCAGTTCCAGAAATCTCATGATTTTTCCTCCATTCCAGTTCCGCCGCAGCCCGCAAGCCGCCCTTCTTCCGGAAGGGATTTACGGCGCGGCACACATCCGCAAATCCCTTCCGGC
>OFFF01002351.1_pt1 | contig 10749 bp, 9 predicted proteins | sample 1521301 | NCBI WGS metagenome assembly OFFF01 (sample SAMEA3504101, study PRJEB24116) | mouse gut metagenome | biome: mouse gut; feature: mouse-associated habitat; material: faeces | place: Denmark | collected 2011
CTTTCCCTACACGACGCTCTTCCGATCTTGCAAGGACATTGCCGCAACCCTCGCGCAGGTCAGCGAGTGGGCGGGCATCCCTCTGGAGCAGCTCACGGCCCGTTTTGAGCAGGACCGCCGCAAGGTCAAGCCCTTCGAGCCCATCCTGCTGCTGACGGACATGGATTTCGAGCAGGTGGCGCGCATCGAGGCGCAGCTTTTGCATTGGCCGGGGCTTGAAATCGTCACCCGCTCCAAGCGCCACTACCCGGAAGGGAAGGAATTCGCGCATATCCTCGGCTATGTGGCTGAAGCCAATGAAAAGGAACTGGCCGCCGATCCCTACCTTGCCTTGGGCGACACGGTAGGCAAGCAGGGGCTCGAATATGTCTTTGAGGAGCGCCTGCGCGGGCACAAGGGACTCTACAGCGTGGAAGTGGACGTGCTCGGGCGCTCCCTTGGCAAGACGCTCACCGAGGAGCCGCAAAACGGCGAAAACCTGCGGCTCTGCCTTGACGTTCAGTTGCAAAAAAAGCTCGCGGCCCTTCTCGGGGATCAGACGGGGAGCATCGTGGTCATGGAGCCGCATACCGGGCGGCTGCGGGCTCTGGTGACCAACCCCTCCTATGACAACAATCTTTTTGTCGGCGGCCTGTCCCAGAAGACCTGGGAGTCGCTGCGGGACGATCCTTTCCATCCCTTGCAGAACCGCGCCATCCAGAGCGTCTATCCGCCGGGTTCGGTCTGGAAGCTCATGATGGCCGGGCTCTTTCTCAAGGAAGGCGTCTCGCCTTCCACCCGGGTGGTGTGCACGGGCTCGGTCAAGCTCGGCAACCGCGAATTCCGTTGCTGGCGGCGGGGCGGCCACGGGGCCGTGGACATGGTCCAGTCGCTCCTGCATTCCTGCGACGTCTATTACTATGTGCTCGGTGAGAAGATGGGCATCGACCGCATCGAGGCCTTTGCCCGGGCCTGCGGCTTCGGCGCGCCCACAGGCATTGATCTTCCGCACGAGAAGTCGGGTCTGGTCCCTTCCCGGGCGTGGAAAAAGCGACGTTCCGGCGAACCGTGGTATCGTGGCGAAACGCTGAACGTCTCCATCGGACAGGGCTATACGCTGATCACGCCTCTCCAGATGGCCCATTTCGTCAGTGCGCTGCTCAACGGCGGCAAGCTCCTCAAGCCGCAGCTTTTGATGGACGCGGAGCCGGAAGTGCGGGGTACCCTCCCTTTCAGCGCCGAGGCCCGCAAGCTCGTGGTGGAGGGGATGCGCGTCACCGCCGACGTGGGCACGGCCAAGGTGCTGCGCCGCACGGATGCCGTCATCGGTGGCAAGACCGGCACGGCGCAGGTGGTGAAAATCCGCATGGTCGGGGATCGCCGCCAGCGCAAGGAAGAAATGGCCTACCTTGAGCGGGACCATGCGTGGATCGCCTCGTATGGCCGCAAGGACGGCGAGGACATCGTGGTGGTGGTCATGCTGGAGCACGGAGGCGGCGGCAGTTCGGCGGCCGGGCCCGTGGCCCGGGACGTATACAACATCCTCTACGGCACGCCCCTCGGCCCGCAGCCCCGCAAACCCGTGGGCCGCACGCCGCGGCAGGACTGACGTGGGAGAGGGCCTATGACGTTTCGCGGAGTGCGCACATGGTGATGGATCGGCGGTTACTGACCCATATTAATTGGGGCTTGCTGGCGGCCATGCTTCTGCTGTTCTGGGTGGGCATCGGCAACCTCTACTCGGCCAGCGGCGTGCGCGTGGAGGACGGCATCAGCCTCGGGCCGTATTACGAGCGCCAGATGATCTGGGGTGCCTTCGGCCTTGTGGCGATGCTGGGCTGCATGAGCTTTGATTACCGCCATCTTCAGGCTTTGGCTCTGCCGTTTTTTCTGGCCGTGCTCTTTTCGCTCTGCCTCATCCCCATTTTCGGCAAGGTCATTTACGGCGCGCGGCGCTGGATTGATCTGGGCTTTTTCCATTTCCAGCCGAGCGAAATGGCCAAGATCGCAGTCCTGCTCATGGGCGCGCACGCGCTGTCGGGCGACGGGGAGCCGCTCTCGTGGAAGCGGCTTTTTCAGGTTGCCTGCGTCGGGCTCGTGCCCGCGGCCTTCATCGTAGCCCAGCCCGATCTGGGGACCGCTCTGACCGTGCTGGCGATCCTCGGCGGCATGATCCTCTATCACGGCATCCAGAAACGCGTGCTTCTCGTGTGCCTCATCGCCCTCCCGCTCATGCTCCCGGCGGGCTGGTTCGCCCTCCACGACTACCAGAAGCAGCGCATCATGACCTTCCTCGATCCCGCCAACGATCCGCGGGCTACCATATCATCCAGTCAAAAATCGCCATCGGTTCCGGTCAGATATGGGGAAAGGGCTTTCTGGAGGGCACGCAGAGCAAGTTGAGCTTCCTGCCGGAAAAGCATACCGACTTCGCCATCGCCGTCTTCGGGGAGGAGTGGGGCTTTGTGGGCTGCGTCGGGCTCATGGCCCTGTTCAGCCTCTTTTTGCTCGGCATCTTCAACACCGTACGCAGTGCGAAAGACCGCTTCGGCAGTAATCTCGCGGCGGGCATTTTTATTTATTTTTTCTGGCAGATATTCATCAATGCGGGGATGGTGGTGGGCATCATGCCCGTGGTGGGCATTCCGCTGCCGTTCATAAGTTACGGCGGGAGCGCCACGCTGGTCAATTTTGCGCTGGTGGGGCTTGTGCTGAACATCTCCATGCGCCGTTTTCTGTTTAAAACGTGATCCCGCGCGGCTGTGGACCACAGGTGTTGTGTTTTCTTTCACAAGAAAAAAGACACGGCGGGCGGCCTCTGATCCGGCGAAGTTTTCAGAAGGGTAAGAAGGTGAAATGACATTTTATTCCTCCTGGCTTCCTTTCCTTTTCGTTTCCTTGAAAGCAGGCTTGTGAGCTTTTGCTTTTGAGAAGAACCTTTGACACATTTTGGTGGTTCGTATATAATCCCCCCATTCTGTACGTTTAGCTGTATGAAGGGAGTTCCTGCGTGATAGACCTTAATATTACGTTATGGGTCCAACTGGTCAACTTTCTCGTGACGCTGGTGGTGCTCAACTACCTGCTCATCGCGCCGATCCGCAAAGTGATCCGGCAGCGCAAGGAGAGCGCCGCGGGCGTCATTGGGGAAATCGAAGCCTTTACCGCGGAAAAGCAGCAGCTTCTGGATGAATACGAATCCGAACTGCGCAAGGCTCGCGAGGCGGCGAACATCTATCGCAAGGACGGCAAGGCCCGGGGCGAGTACGAAAGAGATCGCATCTTCGAGGCCGCCAACAGGGATGCCCAGACGGAAGTGCGCAGTACGCAGGCCGCGGTCCGCGCCGACGCCGGCGTGACCCGCCGCGCCTTGCAGGGACGGATGCAGGAATTCGTCGACGCCGCTCTGGCGAAACTTCTGGCCTAACTTCACGACTTCGGGGGACCCCTTGAAAGCGTTCGTTTCTTTTTTCATGTCCAAGGACGGGATTGTGGCCGTGGCCACCCTCATCCTCTTGGGCGTCGTGTCGCACTACAGCGATCCGTACAATCCGTGGATCAACCTGCTGGCCCGCGTGGGCAACGCGCTCGTCTTCCTTTATATCCTGTGGCGCGCCGCCGGGAAGAGCCTTGTCGCTGCCCTGACCAACCGCCGCGCGGCCATCGCCGACGAGATCGAGACCCTCGCCGCGCGCAAGGCCGAGGCCGAAGCGCAGCTTGCCGCCATGATCGAGAAGATCGACAGCCTTGACGCCGAATGCGAAGCCATCCTGAAGGAAAGCCACGCGCAGGGCGAGGCCATCCGTGAGACGCTCATCGCGGACGCGCTGGCCGAAGCGGAAAAAATCCGCAACGCGGCCCATCGCGCCGTGGACAGCGAGACCAAAAAGGCCATTCAGGACCTGCGCAATCAGATGGCCGACGAAATCGTGCAGTCTGTTGAAGCCGATCTGAAAAAACGGCTGGATATGGACGCGCACCTCAAGCTCATTGACAACGCGTTGAAAAAGGTGGTGCTCAATTGAACGGCGATATTGTGGCGCAGCGCTACGCCCGGGCGCTTTTTGACCTTGGGCGGCAGGAAGGCATGTCCCAGCTTGAAAAGTACGGGGAAAATCTGTCCGCCCTCGAGGGGGTTCTTCAGGAATCTCCTGAGCTGGTGCGTCTTTTCAAGACGCCCGTCATCGGTATCGCCGAAAAGCGCAAGGTGCTGTCCGGCATTCTCGACAAGGTCGGCGTCGATCCTGTTGTCAAAAATTTCTGCCTCCTGCTGACGGACAAGGAACGGCTTCCTCTTTTTGGGGAAATCGTGGAGAGTTTCGGCAAACTTCTTGACGAAGCTTGGGGCATCGTACGCGGCAGGCTCCTGACTGCCGTCAACCTCAGCAAAGAGCAGCAGGCCGGCATTCTTGCCCGGATAGAAAAGCAGACCAGCAAGCAGATCGCTCTGAAGTTCGAGGTGGACCCGTCCATCCTCGGCGGGGTTGTTCTTCAGGTGGGGGACAACGTGCTGGACGCAAGTCTTCGTGCTCAATTGGCTATCCTCAGAGACATCATCAAGAGGGGTGAATAGGATCATGCACATCAATGCAGGCGAGATCAGCAAGATCATCAAAGAGCAGATCCAAAACTACGAGCAGCGTGTCGATGCCACCGAAACCGGCACTGTGCTTTCCGTAGGGGACGGGATCGCCCGTGTATATGGCGTGCAGAACGCCATGTCCATGGAGCTTCTCGAGTTCCCCGGCGGGCTGTTGGGTATGGTGCTCAATCTGGAAGAAGACAACGTGGGTGTAGCCCTGCTTGGTGAGGATACCGGCATCAAGGAAGGCGATCCGGTCAAGCGTACCGGGCGCATCTTCTCCGTGCCGGTGGGCGACGCCGTCATGGGCCGCGTGATGAACCCCCTCGGTATCCCCGTGGACGGTCTCGGGCCCGTCGAATCCGACGATTTCCGCCCCGTGGAAGTGAAGGCGCCCGGCATCATCGCCCGTAAGAGCGTCCATGAACCCATGGTGACGGGCATCAAGGCCATCGACGCCATGACGCCCATCGGACGCGGCCAGCGCGAACTCGTCATCGGCGACCGTCAGACCGGCAAGACCGCCATCTGCATCGACGCCATCCTCGCGCAGAAAAACTCCGACGTGCACTGCTTCTACGTGGCCATCGGCCAGAAGCGTTCCACGGTCGCCCTTGTCGCGGACACCCTGCGCAAGTACGGCGCGCTTGAGTACACCACGATCATTTCGGCCACCGCTTCCGAGCCCGCGCCCTTGCAGTACATCGCGGCCTACTCCGGCTGCACCATGGCTGAATACTACCGCAACAACGGCAAGCACGCCCTCATCGTCTATGACGACCTGTCCAAGCAGGCGGTGGCCTATCGCCAGATGTCCCTGCTGCTCCGTCGTCCTCCGGGACGTGAAGCCTACCCCGGCGACGTTTTCTACCTCCATTCGCGCCTGCTCGAACGCGCGGCGAAGGTGAACGACAGCCTCGGGGCGGGCTCTCTGACCGCGCTGCCCATCATCGAGACGCAGGCGGGCGACGTGTCCGCGTACATCCCCACCAACGTGATTTCCATCACCGACGGTCAGGTGTACCTCGAACCCAACCTGTTCAACGCCGGTATCCGCCCGGCCATCAACGTGGGCCTTTCGGTGTCCCGCGTGGGTGGTTCCGCGCAGATCAAGGCCATGAAGCAGGTGGCGGGCACCATGCGTCTGGACCTCGCCCAGTACCGCGAGCTGGCCGCCTTCGCGCAGTTCGGCTCCGACCTGGACAAGTCCACCAAACAGAAACTGGAACGCGGCGCCCGTCTGGTGGAGCTTTTGAAGCAGCCCCAGTATCAGCCCATGCCCACTCAGGAGCAGGTCGTTTCCATGTACGCCGCCACCCGCGGTTTCATGGATGATGTGCCCGTGGCTTCCGTGCAGGACTTCGAGCGCGACTTCCTTGAGTTCATGCGGAGTTCCCGGGCCGATATCCTCGCCGATATCGTTTCCCGCAAGGCTCTGGACGCCGATCTCGAAAGCCGTCTGAAGGACGCCATCCTTGAGTTCAAAAAGGGCTACAATGCCTAGGGGACGGAGTAGCGCATGCCTTCGTTGAAAGACGTCAAAATGAAGATCGTCGGGGTCCGCAAGACCAAGCAGATCACCAAGGCCATGAACATGGTGGCCTCGGCGAAGCTGCGCGGCGCCCAGACCCGGATCGAGCGTTTCCGCCCCTATGCGGAAAAGTTCCAGACGGTGCTCGGCGACCTTGCGTCCAAGTCCGACGGCTCGGCGCACGCGCTTCTTGAGCGTCGCCCCGAGGGCCGTGTTTCCGTTATCATTCTGGCTACTTCGGATCGCGGCTTGTGCGGCAGCTTCAACGCCATGCTCATCGCCAAGGCGATGGACGCTGCCCGGATGAGAACGGCTGAAGGAAAAACCGTCAAGTTCATCTGCGTAGGCAAAAAAGGACGCGACGCCATCCGCAAGACCGACTATGAAATTTTGTCGGCCTATGCGGATGTCATGGGTCACTTTGATTTCTCCCTCGCTTCCAGCATCGGCAAGGATGTGGTAAGCGGTTATACGAGCAAAAGCATGGATGAGGTCATTCTCATCTATGGCGAGTTCGTGTCCGTGGTGAAACAGATTCCTCTCGTTCAGACCCTGCTGCCGGTGGAAACCTCGACAGCAACGGTCGATTCCGCCGCAGACGGCGTTTCCCGCAAGGGGGCGTCGGAAGAATACACTTACGAACCCGAGGTGACGCAGCTTCTGGCCGCCATCCTTCCCCGGTTCGTCAATGTGCAGATATACCGTGGCCTCCTTGACACGTCCGCCAGCGAAAACGCCGCCCGGATGACCGCCATGGACAACGCCACGCGCAATTGCGACGAAATGGTGGGCGCCTTGACGCTGCTCTTTAACAAGACGCGGCAGGCCTCCATCACCAACGAGCTCATTGACATCGTTGGCGGCGCGGAAGCTCTGAAATAAGGGAGCGAGCAATCGTTATGAGTGAAAACATCGGCAAAATCGTTCAGGTCATCGGCGCAGTCGTTGACGTGGCGTTTCCCGACGGTCATTTGCCAAACATCCTGACCGCTCTGGAGATCAAGAACCCCAACAACAGCGATGCCCCCGATCTGATCTGCGAAGTGGCCCAGCATCTGGGCGACGACGTGGTGCGCACCATCGCCATGGACGCTACCGAAGGTTTGGTCCGCGGCATGGACGTGGTGGATACCGGCAAGCCGATCATGGCTCCGGTGGGCGCCGCGTCTCTGGGGCGCATCATGAACGTGGTGGGCCGCCCCGTTGACGAAATGGGCCCCATCAAGGCTGAGAAATACCTGCCCATCCACCGCGAAGCCCCCAGCTTCGTCGAGCAGAACACCTCCGTGGAACTGCTCGAAACCGGCATCAAGGTCGTGGACCTGCTCGTCCCCTTCCCCAAGGGCGGCAAGATGGGCCTCTTCGGGGGCGCCGGCGTGGGCAAGACGGTTATCCTCATGGAAATGATCAACAACATCGCGAAGCAGCACGGCGGCATCTCCGTGTTCGCGGGTGTTGGTGAACGTACCCGTGAAGGGAATGACCTTTACCATGAAATGAAGGACGCGGGCGTTCTTGAGAAAGCCGCCCTCGTCTACGGCCAGATGAACGAGCCTCCGGGAGCCCGTGCCCGTGTGGCCCTGACCGCCCTCACCTGCGCGGAATACTTCCGCGATGAGGAAAATCAGGACGTGCTCTTGTTCATCGACAACATCTTCCGCTTCACGCAGGCGGGCTCGGAAGTGTCGGCTCTGCTTGGCCGTATGCCTTCGGCCGTGGGCTATCAGCCTACCCTTGGCACCGACCTCGGCAGCCTTCAGGAGCGCATCACCTCCACGAACAAGGGTTCGATCACCTCGGTGCAGGCCGTGTACGTCCCCGCCGACGACTTGACCGACCCCGCCCCGGCGACCACCTTCTCGCACCTTGACGATACGCTCGTGCTTTCCCGTCAGATTGCGGAACTGGGCATTTACCCCGCCGTGGACCCGCTCGACTCCACCTCGCGCATCCTCGACCCCAATGTGGTGGGCGAGGAGCACTACTCGGTGGCCCGCGGCGTGCAGCAGGTATTGCAGAAGTATAAGGAATTGCAGGACATCATTGCCATCCTCGGTATGGACGAACTCTCCGACGAGGACAAGCTCGTGGTGGCCCGCGCCCGGCGCATCCAGCGTTTCCTGTCGCAGCCCTTCCACGTGGCCGAAACCTTTACCGGCACCCCCGGCGTCTATGTGAAGCTTGAGGATACGGTCAAGGCGTTCAGAGGCATCCTGAACGGCGATTATGACCACCTTGCGGAAGATGACTTCTACATGGTGGGCGATATCGACATGGCTCTGGCCAAGCACCAGAAGCGCCAGGAAAACTAGGAGCCTGATCATGGAATCCACGCTTCAGCTCGAAATCGTCACACCTGACAAAGTTGTGGTCAGCCAGCCCGTGGATTACGTCGGTGTTCCGGGTATTGAAGGTGAATTCGGCGTCCTGCCGCATCACGTTCCGCTTCTTTCGGCTTTGGCTATCGGCGATCTGTATTTCCGCGCCGACGGCAAAACGGAGCATGTCTTCGTTTCAGGCGGTTTCGCGGAAGTATCCGACAACAAACTCACCGTGCTGGCGGAATCCGCCGAGCGCGGGGAAAGCATTGATGTGGCGCGTGCTCAGGCCGCCAAGGAGCGCGCGGAAGCGCGTCTTGCCGCCCAGCAGGCCGATATTGACGCGATGCGGGCGCAGCTTGCCTTGCAGCGCGCCGTTGAACGGCTTCATGTCGCGTCACTGGCCCAGTGATTAGAGCCTTACGTATGTAGAAAAGGCGCGGAGCTTCGGTTCCGCGCCTTTTTGTATGGAGGCTCTTCCGTCTGGTAGAGTCCTCATTTTGTTTTGGCTCTGTCATAGCCGTCGATTGATATATTTCCTCTGTGATTTCAGACTCATGCAGATGAAAGTTTTCGCATTGGGGAGCCTGTTGACTTAACAGGTTTGAAAACCTCTGAAATTCCAGAGAACTAAAAGAACAGTCAATCAATTTCCTATGACAGAGCTTTTGTTTTTTCCGGTAAAGCCTTTCCGGGGAATGCCGCTTTTGGATACGGCGCTGAAAAAAGTAATACTATAAGCCCGTAAACTCTTTCTATCCTATTACAGTGAAAGAGGAAAAGGGAAGACAGGGCTGGCAGCTCTTCTCCGGCGACCCATGGGCTGCCGTTCTGAAAGCGGAGTGGAAGCGTGAAATCAGCCTCGAAGCTGAGGGAGGACGCCACGGCAGACGGCGGCTCTTTCGCGCTGCCACTCCTTTTTTCTTGTGAGGGCGGCTGCCCGTAAACGCTACATGCTCTCCCGCAAGGCACGGCGTTCGCGTTCGATTTGCTCATCGGTAGCGCCGAAGTCGCGCATGAGGTATTCCGTCATAGCGACGGCTACTTCCCGTTCGCCCGAGAAGACGGCGGAGGCGCCTTCGTGTTTCAGGTTTTCGGCCACGCTGAGATAGGTCGTGTGGACGAGGATGCGCATGTTCGGATTGATGGAGCGGGCTACCTCCACGATTTCGCCCGCCGGGGCGCTGGAGGAGGAAACGATGAGGCCTTCCGCCTCTTCCGCACCCGCGTGGACGAGCACCTCGCGCTGCGTGGCGTCACCGTAGATGATTTTTTCGCCCTTCGCGCTTTGGCGTTGTACGGTGTCGATGTTCATTTCCACGACCACAACATCAAGATTGTTGTCGCGCAGGATGCGCGTGAGGTGCCTGCCCACCGGCCCGTACCCCACTACGATGATGCGTTGCGCGCCCGTGGGGTGAAGGTCGGCCTCTTCCAGATGCGGGAGCCCGATGCCCTTTGACTCCAGCCAGTGCGCCACAGTTTCGATGCGCCGGTAGAGCAGGGGATTGAGCGTAATGGAGATGATAGCCGTGACGATGATGGCGCTGGACGCCTCGGGCGGCAGGACGCCGAAGCTGACGCCCATCGCGGCGAGGATGAAGGAAAATTCCCCGATCTGCGCCAGCGCCACCGCTACGGAAAGGGCCATGCGCAGGGGCTTGCCGAAGAGCTTCACCATGAGAAAGGCGGCCAGTGGCTTCCCGAGCAGGACGATGCCGAGGGTGGCGAGGATAAGCGGCCACTCCGTGATGAGCGAGGCGGGATTGAAGAGCATCCCCACGGACACGAAAAAGAGCACCGCAAAGGCATCGCGCATGGGCAGGGCCTCGGCTGCGGCCCGGGCGCTGAATTCGGACTGGCCCACGACCATGCCGCCGAGGAAGGCTCCAAGGGCCATCGAAGCGCCGAAGAAGGAAGCCGCAGCCACGGCCACGCCGAGCGCCATGACGAGCACGGCCAGCGTGAAGAGGTCCCGGGTGCCCGTGCGGGCGACGTAGGCGAGCAGGGTGGGAATGACCCGCTGGCCCACCACGAGCGCGAAAACCACGAGGGCGGCCAGCTTCAGCGTGGTGATGCCGAGGATATGCCAGACGTTTTCGGCGATTTCGGTGCCGCCCACCACGGCGGGGAGGAGGACCAGCAAAAGGATGGTGAAAAGGTCCTCCACCACCAGCCAGCCTAGGGCCACGTGTCCGGTGGTGGTGTGCAGGGCCTTGTTGTCGGCGAGGACGCGGGTGAGCACGACCGTACTGGCTACGGATATGGCCATGCCGAAGACGGCTCCCGCTCCCCATGACCAGCCGAAGCCGTGTGAAACGAGCATCCCGAGGAGGGTA
>OFFF01002352.1_pt1 | contig 10747 bp, 8 predicted proteins | sample 1521301 | NCBI WGS metagenome assembly OFFF01 (sample SAMEA3504101, study PRJEB24116) | mouse gut metagenome | biome: mouse gut; feature: mouse-associated habitat; material: faeces | place: Denmark | collected 2011
TTTCCGCTTTAAGGGCTCATCGGAATGTTTGGCATATCTGAACACGAACGGCACACAGCCTGCCTTCACTCCCTGGCCCCACGACCAAATCCGCCCCATTTGCCCACTCAACAATACAGCAATTTAATAATAGTGCTATTTTGCGCAAGGAATCGTTCTTAACGCTTAAGTTAATGACATGAGTTGCCCGACAAATGAGCAACTAATAGCAATAAGAAAACTTAACACATTAACATCAAATATAGTATAATAGAGACAGATTTTAAACGAGGAGCGTACAAAAAATGTCATTTGCTACAAATCAATCACAACAGCTTAGCTTCTTTGATGCCACAGCCAATCTTACAGATCGGGAAAAACGGTTGCTGGAAAAGTCCTGGGCGAAATATTTTGCAGAGAACATATTTCCGGAAATCGAAGAGGCACCTTTTTCTGTGCTTTACAGTGACCGTCCTTCCAGACATAATACGCCAGTCAATGTAATCATTGGTGCACTGATACTCAAAGAAATCTTTGGGCTCACTGATGAAGAAATCGTAGACGCTCTTCCGTTTGATATCCGTTATCAGTACGCCCTGCATACAACCAGCTTCGAAGAGCAGCCGCTGAATGACCGTACACTGGGAAGATTCCGCGCCAGGTGTAATTCCTATGAGGAAATGACAGGCGTAGACCTTATTCATGACTGCATTATGAAACTGTCTTCGAGCATGGCCGCCATAATGAAACTGAACACTGGAATGCGCCGCATGGATTCTCTGATGGTGGCTTCTAATATAAAGAAAATGAGCCGTCTGGAACTCCTGTACACCTGTGTGGCTAATCTCTCCAAATTAATGAAAAAGCTGGAGGATCCAGCATTGCCGGAAGGACTGTCCCATTACACGGAAGATGATGACCATAACAAGGTGCTTTATCATAACCGCAGTGAAGATACCGTTTCTAAAACGAATCAGGTACTGGAGGACGCCGCACTTATCATTTCTGCCTGTGGCAGCCGTTATGATGAATACAGCGAATATCAACTTTTAATCCGTGCCATAAATGAACAGACAAAATCTGATGCAGCCGGAAAGCTGGCTCTTAAGGGTGCTCATGATGGGATGGATTCCAATATTTTGCAGAATCCTGCTGATCCGGATGCCGCTTACCGAAAAAAAGCCGGAGAAGAACATAGAGGATACATCGCAAACGTTGTAGAAGTGGCGGATGATGATCATAACAGCATTACGGTAAACTATCAGTACGAAAAGAATACGTATAGTGACAGTCAATTTCTTAAAGACTACATTGAGCAGCAGCCAGACGATGGCGCATCTGCTGCGCTTACAGCAGATGGAGGATACTGTGGAATGGAAAACAGCCGGCTTGCGAAAGACAAGAACATAACATTGGTTACTACAGACCTTAAGGGAACCGAAGTCAGTGATCACTGGGGGGATTTTGAATTCAACGAAGACGGCACAAAACTGTTAAAGTGTGCAGCCGGTCATGAGCCCAAAAGCAGTGTATATGACAAAAATACCCAAAAGTGCAAAGCATCGTTTCCATTGACGACATGCAAAAACTGCCCTTATTATAGCCAATGCCACCCAAAAGAACATAAACGTGTCGCCACAGTTAAAGTTGCGATGCGGACAACGTTTCATGCGAACCAGCAACGGTTCCTGAAAACAGATGAATTTAAAAAACTGTCCCGTTTTCGGAACGGAATAGAAACGGTACCGGCGGTTCTTCGGCGCAGGCACCATGTTGATAAGATTCCTGTCAGGGGCTATATAAAAACAAAACTGTTTTTCGGCTTCAAGATTGCCGGAATGAATGCACGAAAACTGATCAGATACCTGACCAGTCAGGTTAATGTTGTCGTTTATCCACAAACAATCTGAAAAAGCCATATAAAGTATCATGCCAAGATGGCGAAAACGCTCTCAAAAGAGTGTACTGGAAGTTTTTGAAGTCAATGTGCTAAGTTTTCAAGGTGCATGTGTAAAGAATGTTACTTTAAATCGCCCGATTTGTCGGGCAACTCATGACATGATGCTGGGGTCAAAAGGTGCCTATACAGAAAATTGTCTTAATTGTTTTTGAGCTGTGCATTTAATACATCCATTTTGTATCGTTTTTCTGCTATAGTATGGAAATGATTTTGCACACAATTCTAAATCAATTAACATAATTTTATGATTCATGACCTTTTGACCCCAGCATCATGACATTGGTCTGTGAACAGTAACAAAGCAATCCTTAAGAGAAGACTTATCAGGCAGGATGGGTTGCTAAAACAGAGATTTTTAATGTAAAATATATGGAGAATAGTTATGAGTGCACAATTGCCCTGCCATGGGTGACGATAGGGGATGGGGCTGTGATAGGGGCGGGGCGCGTTGCGGCGAAAGATATACCGGAAAATTCCGTGGCGGCAGGGAAGCCTTGCCGGGTAATAAGGAGAATTAATGAAGGGAAGAGTGAAGAAAGTCTTTAAATTCCGGACAATAATGTTTCTGTCTTTAGTGCTGTTCAGCGTGTCTGGCGCTGCCCTGACGGCGTTTATCTGCTACAGGGATTATTCGGAGGCGCTTTTGGATAATTACAGGGAGGCGAGGGCGGATGTGTTATACCAGGTGTCGGAGAAAACGAACCAGATTTATAAAAGCGCTTCTCTTGTATCCAATTCCTATTATTATGCGGACGAACTGGATACGATTATAGAAGCCAATGAAGAGTATGCAAAGGAGCACCGCCAAAGCTTTAACGGCAGCATGAAAAGTTTGGATATGGCCTATAGGAATATGCTGGCCAATTACTATTTTGACTATTATGTGGTATTGCATTGTATGAATGATTATAACTATATATCCAAGAACAGATATCAGGATACCTATAATTTTTCCTTTTTATATGATATGGGGTATTATGATAAAATTGCAGAGGCGGAAGGGAGAGTATGCATCTGTGGACCTTATAGGGATATTCTGGATGAGAAGACGGAAGAATCGGTCCTTATCTTCGGGAGGCTGGTGTATGGCACCTATCGGAAGGAACGGGGATATTTTCTGGTGTGCGTACCGGAAAAGGTGATATCGGATGAGTATTCGCCGGTTTCGGAAAACAGTTTTATTTATTTGGTGAACAGTGAAAAGAGGATTGTTTCAACGAACCGTAAGGAACTTTTAGGGAGCGATTACGGGCAGGTTTTTGGGAACAGCCAGGAGGATACTATATCCGACGGGGGAACAGAATATCTGGTTTCCAGCTATTATAATCCCATTTTGGGGCTGACGATAGTGGAGCATTATCCTTATCAGCATATTCTTTCTGCAGTTTCCGATGTGAATTTCCATGTGATGGTACTTTGCGTGCTGGTTATTGGAGCAGGTATTGTACTGGCGCTGTTATATGCGAAAATTTTTTCCCGGCAGATACAGCGTTTAGGGGATAAAGTCATGCTGTTGGATGGAAATAACCTGGATATTGATTTCCAGTGCAGCGGTTGGCAGGAGATTCGCCAGATAAGCAATGCGTTGGAGGAGATGCAGGCCAGAATCCGCAGGCTGGTGGATGAAATTAAGGAGAAGGAGAGGAAGAAGCGGAAGGCGGAAATGGATTTTCTTCAGATGCAGATTAACCCTCATTTTATCTACAACACGGTTTTTTGTGCCAAATGCCTGGTGGATATCGGGAAATCCGAGGATGCTTCCCATATGCTGGTGGATTTTATAGAATATCTCAGGTGGATGTTTAAGAGTGTGGGCGAAAGGATTACGGTGGAAGAGACGCTGCGGCATTTGGAGCAGTATATCAGCATTATGAGATATCGGTACACAGACAGATTTGAGGTGGTTTACCGGATAGAGGAAGAGTCCAGGAAGGCCGAGATGATTCACATGCTGATTCAGCCTATTGTGGAAAACGCCATTCTTCATGGAATAGAGCCTTGTGAACGTGTCTGTCATTTGAGGATTGCCGTGAGGCGTGTAGAAGAGTATTTATTCCTTTCAATACAGGATGACGGAGTGGGGATGGATGATGGGCGGCTAAAGTTGTTTCGGGATCAATTGTCAGTAAACGGCAGGCATCATGGGATGAATAATGTGCTTAGCAGGCTGGGGGCGGCCTACGGGGAAGATTATAAGATAGAGGTACATTCCAGGGTGGGGGAAGGAACGGAAGTTATCCTGATGATACCGTTTTCTGTCACCGATGCGCCGGAGGCTCATAGCAAAATGCCCTAGGGGAACGTCAGGGGAGGATATAGAGGGGAGATACAGTGCCTGTATGGCATTAAGGTATGCATGCAAGGCAGCAGATTGTGGAAAGGGCATGGTTATTAAGATGATAAAGGTAATAACAGTGGATGATGAAGCGCCGATACGCGCATGGATTTTAAGCCTTTTGAAGAAGCTTCCGGAATATTATGATTGCTGTGGGGAGGCAAGGAACGGCAGGGAAGCGCTGAAACTGATAGAAAAGGTAAAGCCGGAATTGGTTTTGACGGATATCCGTATGGTGGATATGGATGGGCTTCAGCTTCTGGAGGCGGTGAAAGCGGATGACGGACAGATGGATGTGGTAATTTTGTCCAACTACGATGATTTCAGCTATGCCAGGACGTCATTTATGAATGGCGCAGTGGAATATCTGCTGAAATCGGAACTGAACATGGAGAGGCTGATACAGCTGCATGATAAACTGATAGCAGCCAGGAATACAGCTTATGGAAACCGCCTGCGGCAGACGGCCAAAAATGATTTTATGTATGCGCTTTTAAAGGAGAAAGAGCTGTCCAGGGAAGAAATTCTGGAATTGGTAAAAAGTTATGATGTGAAACTAATGGATGGAGTGGTGGCCAGCGTAATGATTTTTATCCCGGAACAGACGGATATAGACGGGGTAATTTCTAAAATTGAGACAGTGCTTATATATGAGCGGATAGAGAACCTGAATATGTTCCTGTTAGTTCATCCCCAGCGGCTGGTGCTCGTATTTAATGTGCTTCATAATAGCTTTATGTTCCAGAACTACATATATAATGAATATGTCCGCCTTTTGTTTCAGGCGATAGAACTTCCTATGGGGATTAGTGAAATTTTATATGGGATAGCCAATTTGCAGAAGGCTGTCCGCCAGAGCAATTCCGCCCTGTATTCCCAAATAAACAGCGATGGGAAAAGTATCTCCATCCGTAAGTATGATTTGCTAATTTCAACGGAAAACAAGTGGAAATATCAGGAAATGGAAAAGCTTTACGAAAATCTGAGGGAACAGATTGTCCGCAGGGATGGGGAAGGGTTTTCTGAAAAACTTGGGCAGTTTCTGGAAATGGCGGGCGGCAGAAGGGATTTCTATCCGGTGCAGACGGACAGGATGCTGGAGGGGCTGCTGCTGGAAATGAAAACACAGACAGGGGAGGAGATGAGTTCTCAAGGGAAATCTGATAAAAAGATAGGAGAACTGGACTTCCCCAAAATAAAGGGGATATTTGAGACTGAGGGGAAACGTTTCGAGAGGGCGGCGCAGAATACGAGCACAGCGGTGAAAGGTGTGATAGGGTATGTGGAGGTTCATTATGCCACAATCGTATCCATGCAGGAGATAGCGGAAAAGCTGAATTATAACACGGATTATCTTTATCGGGTTTTCAAAACGGAAATGGGGGTTTCTTTTGTAAATTATCTGACGCAGGTACGGATGGCCCATGGGGCCAAAATGCTGGCCGATACGGAATGGGATATCGCAACTATTGCCGAAAAGGCAGGCTATGGGAGTGGCAGCTATTTTTCACAGAAATTCAGGGAAATGTATGGTGAGACGCCGATGAATTGGCGGAAGAGGCATCGGAATATTTCGGGTTAGTACAACGGATAATTAACATCTGATGTATTGGGGCAATGATTTGTAAGAATGATGTCTATTTTAGGAAAGGGTAATAACGGGGCATTTGGCATCCGAATGATTAGCGGGAAAATGTGCCATAATGTTATAAGCTGCGAGGAGTTGGCCGCTGGGCCAATTCTTTTTTATGTAGAAGGAAATTTTTACGGCTTTAGTCGGATATTTGATGAAAAAGTATGTTTTGCATGTATTTTTAGGCAGCATGGTCTATTACAATGATTTGTAGAAAGCATAGAAAATTCCTGTAGGTTTGTGTCGGCGCGGCAAGCTCAAACCCGCGGGATGGCTTGGGGGGATGGTTTTGGGGAAGCCAATGTCTTCTGGAAGAGCCAAAAGCAATGAGGCAAAAGCCGCGCAGAAATGGAGTGGAGAATGAAAAAGAAATTATTATCGTTGTTTATGGCATTTGTGATGGTGTCAGGGGTTATGGCAGGATGCGGAAGTTCCAAGGAAGCAGAAGGGGAAACTGCTTTAACACAAACGGAGGGGGAAGAGCGGACCAACAGTGAGCAGGCGGAAGAGGAACAGGGGGCAGATAAAGAGGCACCGAAGGAACTGACGAAGGTCACGTTAAGTGCACAGCCGGCGCTTCATTCCCTTGGGATTTATGTGGCGTTGGATAAGGGGTGGTTTGAGGAAGAAGGGCTGGATGTGGATGTGCTGACCTATATAGCGGGGGCCCCCCAGCTGGAAGCAGTGGCAAGCGATTCCTGGAGCGTAGGCGTTATGGGGATTGCAGCAGGGGTTACAGGGCTGGTTTCCTATGATTTGACTTGTATGGGATTTTCGTTTTGGGATTATTCTTCCCAGAAACTTTATGTGCGCCCGGACAGCGAAATTGCTTTGGCAGGGAAGGGGCAGGTAGAGGGCTATGAGAGCATTTATGGCACGCCGGAACTTTATAAGGGGATGACCATTCTTTGCACGAAGGGTTCCCTCGGGCATTTGCAGCTTTTGGCAACGCTGGATGCTTTGGGGCTGACGGAAGATGATGTAAATATCGTGCATATGGAAATTGCAGCGGCATATCAGGCGTTTTTGGCCGGTGAAGGCGATGCAGTTTGCCTGTGGTCCACTTTCAGTGCTGATGGGGAAGGGGAAGGCCTGATTCCCGCATCCAGCTGCGAGGCTGCAAAACTCTTTGTTCCTTCGGTTATTCTCGCTTCGGACAAGGCTCTGGCAGACGAAGAAACTACACAGAAAATAATGAACGTCATTTTCCGGGGAACGATGTGGGTCAATGAAAACAGGGAGGAAGCTGCCCAGTATTATTATGATCTTTGTATAGATGAAGGCGTTACCTGTACGGAGGAATATGCCCAGTCCTATGTAAAGGAAAGCGATGCGCCTACGGTGGAAGAATATAAGGCTATGTTTGAAAATGATGAATTTTCGGCAAACCTGGAAATGGCAATGAAATATTATATTGCGTGCGGCACTTATTCGGAAGCGGATATGGATAAAGTTTTGAATGGATTTGATGGAACCATGTTGATGAATGCAATCGAATATTATGAAGAAAATTATGCGGAATAGATAATGTTTTCGGTGGGCAATGAGCAAAGCGGCTTAATAGTTGGTGTGTATCGGGCGGGTAAAACGCTTGTTTATTGCCCATAAAAAATAGGAGAACAGATATGGAGCAAAGGATTCGAGAATCGAAAAAAAGAGAGGCGCTTAGCCGGATGAAGAAGGAAGGTATTCGGAATCTGTGTCTGGGAATCGCGGGAATCGCCGGCCTTCTCATTCTTTGGGATATGGTGGCCCGATTTGGGATTATCCCTAAAAATCTGATTGTTTCCCCATGGGAAGTGGTAAAGACTCTGGCAGTCAAAATGAGAGATACGAAACCGGAAGGCTCTCTTTTGCTGGCCCATATTACATCCAGCCTTATCGTAGCGCTTAGCGGTTATGCCTTGGCATTGCTAATCGGCATACCGCTGGGGCTGCTGATGGGATGGTACAAGGCCATGGACAGGCTGATAGGGCCGGTTTTCGAGGTGCTGCGGCCGGTTCCGCCGATTGCCTGGATTCCGTTTACGATTATATTCCTGGGGATTGGCCTGGAAGCGAAGGCGGTTATTATATTCCTTTCCGCGTTTATCCCGTGCCTGATTAATTCTTATAGCGGAATCAAGCTGACCAATCAGGTATATGTAAATGTGGCGGCCACATGCGGCGCTTCCAGATGGGAAATTTTCTGCCGGGTGGGAATTCCTTCCGCAATGCCTATGGTCTTTGCAGGAATGAGGATATCCCTTGGCAATGCCTGGTCTACGCTGGTGGCAGCGGAGATGTTAGCGGCCAATAAAGGATTGGGCTATATGATATTAATGGGGCGCACCTATGGGCGTGTGGATTTGATTATGAGCGGTATGGTGATGATTGGGATACTTGGTATTATTTTTAATGCGGTATTTGACAGGGTAGAGCGTTTTGTGCTGAGATGGAGGTTGGAGTGAAAAATCAAAACAAATATTATCATATAATGCTGGGGATTTTTCCGGTTATTTCCCTAGGGTGCTTTATTGCACTGTGGTACTTTGTGGCAGCATATACGGATTATAGAATTCCGAATCTGACACAGGTATGGGAAAGGTTTTTAGTGACGCTGGAAAAGCCTATCGCTAAAAAGTCAATTTTTGAACATGCAGGAATCAGCCTATTGCGGGTGGTAAAGGCGCTGTTATGTTCCATTGTCCTGGGGATTCCGCTGGGGCTGATGATGGGATGGAATAAAACGTTCCGGGGCATTGTGCGGCCGGTGTTCGAAGCCATCCGCCCGATTCCGCCTATCGCATGGATTCCGTTGATTACCATGTGGTTTGGCATTGGGGAACTGCCGAAAATCATTATTATTTTTCTGGGGACTTTTGTTCCTATCGTGGTGAATTCATACACAGGAGTTGCCATGGTTCCAAGGCTGAATACGGATGCCGGGAAAATTTTCGGGGCGGATGGCAGGAAACTGCTGACAGATATCGTTCTCCCCACGGCGTTTCCGTCCATTTTTGCAGGTATCCGTACCGCGATTGGAACGGGATGGGTGGTTATGCTGGCGGCAGAAATGATTTCTGCAAAAAGTGGGCTGGGATTTCTTGTAATCCGAGGGCAGGACGTAAGCGATTACCCGTTGATTCTGTTGGCTATGATTTTTATTGGAGTGATAGGTGCGGCGTTGTCCTTTATATTTAATAGAATTGAGAGGTGTATATGTCCTTGGATGGAAAAATAAAGTTAAAAGCGGAGCATCTTTGCAAGATTTACTTTTCGGCAAAAGGGGATATGGATGCGGTAGAGGATATTTCCCTGGAAGTAAAAGAAAATGAATTTCTCGTGATTTTAGGGCCAGGCCAGTGCGGTAAAAGCGTTTTTTTAAATATGCTGTGCGGGCTGGAAGAGCCTACAAACGGTAAAATATACAGGGATGGAACGGAGATACATGGCACGGATGACAAAATATCCATGGTGTTTCAGAGGATGGCGATTATGCCGTGGAAGAATTCCATGCAGAATGTGGAGATGGGGCCGAAATATCATGGAGTGAATAAGAATACAAGGCGCCGGTCAGGGAAACGTTTCCTGGAGATGGTGGGATTAAAAGGATTTGAGGAAAGCTATCCCCGCCAGTTGTCCGGCGGGATGAAGCAAAGGGTGGGAATCGCAAGGGCATATAATGCGGATGCAGAGATTCTCCTGATGGATGAGCCTTTTGGGGCATTGGATGCACAGACCCGCTACCAGATGCAGGACGAGATATTGCGGATATGGGAAAAAGACAAAAGGACTGTCCTGTTCGTTACCAATAATATTGAAGAAGCCATATATTTGGGTGACCGCATTGTGCTGCTTAGCAAACGTCCGGCGGTAGTGAAGGAAATTTATGATTTATCCCATCTGCCCAGGCCGAGAGACTATGTAGACCGTTCTTTTATGGAAATGAGGAAGCGGATTACGGATGCTATGGATTTGGGGCTGGAATAGAAAGGATGAGGTACTAAAATGGCGGAATGCAAAAGGGATAAGGTGGAGGTAAATCATCTTAGCAAAAGTTTTGGGGATTTAGAGGTATTAAAGGACTGCAGTTTTCGGATTAAAGATGGGGATTTTGTTTGTGTGGTGGGTCCTACAGGATGCGGGAAGACAACATTTTTGAATCTGCTGACTTGCCTGACGGAGCCAACCAGCGGGGAAATTCTGTTAGATGGGGAACGGGCGGATCCAAGGAAGCATAATATTGCTTTCGTATTCCAGGAGGCATCGGCCTTTCCGTGGCTTACGGTAGAACAGAACCTGAGGTTTGGCCTGGAAATAAAAAAGAAGCCGAAAGAATATATCGATCAGCAGGTGGAACGGATTATGAAACTGATGGGGTTAGAAGCATGCAGGAATGCTTTTCCAGGGGAACTTTCCGTCAGCACGGAGCAGAAGGTGGTTATCGGCAGGGCATTTGCCATGAGCCCGGATTTGCTCCTGATGGATGAACCTTATGGGCAGATGGATGTGAAGGTGAGGTTTTATTTGGAAGACGAGGTAATACGGCTGTGGAAGGAACTGGGAAGCACGGTGGTGTTTATTACGCATAATACGGAAGAGGCAGTTTATCTGGCGGAAAAGGTATTGGTGCTTTCCCAGAAGCCTACAAGGGTAAAGGATACTGTGGAGGTCAATTTGCCCAGGCCAAGGGATATCTATTCGGAAGAGTTTATTGCGATAAGGAATAAAATTACGGATGAGATAAAGTGGTGGTGATAGGGAGCGGAAAAACCGGGAAACAGCAAGGCCGCGGAGAGCGCAAGAAGAAAGGGAGCTAGGAGAGGGCTTGCGGAACTAAAAATAAAAAAAGGAGAAT
>OFFF01002354.1_pt1 | contig 10741 bp, 11 predicted proteins | sample 1521301 | NCBI WGS metagenome assembly OFFF01 (sample SAMEA3504101, study PRJEB24116) | mouse gut metagenome | biome: mouse gut; feature: mouse-associated habitat; material: faeces | place: Denmark | collected 2011
CGGCGGCGCAGAAAAAAACCGAGCTGCAGCGTACATCTTATCCTTGAAAAGCAAAAATGAAACTCTTCGGGAATTAAAGGAAGTTCCTCTTTTTCTCGGAATCGGCCACAGGCATTTTCTGAGGTTATTAAGCGGGTTTGTGGATATGGGCGTACTGAAAAAAATGAAGAAGGATTTTCTCTCTTTTTTGCCACTGCTGCTTCTTTATTTATCTGTGACATAAAACGGATGTGTATTCCCAGCATTCGCTTTGCCCTGTCGGAAACAATGATTTTGTATTTCGTGCTCTCTGTCATACGCTACACCTCTGCAATCACATTATCAAGGTAAGCGTCCAGCTCATCAAGTGTACAACCGCCTCTGCCTGCAATTCTATCTTCCTCTACCGCTAAAAGTTCCTCACGGAGCTTTAACATTTTCTCCCTGCGGTTATCAGTTTCAATATCCATATCGACTAAATTTCCCCCGCCGTTCTTGGTAAGGAAAATCGGCGCTGCAGTCTTTCTGCACAGATCGGCAATCTCGTTGTAGTTTTGGCGGATTGCTGCGGATGGACGAATATTCATAACAAAACCTCCTGATTTATTAGATAGCAAAATTTTATTCATATTGTATCCATTTCATACAATGAAGTCAATGTACAAAGAAAATATGTGTGTAAGAAACACGGTTGTTAAAGTGAGGAATAAGGAGTATACTGATAACGAAAATGATTCAATCTGTGCAGATGCGTCAGCAGACGTAAAATTGCGTCAGCACAGCTTTTTGTACGGTTCCTGTGTCCGCGGAGACTACAGGAAAGATTCAGACGCGGATACTGCGCAGCTTACAGGATACGGCTGCACAGAAGTAAAAATAGGATGACGGCCTGGATGTAATTGCAGCATGGAAAAGAGGTTAACCACACAAATGCAGAAAAATTTACTCATAATCGCCACCGGCGGAACCATCGCTTCCAACAAGACAAAGAAGGGGCTCTCCCCGACTTCCACCGGAGACGATCTGATCTCTCAGATCGCAGGTCTGCCGGAGGACTGCAGGCTTCATGTCCTGCAGCTCATGAACATTGACAGCACCAACATGAAGCCTGACGGATGGATGGCGATTCAAAAGGCGATTGCGGAAAATTATGATACATATGACGGTTTTGTCGTGCTCCACGGCACAGATACCCTGGATTATACAGCGGCGGCCCTGTCCTATCTGATTCAGAACAGCCCGAAGCCGATCGTGATCACCGGCTCGCAAAAGCCCATGTCCCACCCTTATACGGACGCCAAGATCAACCTTTATCAAAGTATTTTGTATGCCCTGGACAGCGGGTCTTGTGATGTCAGCGTCGTGTTCGGCGGCAGGGTCATAGCCGGCACAAGAAGCCGCAAGCAGAAAACCCGGAGCTTTGACGGGTTCACCAGTATGAACTTTCCGCTTCTGGCGCGGTTTCAGGACGAGGAGATCATCCGTGTATTTCCTACGGATAAGCCTTTCGGGCCGGTTCGCTTCTACGACCATCTGGAAGGAAATATTTTATCCATAAAACTGATTCCAGGCATGACGCCGGACTTTTTCAGGCTGCTCAAGGAGCAGTACCAGGGCATCATTCTGGAAGCGTACGGGCTGGGAGGGATTCCCAATTTTGACCGTTCCTATGAGGAGGCGATTTTCGACTGGATTCATTCCGGAAAGATCCTGGTCATCACTACGCAGGTTCCGGAGGAAGGATGCGATTTCAGCGTATACGAGGTGGGTCACATCTACCACAACCACCCGCTGATCCTGGAAGCTGGCAACATGACGCTGGAGGCCATCAGCGCGAAGCTGATGTGGGCTCTGGGGCAGACGAAGGAGCTGGAAAAGATCAGGGAATTGTTTTATCGGAGGATTAACTTTGACTGCTGAAAAGAATTATTGACAAATTATCACAAAAATTCTAAGATATTTATATCCGTAAACGGTTTTGGATTTAGAAAACAGAAAGGTTTATAAAGTAAGTTGCGGTTTGATGTGACGTACGACAGGAAAGATTATGTATAATGAAGAAAAAACAGGCGTCTTAATGGTGAGCAGAGCCATGGCAATACTGAATTATTTGTCAGGTAAAGATAAAGCAGTGGGGATTTCTGAAATTGCGAAGGATATGGGGCTGCCGAAAGCAACTGTATTTCGAATTTTAAATTCACTGGAAGAATGGGATGCGGTGGAATGCGGGGATGGAAGCGGATACCGTCTGGGATGCTTTCTGATTAAGCTGGGAAAAAGCGCAGGCAAAGACGCGCACTTGATTGATGTATGCAAACCGCATATGGAGCAGATTGCAAAAGAGGTAGGGGAAAATCTGAATTTGGCGATAGAATATGAAAATGCAATGCTCTCAATCTATTCAACCAACATTGCAAGCCTTGTGCTGTCGCCAAAGAGTATTCCGATCTCACCCTTGTATTGCTCTTCGATTGGAAAGGCGGCGCTTGCATATCTGGGAGAAGAACGTTTTAAAGCCTATTTTAAGCGGCAGGACTTGCGGAAACGTACCCCGAATACGCTGACAACCCAGGTAGAACTGGAAGCGGAATGCGAAAAGATAAGGAAAACAGGAGTTGCTTTTGACGACCAGGAGTATGAAGAAGGGTTGTATTGTATCTCAGTGCCGATCCTGAACGCTGAGGGCGGACTGGTGGCCTGCATGGGAGCATCCGGCGGATACTCGAGGATGGTTGCAAAAAAGGACAAGATAATAGAACTTCTGAAAAAGGCCAAAGATTATATAGAGGTTTATACAGAAAGCATGGATGGATTTGCGCTGTAAAAAGCAGATCACATTTCCAAAACGAGATGACGTAGTTTGAGCGTTGTCTCTTTTTTTGTGAAAAAATGAGAAGCCTGGTTGACATTTTAATTACCGTAGTTTATAATTACTTTATAAAAATAGAAACGGCGTTTCAATAAAACAAAATATTGTTTCAAAAAAGGAGGCAACTATGAACTCGAAGCTTAGAAAGTACTTAACGATTGCGGCGCTTGGACTAGCCGGGGGATCAATCTATTTTCTGCCCTATATCAAGTTCGTTTTTTACGATGCACAGATAGCGAGTATGGGCATTACAAATGTGCAGTCCGGTCTTTTGATGACCATGTATACCGTAGTGAATATGATACTGTACATACCGGGCGGGATTCTGGCAGACAAGCTTTCCGCGAAAAAATCATTGATTATTTCACTGGTGGCAACGTCGCTGCTGGCATATCTTTATGCGTTTACGATGAAGAATTTTGTTTTGTCCATGATTATTTATCTGGGGTTATCCCTTTCTACAGCCTTTGTTTTCTGGTCATCTTTGATGAAAGCTATCAGACTGGTCGGAACAGAGGAAGAGCAGGGTTTCCTTTACGGCGTATATTATGCCTGTAACGGACTTACAAACTCGCTGACAAATGCATTTGCCTTAAAATTTTTCAACACTGCGGGAGGAAATCTGGAAACCGGATTTTTCCGGGCAGTTGTCTCAGGCGGTTCGGTTGCAGTACTTGCTGCAGTCATGCTTGCGGTTTTAATGAAGGATGGGAAGGGCGCAGAAGACACGTCTTCAGCCCAGAGTGACGACGATAAGTTTAAATTTGCTGACGTAGGAAAAGTTTTGAAGAATCCGGTTGTATGGATTGCATCCTTTGTCATTTTCTGCGGAGACGGGATATATACCAGCGTTTCCTATTTTAACCCATATTTGACTGAGGTAATCGGAATCACACCGTCAGACTCCAGTTTTATATCGGTTATCCGTATGGGGCTTTTACTGCTTGCACCGGTCGGGGGACTTCTGGCAGACAAGGTATTTAAGTCCACCTGCAAATGGCTTACAACAGCATTTGCGATTGTAGCGCTTTTGTTCGTAAGCGTTATGCTGCTGCCTTCAACCCTGAATCCTGCAGTGGCAAGTGTATACACATTAATTCCCAGTGCAGTGGCAATGATGCTGTATGGAGTCATATTCTCCGTTATGAGCGAGGCCGGAATCCCGCGCGCTTTGACTGGAACGGCAATTGGCATCGCTTCAATTATCGGATATGCCCCGGATTCTCTGTATTCCCTGATTTTTGGAGGTATGTTGGATAAATTCGGCGGACAGGGTTATAACTATATTTTTACTTTTCTGATTATAAGCTGTGTTATCGGCGGTGTTCTGGCACAGGCAGTAAGGCGTTTAGGCTTACGGGGAGCAGAAAAGAAGGAAGCATAGCAGTGAGGTTGAACAATGGCAGACAAAATCAAAAAAATATACACAGATACCGCGAGATGTAAAGGATGCGGCTACTGCGTCCATGCATGCCCGAAGCAGGCAGTGCAGGTGTCGCAGCATGTAAATGAGAGCGGATATAATGTGATTCAGGTAGAGCAAAGCAAGTGCATCGCATGTGGGATCTGCTACATGGTGTGCCCGGATTATGTTTTTGAGATATCGTAGTGGAGGAAGTTATGGAGAAGGTATTGTTAAAAGGAAATGAGGCGCTTGCCGAAGCGGCAGTTGCCTGCCGTTTTTACAGCGGTTATCCGATCACGCCGCAGACAGAAATCCTGGAGTATCTTTCATGGCGTATGGAGGAGGCAGGGGGAGTTTTCATTCAGGCAGAGTCAGAACTTTCCGGCATCAATATGGTATTGGGAGCGGCGGCAGCAGGCGCGCGTGCATTGACATCCTCGTCCGGCCCGGGATTTTCTTTAAAGCAGGAAGGGATATCCTATCTGGTTGCTGCGGATCTTCCGGCGGTGATTGTAGACGTGATGAGGATTGGAACCGGTCTAGGAGATATTTCACAGGGGCAGGGGGACTACTGGCAGCTGACGAGAGGCGGCGGTCATGGCGACTACCGGACGATAGTGCTGGCGCCGGCATCCGTACAGGAAAATGCGGATTTGATGGCTGAAGCATTTGATTTGGCAGAAAAATACAGGCATCCTGTCCTGATCGCATCCGATGCCGCGATCGGCCAGATGATCGAAGCGGTGGAGATTCCAAAATGGCAGGAACACAATATTGATAAATTTGAATGGACCGTGAAGGGCTGTAAAAAAGGGGAAGAACACAAAAAGATACAAAATGTTTACTATACCTGCCCGGATTATGAAGCGTATCTGCTGAACAAGTATCGGGAGATAGAGGAAAAAGAGCAGCGCTATGAAGCAATCCAGGTTGAGGACGCTGAGATTGTATTGGTGGCGTATGGGATCAGCTCCCGGGTCTGTATGGAGACGGTAGAACTGGCTCGTGAAAGGGGATGGAAGGCAGGACTGATCCGACCGGTAACTTTATGGCCGTTTCCATCGGAAGCATTCCAAAAAGCCTCTAAGGCTAAACGGTTTCTGTCTGTGGAAATGAATATACTTGGGCAGATGGCAGATGATATCAGGCTTGCAGTCGGCGGAAAGATACCTGTGGAACATTATGGATCTATATTCGAGATTCCGGAACCGGAAGGGCTGTTGGAAAAAATAAAAGACTGGCTGAATAAGGAGGGAGATTGAGATGCGCTTGAAAGCTCCTGAAACAGTAACCTTTACAAAAAGCGGGTTCTGCCCTGGCTGCGGTCATGGCCTGGCGGTAAGGCTGATCGCGGAGACGGTGGAAAAAATGGGGTTAAATGAAAAGCTGATTACTGTAGTGGATGTGGCCTGCGGCTCACTGAATATAAATTCGTGGAAATTTGATACCATCATGGCGGCCCACGGCAGACCCATTCCCACGGCAATCGGAATCAAAAAGGTGCGCCCGGAAAATCCGGTGCTCGCCTATATCGGCGACGGAGCCGCCTACGCGATCGGAATGGCGGAAATGATGCATGCAGGCATCCGAAACGATAATATTCTCACCGTGGTGATCAACAACGGGCTGTTCGGAATGACCGGAGGGCAGTGCGCGCCCACCTCCCTTCCGGGACAGGTAACGACTTCTACACCCCACGGGAAAGATCCTGCAAAATGGGGAATGCCGTTTCAGATTGAAAAAGCATTTTCAGGATTACATATTGCATATCTTGCAAGAGGAAGCCTGGCGGATGCAAAAGGAATAAGGATCAGTAAAAAATATATCGAGACTGCTTTTGAAAAACACATGGCCGGCGAAGGCTTCTGCCTGGTGGAACTGCTGTCGCCATGTCCGACAAATATGAATATGGCGCCTGTAAAATGCGTGCAGAGGATCAATGAGGAGATGATTCCATATTTTCCGTTAGGTGAATTAAAGAAATAGAGAGGTTGTATGTCATGAAAAATGAAATGATCTGTGCCGGATTTGGAGGCCAGGGGGTGCTTACGGCCGGAATGATCCTGGTTGAAGCGGGAATGAGATCCGGTAAAAACGTCCTGTTCTATCCCTCCTATGGTTCGGAAATGCGGGGCGGGACAGCAAATTGCACTGTAAAAATCAGCGATAAGAGGATTGCAAGTCCTGTATCGAAGCACCCGGATATTCTGCTTGCGCTGAATACGCCTGCGGTTGATAAATTTGAATCCTGTGTAAAAAGCGGCGGTATTCTGCTGGTCAATTCTTCCATTGTACCGGATGACCGGGAATTTCGGAAAGACATTTCGGTGATCAAAGTTCCGGCTACAGATATTGCGGCGGAAGAACAAAATTTAAAAGCGGCCAATCTGGCCATGTTAGGAGCATTGGCTGCCTGTACGGATTTATTTGATGTAGATTATCTGGAGAAGGCAATCCTGGGATTTTTTGAGAAGAAAGGGAAATCCATCTACAATAAAAAGAATGCGGCATGCTATCAAAGAGGCGCTGCCGCGGTAAATACGGAGGAATGATCATATGGATTTGACTAAGCTAATGAAACCCAGATCCATGGCTGTTGTAGGCGCAAGCGAAAAAGAAGGGTTCGGAGGAGACGTATGCAGGAATATCCTTACCTATACAAAGGACTTGAGCAGGATCTATTTTGTAAATCCAAAAAGGACTACGGTTTTTGAACGGCAATGTTTCCCGTCCATTTCTGACATCCCGGATGAGATTGATCTGCTGATTCTCTGCACTCCCCAAAAGACGATTCTGCCGCTTCTTGAAGAAGGGGCAAAGAAAGGATGCGGAGGGGCGGTCATCTATGCCAGCGGGTATGGGGAAACCGGAACAGACGAGGGCCGCAGAAATGAAAAGGAGCTTCTGGAAAAGGCCAGGGAGCTGAATATTGCCGTTATGGGCCCCAATTGCGCGGGCTATATAAACTATGTGGATGATATACATGCATTTGCATTTGTCTCTGAAAAAAGAGAGAGGAAAGGCAATGTGGGAGTCATATCCCAGAGCGGGCAGCTTTGCCTTTCTATGATGGACAGCCCTTCCATGCGGTTTTCCTATAATATTTCAGCGGGAAATGCCAAAGGCGTACAGATGGAAGATTATATGGAATTTCTGGTCAACGATAAAGATACCAAGGTGATCAGCTTGTATTTGGAGGGTGTCAAAAATGTAAAAAAATTCATCGATACGCTCAGAAAAGCAGCACAGATGAAAAAAACAGTCGTTGTTCTGAAAGCGGGAAGAAGCAGCAAAGGTCAGGCAATTGCCGCCTCCCATACAGGGAGTATGTCTGGAACAGATGCGTCATTCGAAGCCCTTTTAAAGAAATTCGGGGCAATCCGGGCAGACGATCTGGAAGAACTGATTGCAATGTCCCTGTTACTGTCAACCATTCCGAAGCTGCCTCAAAGGCCGGGATTTGCATCCATGAATCTTTCGGGAGGTGAGACTGCCATATGTGCGGATGTGGGATGGCTGAATGGAATCTCGTATCCAGATTTCGCTGAAGAGACACTTCGCGCATTGAAGGAATTGCTTCCGGATTATGCAACGCCGAATAATCCGCTGGACATGACGGCAAGCTTATCTTATGATGCAGATTTGTATGCACAGGCGCTTACGGCCGTTATGGATGATCCGGGCGTAGGAATGGTCTTGATAGGTTATACGCTGCTATATGAGATTGCAGACCCGGCGATTCACTATATGTATGAAGGAATCAAAAAAGTAATTCAGGAAAAAGGGCAGAGCTGTAAACCGATTGCTGTGATTCCCTTTGCGGAAAATACACGAAATCCGGAATATCAGGAAAAGCTGCTTGGCATCGGAGTTCCGATTCTTCCGCCGCCGCTCTATGCGTTCCGAATGCTGAAAAAACTGGCTGACCATATAAAGCCGGATCATGTACGGGGAAATTATGACATTGCTTTGCCGGAAACAGCCGGAAAAACATCGTATGCATTGTCGGAGCATGAAAGTAAGCTGTGCCTGGAAGCATTTGGGGTGCCTGTGGCTGCGGAACGGGTTGTGACTTCTGCCGACGAGGCCCGGGATGCGGCAGAGTCAATGAACGGGCCGCTGGCAATGAAAATAGAATCGGCAGATATTCTGCATAAAAGTGATGTGGGAGGAGTCATTCTGAATGTTTCAGATGGCAGCAAAGCCAGGGAAGCATATATCCGGATAATGGAAAATGTAAAGAAAAACTGTCCGGATGCTAGGATCAACGGCGTCTTAATGGCTCCCATGCTGAAACCGGGATTGGAAATGATTCTTGGAGTCAATAACGATCCACAGTTCGGGCCGATGGTCATGGTTGGACTGGGCGGCGTATTTGTGGAACTGTTCCGGGACGCGGCGGTATATCCGGCTCCGCTTGGGAAGGAAGAAGCATTGGATATGCTGCGTTCTCTGAAAGCATACAGGATGTTGGAAGGATATCGGGGCGGAGTACGCTATGATATTGACGCACTCTGCGAAACCCTTGTATCTGTTGGAAAATTTGCGGCTGCAAACAAAGATACATTAAAGGAACTGGATATCAATCCGTTGTTTGTCTACCCGGAAGGCGAAGGCGTTGGCGTGGCCGACAGCCTGATCATCAAATACATGGAAAGATAAAAAAGGTTTTTGAGGCATGCTATGAAAAAAAGATTCAATGAGATAAATATAAAAATTTTCATTCCATCCTGTCTGGCTTTGATTCTTTTAACACTGTTATTGCTTTTACAACCGGAAAAATCCGGAACAGTTATCCTGGATCTGTTTGACCTGTGTACGGAAAAATTTGGCTGGCTATATCTTACGGCATGCCTTGCAAGCTTCATTTTTTTGTTTTGGCTTTCATTCGGCAGATTCGGGAAGATGAAGCTGGGAGACAAGAACGAAAAGCCGCGGTATTCTAATCTTTCATGGATTGCAATGCTGTTTACGGCAGGAGTCGGAACAAGTATCGTGATTCTGGGTTTCCTGGAACCGATTTATTATGTGAGCAGCCCTCCATTCCAAATAGAACCTCTCAGTGAGACGGCATATGAATATGCGCATATGTACGGCCAATTCCACTGGGGATTCAGCGCATGGGCGCTTTACAATCCGGCGATCATCGCAGTTGCCTACATGGTGTATGTGAAAAAAGATCCGAGTATACGCCTGAGTACCGCCTGCAGCGTTATAATGAAAAAATCTGCAGACAGATGGCCGGGACACTGTATTGATATCCTCGTTGTTTTTGGGGTGGTTGGGTCTATTTCCACATCTCTTGGGATCGGAACCCCGGTTCTGGCCGACGTGATACGGAATGTATTCGAAATTCCGCAGCAGTATGACTTTATGGTCAAGATGATCGTACTGATTATCTGGATACTGATTTTTGGGGCAAGTGTGTACCTTGGCCTTGATAAAGGGATTCAAAGGCTGAGCAATATAAATATAGGAATGGCATTCCTGTTTATGCTGATTGTTTTGCTTGCAGGCCCAACGGTTGATATCCTGAAGATGGAGGTGAACAGTATCGGGCTGTATGCCGATGAATTTTTCAGAATGAGTACCTATACACAACCTTTCGGGAGCGGTGAATTTACGAAGAGCTGGACCGTGTTTTACTGGGGCTGGTGGATTGCGTTTATGCCCATGATGGGCATGTTCGTAGGGAAAATCTCACGTGGGAGAACGATCCAAAATGTAATGTGGGGGCAGCTTGTCTGGGGGACATTGGGCTGCTGCTTCAGCTTTATGGTTTTCGGCGGATATTCATTATATCTTCAAAAAAGCGGTAAAGCAGATCTGGTCGATATTCTGAACAGAGAAGGGCAGAGCGGCGCAATGATCGCAATCCTGAAGACTCTTCCCATGGCAAAATTCATGATGCTGTTTCTGTGTATCGTATGCTTCATTTACCTTGCCACCACAATTGATTCCTGTGCTTATGTGCTTGCGGGAGTAACGACAAAAAAGCTGGGGGCGGAACAGGAGCCGGCGAGATGGAACCGTCTTTTTTGGGCAGTTGTTTTTTGCCTGCTCTCCATTGCGTTGATGCTGATCGGCGGGATTGAACATGTAAAAATCATGTCTGTCGTGACAGGGCTTCCGCTGGTTCTGGTGCTGTTTCTTTTAATGCTGTCCGTAAAGCGGACATTGGAACATGATATATCCGAGAAATAAATGAACATATTCAGGAACTGCCGCGCAGCCTTTGACTTCGCGGCAGTCCCTTAGAAAAGGAGAACGATATGGAAATGTATTATGGCAGTATATTTAACGAAGTATTTGGGCCAGTCATGGTTGGAACGTCAAGTTCCCATACGGCAGGGCCTTACCGGATCGGGGCGGCCGCCCGAATGCTGCTGGGTGAAGAGGTGCGTAAAGCCCGTATTTCTTTTGACCCAGGAAGTTCGTATGCGGCTTATTATAAGCTTCAATGGTCAGACAGAGGATTTACGGCGGGG
>OFFF01002356.1_pt1 | contig 10724 bp, 7 predicted proteins | sample 1521301 | NCBI WGS metagenome assembly OFFF01 (sample SAMEA3504101, study PRJEB24116) | mouse gut metagenome | biome: mouse gut; feature: mouse-associated habitat; material: faeces | place: Denmark | collected 2011
CTGTCTCCCCGGTCAGGCCTCCTGCCAGTCAAAGTATCCCCGACAGCAGGCGTCCCAGCCCCCAGGAGCACAGATTTGCCGCCGCTGCCAGTTTTACGGGATGTGCCACCCGCCATTCTTCCTTTTCCGCAAAACTCCGGTAGACATATGCTTCCACCGCCACTACCCCCATCTCCACAACAATCTCCAGCGGCAGCCGCAACGGCGGCGCCACAGCCTTCCCAGCCAGCCCAGCAGTACCGCCGGCGGATTGGTCAGTATATTCACCAGTACCACCAGCAGGGCCCGCCTTCTGTCCCTGGCAATCCAGTTCCCGCATATCCCCATCACCGCCAGCTCTATGATAATTGTCAGCGCCAGGGAAACTCCGAACATCTCTGTCAGATACCTGTTCATATGGGCCTCCCTCCGGCTTTCCTCCCTGTACCGCATATGCCCCATGCCATAAGAATCAGGGATACCGCACACCCCACACCCCCGGTCACATTCCCCGGCGCCCATGGCAGCGCCTGAAAATAGCCCGGCAGAAATCCCAGAAACAGTGCGAAAGTCAGGAATCCGAACGCAAATCCAGGATATGCCGGCAGTCTGCGGGCCATCTGGTACAGCGTTACCGGCATGGTCATATTGAAGAAAAACAAGGCCGCCAGCCCCAGCGGCATCACGGTACAGCAGAAATAACACAGAGATGCCGGCACCAGGGAAAATACCGCGGTCTTCATGGCGCCGTGCCTGGCAGCCAAAAACCCTCCCGCCACCTTCCCGCCCACAATGGCAAGAACAGCCAGAAGCCCTGCAGTCATATCGTTTTTCCAGGAAAAAGTAACCTCCATACCGATATAAGACCGCAAAAACACCACTGCCAGACAGCATAGTGCCAGCCTTACCGTCCCTGCCCCGGCAGGTTTTGGCCCTTCGGAACCATGGCATTCCTGCCTGCCCTTGTTTTTCCTCCCCTTCCGGGACACATACACTGCCGCCGCTCCCAAAAGCAGCATCCCCGCGATTACACCCGGGATCCCGGCCCTTTGAAATCCCTGCTTCGCCGCCAGGGTGCCCAGATACAGTCCCAGCGCCCCCGGTGCCACAAACACACCCAGTCCCCTGCCCTTCCAGTTCTTTTCATTGTCCTCCTGTATGGTTCCCACACCGCCTCCCACATGAAACAGTGCATTTCCGGTTCCCAGCACTGCCGGGCCTGCTGCCAGGCCTGCCACCGTGCAGACCACCCCTGCCGCTGCGGCAAACAGCGCAAAATTCTTTTTCCTCCCTCCCTTTTCCTTCTCATTCAGGGCATCCAGCAGTACCCCCATGGGCATCTGCAGGGCAAAGGCGCAGAAATTATATATCAGCATGGGATAAATGCCCCTTCCTCCGGGGAGAAATATCCCGAACATGGCCAGGGCACACAGGCCATCTACCAGAAAATGCAGGCCGGCATAAAATACGGTCATCTCCCCACCCCTCCTTTTCTCCGAATCCAAAATTGTATCTGACAAAAAATTTATGTTTCACAGACATCCATTATCATGCAACGTAAATTTCGCTACGCAAATATCCTATTCTTATAAACGGCAAATCGGGCAAAAAGTTTCCATATCCGAAAACTTTCTGCCCGATATTCCCGCCTTATTTCTGTTTTTTGCAAAAAGCCGCCCATCTCCGTCCTGCGGCCAGCATCAGCAGCGCCCCCAGCACCGCAATGGCGATCCAGAGAATCACCACCGTTCTCCAGCCTGCCCCTTCTGCCACGGCCCCGAATCCATAGGTGGAAAGGGAACTGCCGATATAGGTGGCCGCATTGAGCACCCCCGATACCGTGGATACCTTGCCGTATCCGGCAAAATGTCCCGGCACACGGCTGATCAGCAGCAGGTTGACTCCGTACATGCTTCCCGTAATTACTGTCATCATGATAATGCACACCGCGGATGCACTGTCATAAAACGGCAGCATGACAGCCCCCGCAAAAGCCCCGGCCCCGAACAACAGCATTGCGGTAAACACTTCACTTTTCAGAATCCCCAGCAACAGGGAGGCAAACAAAATGCACAGGGTCCCGAACACCGGCAGCGCCGCCGCGGACAGAATGGATTTGGAACTGTTCATGCCGAATACCTCATTCATGTATACCGGCATCCAGGTTGTCATCCCATCCCGCAGGGTTCCCTGTAAGATAATGGCCAGCAGAATGGGAATCAGCGGCGCTGCCGCCAGCAGATGCAGGGCGGAACCCCCATTTTCTTCCACCTTCGTCCTGCCCCCGTCCCCGGGCTTCTCACCATGATCCGCTTCCAGTTTCCGGACTTTGACCAGCCAGAAAACCGCTGTCAGGATTCCCAGAACCCCGGGGACCGCAAATGCGGTTTTCCAGCCGGAAAACTGTATGCATACAGGCGCAAAAACATAAATGGCCAGGGTGGCCAGGGTAGATGCCATGGATACCAGCACGCAGCTTTGTCTGTACCATTTATCAGACAGCATTTCTGCCATCACACGCACCATGGGCGGCCACAGCATGGACTGGAAGAAGCCGTTGGCACACCACACCGGAATCATGACTTCCATTCCCGGGAAAAGCATCACCAGCAGATTGCAGCAGGAACTTCCCGCCAGACCCGTAAAAATCATCCTCCGGGGACTATACTTATCCCCCAGGAAGCCGCAGACCAGCTGCCCTGCCCCGTAACTTAAAAAGCACATGGTCACCGGCAGTCCTGCAATACTCTTTCCCACCTGCAGTACATTTTGTATCTCCACCATGCAGGCAGCATAGTTCAGCCTGGTCATATAACTCATAAAATAAACCAGGCAGCATAGAAAACACAGAAATCTCATCTGTCTTTCGGATGTCAGTTTTTTCAGCACGGAAAAGTTCCCCTCCATTCTTTCGCTTTTAACACACTGTTGTTCCCGCCGGTTCCGGCTCCTTTGTCCCCATACGGATACGATGGTTATCATATGGCTTCACATAACAGTGAACATCCCCTTCAGCAGTATATCTGCCGCATTGTCCCCCACGCTGACCAGGAAGTCTCCCGGCTCCACATGCCATTTGCAGCCGCGGTCCAGGGTACGCATCTGCCGGCATCCGATACGGATTTCCAGTCTCCGGCTCTCCCCCGGCTCCAGTCCCACTTTCTCAAAGCCTGCCAGCTCCTGCACCGGCTTCACCGTACTGGATACCATGTCCCGCAGATATACCTGGGCCGTCTCTTCCCCGAAGCAGCTTCCCTTGTTGGTGACGGTAAAGGATACCTTCACTTCTGCCCCATTTTCGATATCTGCAGCGGACGCGCCATTTCCCTCTATCTCCAGGTCTTCATAGGCAAAAAACGTATAGGTCAGCCCGTAGCCGAAAGGATACAGGGGATTCCAGTCCATCTCCACATAGCGCCGTCCCCCGCCGGGAAGACGGTTGTAATTGCAGGGCACCTGCCCCACGGATTTCGGGAAAGACATGGGGAGCCTGCCGGAAGGACAAATTTTTCCGAACAGGATTTCCGCGATGGCCATTCCTCCCTTTTCCCCGGGGAACCAGCATTCCAGAATGGCCGGAATGTGTTCCTGCTCCCAGGTCAGCGCCAGGGGTCTGCCGTTCTGCAGCACCAGAATAACCGGCGTCCCGGTGCTTTCCAGCCGTTTCAGAAAATCAGACTGCTTTCCCGGCAAAGTCAGTTCTGTGCGGTCCAGGTTTTCCCCGCTGGTCTCCTCATTGTCGCCCAGACACACCACTGCCACATCTGCCCGCCTTACAATGTCCAGCGCCGGTTCCCAGTCCTCCCTGCCCCTGTTATAGCCCAGGACCACCCTGGCCCCTCTGGCATCATTGCAGAATTCCAGCCTGATATCGTATTCCCTGCCTTCCCGGAAGGCAAAATCCGCCATCCTGGCATCCGCATCCCTTCCGGCGGAAGCACTTTTCTCCTCCCCCGGAGCTTCCGGCGAAGGCGCCTTCCGAAGACCGCTGTTTCCACCGCCTGTGCCTGCATCCGGGTTCCATGCGTCTATGATCAGTTTCCCGTCTATGTATAAACGCATACTGTCCTGCCCTGGAATGGCCAGACAGCCCTGGAAGGATTCCTGCGCCTTTAACTTTCCTGTCCAGACTGCGGAAAAACGGTCCGCGTCCAGTTCCGGATGAGGCTTCGCATAAATCCAGTTAAAGTTGATGACCGGATCATTGCGGGTCACCACGGCTTCACCGGTCATGTCCCAGCCGTTGTAATAACGCCCCGTCAGCCCGGGAGCGCCTTCCTCATCCCGAAACCATCCCGGAGAAAAAGTCTTCACTTTTTCCCCCAGATAACTGCAGCCTTTTTCATACAGAACCGTCCTGTCCTCCCCTGCCATCCGCCTGATTCCTTCCAGCACCGTTACCATATGGGAAGGTTCAAAGTTCATACAGTAATCTCCCAGGGCAGGTTCGTCCGCCCCCGGTCCCACCACGGCAATGGTTTTATGACCATCGGACAGGGGCAGAAGCTTTTTATCGTTTTTCAGAAGACAAACTGACTTCCTGGCGATATTTAACGCCGTCTCCTGATGTTTTTTACAGTTTGCCGTTTTTTCGTATAAAGTTTCGTCCACATAGGGATGCTCAAACAGTCCCAGGGCAAATTTCAGTTTCAGCACACGCCCGCAGGCCTTATCCAGCACGGCTTCCTCCATCTCTCCGGTTTTTACCAGCTGCCGGATTCCCTCCATCCACTCCTCATGGGTAAAGTCATATAGCTGTAAGTCCACTCCTGCTTCCAGCCCCTGCCGTATGGCATCGGTCTTGTCTTTTGCGGTGTAATGGCTGCCCCAGAGCCTGGACACTGCCGTCATGTCGGAACGGACAAAGCCGGGCATATGATACTGTTCCCTCAGCACATCTGTCAGTATCTCATGGTCGGATGCCACCGGCTGGCCGTCAATGGCAGTATAGGAGCACATGGCATTCCAGGCACCGCCTTTTACAAAAGCCTCTTCAAATACCGGCAGGCACCAGGCAAACACATCATGTCTTCCCATGGCCGAAGGCGCGCAGTTCAGCCCTGCCACCGGCGTCCCGTACCCCACATAGTGCTTCGGCTCGGATGCCACCGTGTCCGGACGCTTCAGGTCCTCCCCCTGCATTCCTTTCACGATCTCCCTGGCAAACTCCCCGGCAAGGAAAGTATCCTCCCCAAAGGCCTCCTCCACCCTGCCATAGCGAGGATCCCTGGTCAGGTCCATAACCGGATTCCATGTCTCATGGACTCCGTAACTTCTGGCCTCTGCGGCAATGCCTTCCCCCATCTGTCTTCCCAGCAGGGGTTCAAAGGTTCCCGCCAGTCCGATCTGCTGGGGAAAGCAGGTTGCATCCTTGTCAAAAAAACCGTGCAGCGCCTCTTCGCTGAAAAGGAATGGGATTCCAAGGCGTGTGTTTTCCACGGCATACCGCTGCAGTGCGTTGGCAATCCCGGGCGTGGTCCCCCGGAGCTGGATACTGCCCAGACTCTTGTTTTCCGTGATTTTCTCCAGCGCTTCCCACAAAATTTCTGCCACTCTGCCATCCGGTGTCTTCTTTGCGAAATCACCGATGCTGTACTGATCCGTCTGCATGATTTTTTCTTCCAGCGTCATCCGGGAGAGCAGGTCAGCCACTCTCTCCTCCACGGGCAGGGCCGCATTTTTATACTTCACTGTCTGCATACTATGCTCCTATTTCTAGTTCCCCTACGCTCAGTGCACTTTTCTGGAAACAATCTCTCTCGCTTCGCTCCCTCTCTTGTTTCCCTGCACTTCTCTACGGGGATTCTTTCCAGTTCCCCTACGCTCAGTGCACTTTTCCGGAAACAATCTCTCTCCCTTCGCTATCTCACTTGTTTCCCTGCACTTCCCTACGGGGATTTTTTCCTATCCTATAATAAAGCTTACGGTACCCAGGTCGTTTTCCTTCAGTTTCCGGAGATTTTCCTCCGCGGTGCCCTCCCGCAGTTCCAAAGCATAACAGAACTCCCCGAACCCGGACAGATCCATCTTGAAATTCGTCTCCCAGGTATTGTTCATAATCCAGCTGTACACGGGACGGTGATTGTTTTCCTCCTTATTATCGCACAGCACAATGGGATGATGTTCCATCTGTCCCATATAAAGCAGGGGCGTATCAAAGGTATTGATCAGGATTCCCTCATTTCCCCTCTGATAAAGCAGTCCCTCATCTGCCATATAGTATTCCATATTGCTTCCGGGCAGCTGGTCAACCCCCGGGCGCATGGGAACACCGCCGTTATGGATATGGATATCGCTGCCCGGCAGTTCCAGGCCAAGGGGCAGGTAAACACTCTCAATATTCTCGCTGATGGTCTTTGCAATCCGGTATGTAAATTCCACCCTGGGAAGGTTTCTATATAATTTTATGATCACGCTGCTGTGGCAGGTTCCCTCCAGCTCAAATACCAGCTCCACCTTGTCGAACACCGGGCCGTGGTCCAGAATCCGGATATCCTGCAGATCACCCTGGTACTGGGCGGCATGCAGTCCCCTCACATTTCTTCCCAGCAGACGCCGTTCCTCGTAAACCCCATTCCGGATTTCCGTACATTCATAAACGGGGGTAAAGAAATTTTCCAGCCCCTCCTTCAGCATCTCCGCACCGGCTTTTTTATGGTAAAATGTAGTGATGCCCTCACCGATTCTGTAGCCGATCCGAAACCATTCGTTTTCCAGCGCATAGGGAAGTCTGTACGATTCGCTGTCATAGTCATTTACAATATCCCGCACTCTCTCTGCCCCCACCCAGGCGGTACGGGTATATAACTTCTCCTCTTTCCGGGCGATTTCTTCATATGAAAAAATCTTCTCTTCCATGGGTTCAAATTCTGCCAGAAAACTCACCAGCACACCTCTGGGATGTGCGGAAAGCTGCACCGCCGGCGTCTCCCCGGTCTGGCAGTCCGTGACCCTTACCGCCGGAAGGCTCATGGTTTCCACATAAAACTCCACCGGAAAAACGCCCTTGCGGCTGCTCATGGAAACCGCCTTTACCTGACCGCAGGAATTGTAATACCGCAGAATATCCCCCAGCAGATGGCATTGCCCGCTCTTTCGCATGGCAGCGGCCTCATGGGCTTTGGATGCATAGCTGGTCTTGCGGATATCCAGATTGGTCACCATAGTGTCATACGGATTTGTGACCGTGGCGGAATGTCCCCATGTGTGCTCCGCATACAGAAGGGCATTGTCCTCCCCGGTCTCCCGCAGCCTCTCGTCTTTCACACCTGTCTTTTCCTCCAAATGGTCACAGATATGGGCGAGACGCAGTGCCTCCTTGTAATGCTTAACCGCATAGGGCGTACTGCCCACTCCGTTGCCCCACCAGTCGTTGATGGCGCCCCGGTATACCGGCGCATCCACAACCTTGTCCCGGATCAGGTCATATAACTCCTGCAAAGTCACCATCTGCAGCGTGACTTCCTCCCCAAACTGCCTGTTAAATTCATGGATGGCGGCAAGTATGGCCGGATTTGCAGGCGCATTGTCGGAAAAAACCCCGCTGACGCTTGTGATGTAAAAGTCGTAGGGATACCCGTTTTCCTCATATTCTCCTATGCTGGTCAAAAGATTCCTATGCAGTGTCTCCAGGGCCGTGGGAGCCTTCTCTTTTCCGAAATAATTTTCCGTCATGAAATTCACATTTTTGTGAAACACGATTCCCAGCGCATTCCCCAGATTGTAATGCTCCCCGCTCCACACCAGAAGCCTGCCGCCCTCTTCGTTTTCCCAGAAATAGGGCTTCTGGTTCTGGTAGAGGGGATACATTCCATGGTGCGTATGAATATTGGTATACAAAAAATCAATACCGTTTCTGATCAGCACATCCCTGGCGCCAAGTGAAATTCCGTTTATATCTGCACACATGGCAGTCTTTACCGGAAATCCCGCCTCCGTAAAAAGCGCCTGCAGCCGCGCCGTCCTGCGTTCCAGCATACCGCAGTCCACCAGGTCATTAAAATTCAGGTAATTGGCGGAAATACCGATATTGCCTTTTCTGGCCAGGCGGAAAAAGTCTTCCTTTTCCTCCGGCGCAGCGCTCTTCAGAAACTGCTCCACACAATACCAGGTCTCGCAGTTCCATTTGAAATCTCTCTCCGGCCGGTTTTCTTCCTCCCCTTTTTTCACAATGGCTATCACATTCCGGATGTTATTCACCTGGTTATAAATCACCTGTTCCTGCAGATCCGTATATCCCACATCCGTATGGGAGTGATGCACAATATACACATGCTTTATCTGTCTGCCCATCTCCTGCTCCTTTCCCGGCCCCGCCGGCTGTCAGCTGACAAATGCTCCCTGAACCGAGTTCCGCTGCGCGCCGTGCGTGGCGCTTTAGCGGCATAATTCCCCTCCATGGTGCTGCGCACAGAAATCGCAGGCAGAAATGTATCTTTCTGACCTGCGATTTTCATTTCCCAGGATTCGTCTCAGTCGTTATTGGTTACAACTTCCCCGTGTCCCAGATTATATGTAATCTCACCCTCCAGTTCCACCTTCAGTACTGTGGTCAGCGGATGCATCTGCATCTTGTCTGCCCGGATCCACAGCGTGCCGGGAATCCCGCTCCAGGGCAGTGAACCTGTATAACTGAAGGAAAGCTCTTCCCCGGTATGAAGGACGCTCACCTTCTTCACCGGTGTCTTCACACCCTTCACACATAAAAATTCCGACGGCTGGTCATAGACAAACAGATAAATTGTCTTTTTGTCTTCTGACAGCGTACTGCCGCCCAGGAACTGGTTGTAGCTTAAGCCTTTTCCCGTGTCATAGATGGCTTCCTCATTGTCATGAATAAACTGGCCCAAATCCTCCAGCACCTTCACCTGCCGCTCGTCCAGCGTACCGTCTTCCCTGGGTCCCACATCCAGAAGCAGCTTTCCTCCCAGCGTCAGGCAGTCGCAGAACATGCGGATCACCTGGCGGCTGGTCTTGTAGTGGTTGTCGGAAGGTCTGTAACCCCAGGAACTGTTGATTGTGGTACAGAATTCCCACACGCCCTCCGGCCCCAGAAGGGGAATTCCCTGTTCGGGCGTCTCATAGTCACCGTACCCCTGCAGCCTGGAATTTACAATAACATTGGGATTCAGGGTCTGCAGATACTCCTTGAACTCCTTTGCCTTCCACTGGCTGGCGCTGCGCTCCCAGTCACCGTCAAACCACAGCAAATCCACCGTGCCGTAATTGGTCATCAGTTCCCGCATCTGATTGTTATTGAACTCCAGGAATTCCTGCCATTTCTCGGGATCCTCCGGCCCGCCTGCCGGGGTGGCAAACACGTCATTCAGGTGATTCTGCGGATCGGATCCTTCCGGATAAACTGTCCTGTAACGGGGATCGGACCAGTCGATCAGGGAAAAGTAAATTCCCACCTTCATGCCTGCCTCTCTCACCGCCTGGGTATATTCTTTTACAATATCCCTCTTTGCAGGTGTTTTTTTGATCACATTCAGATCGGAATACTGTGTGTCAAACAACGCCACGCCGTCATGATGCTTTGAAGTCATGACCACATACTGGGCGCCGGCACGTTTGAACAAATCTGCCCATGCCTTCGCGTCAAATTTGGAAGCGGTGAACCCATCGCACTGCTTCATATAATCCTCATAGGAGATGGCGCCGTTGTGAAAAGACCACGACTCCGATACATCTCCCACGGCATAAATACCATAGTGGATAAATATACCTAATTTTGCCTTTCTGAACCATTCCTGCATCATGGTAAAATTCCTCCTGAATTTTCCTTCTTAGTTGTCCGGGCAAACCCTTTGCCTGCCGCCCCCCGGACACGGTTTTATGTAATTCATGACCAGTTTACCCTGCATTCCCGGGCCATGTCAATGTATCTTCTTGCCTTCGGAATGTTCTTTATTTTTTGTATCGGCATCCCTCCGCGGTATTCAGGATTCTCCGGGCCGCGGTCTCCCACGCCTTGTCCCCGGCCCCGGTCAGTCCACAGAAAGCTCCTCCTGGATATACACCGGTTCCTCGATCAGGCCAATTCCGATAAACACGGCCCACACATAAGGCGCCCCATAGACATTCAGCGTCTTGGGACCCACAATTTTTTTCGGGGCATTATCCCCGGTCTGGTCCTGCAGCAGCTTTTCATATGCTTTTTCAAAAGTACTCCGGGTGATGGATCGCTCCCTTCTGTCAGTAAACAGCTCCCCTCCCTTGATGGTGTACGTAAAGGGAAGTCCCTTTTTGGTCAGAAATTTTTTTCCCTCGTATGCCTGTATCACATCCCACAGGCCAGGGACGGTTATCTTTGTGGTATTGAGTTTCATATGCCTCCTCTCGATAAAGCTTCATCTGCCGATACTTCACAGTTTTTTCAAAAATATTCCCCCATTTAAATGGTACTCGAAACAAAAGCCATTGTCAATGCATTTATTACCGGACTCTCACCTGCAGGTCCCACCGCTTCCGGGCCGGAGCTGCCCACGGAAAGACTATGACCATACCCCTTGTGCGGATGACTGTTTTACTATGAAAGCCCCTGCACCATTACGGCGCCGCGATGTCAAAACCGCTTCTCTTTGCGGTTTTGCAAGACTGCTGTGCGCCAAATCATCTTCCCTTGCGGGTTTGTGTGCATCTTCTTAACTCCCCACTTTCATATATGGTGGAGCAGCTTGCTGCATGGGAATTTACTATGAAACAGAATCTTGCGGGGGATAAAAAAGCGCAGACTGTCCCTA